>SPKZ01016725.1_pt1 | contig 24839 bp, 20 predicted proteins | sample 2456571 | NCBI WGS metagenome assembly SPKZ01 (sample SAMN11192286, study PRJNA482655) | marine metagenome | biome: ENVO:00000447; feature: ENVO:00000244|ENVO:00000211|ENVO:00000569|ENVO:00002023; material: ENVO:00002151; isolation source: ocean water from marine abyssalpelagic zone ... | reverse complement strand
TCAGGGACGATCCGCCGGTGGCTGAAGAGCCCGAAGAAGAAGAGCCTGAGGACGAAGAAGAGGACGACAAGGCGTGATCACTCGCGAGGCGGCGGCCCTGCTGCAGGAGGCTACTTTGAGCGCCACGAAGGCAGCGGCGCATCCGGAAGATAAGAAGCTCGCAAAAATCGCCGTCGTGAAGCAGGTCCAGGCGGATCTAGCGGTCGGAGAGCTGAAAAAAGAGAGCGCTCCCACCGGTGCTGAAAAGGAACACGCCGAGGCGGAGCTGGAAGAAGTGAAGGTCCGCGCGAAGAAAGTTTCAGTCGAACTGCCTTTCTAGGTTTCGCTCCCCAACATATCCGTATGGTAGGGCTATGAACATTCATACCGAACTTGTAGCGGCTGCATTGGCGGCTGTGTTGAACGTCCAGTTGCCCTGGTACCCGCCGAACGCGCCCGTGCCTGAGGCCCCGACCGAGCGCGAAGCTCGGCTCGGCATGATGGTGGACAGCCTAGTCACCGAATCCGAGATCATCATGCTTGATCGGAACTACTACGAAGAAGTGGGGTTGGAGCTGGTGGACCTGGTAGCGATGGGGCTCGCACAGATTCAGTACGAGTCGTATTTCGCCTGGGAGTCGCACTCCGGCAAGCCGTGGAAAGGCCGGCCCAAGCCTCGCGGTGACAAGGGGCGGGCAATCTGCTCGTTTCAGCTTCAGAAGTCCGCGTCGATGGTCCCGTTCAAACGGTGGCGCCCGTTCGAGAAGGGTGACTGGGCATTGCTCGAAGGGCTCAGCCCGGAAGCCACCACGCGCTGTATGCGTGCCGGTATGCGGGCGCTCGCGTACCACGGGTGGCGCTGCCGTAAACCGCTGAAGGAGCTTTACCGGCGAGGGGAACCCAAGACGCGCACTGACCGTAAATGGGTCATCGCACATATCTATAGAGAGAACTGGACGCCCCGCCCGTACGCCTCGCGGTGCTCGCAAGTGAGCGCGTCGTCGCTACTTCGGGCGGGCACGTACATGCGGTTTCGAGACAACATCGAACGCACGCTAGTCGCGAATCAGGAGCCCTGAGCTTTCTTGCAGTAGTAGGAGTTCGCGCATACTATTGCGGACGTGTCCGACCACAACACTCTGCTTTCGCAAAATCAGATCCCCATCTTCGCGGCCGAAGGCGCAATCCCTCAGCTAGAGGCGGGCGCCGTTGGCACGTGCATCAAGCTCACAGCCACCGACGCCAACATGCCGGCGGTGGTGGAGGCGGGTTACACGCGCCTCGTGGTGGAGCGGTCCACCGACCAAGGGCTGTCATGGGCGGAGGTCACGAAGTCCAGCGAGCGCCCGACACTGGCGGCGGAGCAGCCCGTTATTGTGTTCTGGGACCGTCGCGGCGACCCGGAGTACAGCTACCGCTTCCGCTACATCGGCAGCATCGCGGGTGAAGAGAAGCTGACCGCGCCGAGCGTTGAAGTGCTGGGCGCTGGGCTGGCCATCAGCAGCATCCTGACGGTTGAGCAGCTCAAGGCGCGCTACCTGTTCGGCATCGACCTGACGGACGCTACGGGCAAGCCGATGTCGGACGCCGTGTTCACCCACTACATCCTAACGGCCATCCGCTGGTTCGAGCATCAGATCGACATTCCGATCCTGCCGACGGCGTTCGTGGAGCGCCACGATTACTACCGCGAGGACTACCAGAACTACAGCATGATCCAGCTGGACAACTACCCGGTGCTGGAGATTGAGAAGTTTTCGGTCCAGTACCCCAGCGGGCAGAACGTCATCGAGTTCCCCAACGAATGGCTACGCCTAGATCAAGCCGCGGGACATCTACAGGTCGTGCCCACCGCCGGCACTCTGACCAACGTCATGGTCGGCCAGGGCGGCGCGTTCCTGCCCGCCATCTACAACGGCCTGGGATTCTTGCCCCAGCTGTTCGAGGTGCGTTACACGGCGGGATTCGCCGAGGGCAAGGTTCCCGCGAACATTCGAGACATCATCGGCATGTTCGCGACGCTGGGCCCGTTCAATATGCTCGGCGACCTCATCGCGGGCGCAGGCATCGCGAATATATCGCTGTCGATGGACGGTCTCTCCCAAAGTATTGGAACTACCTCCAGCGCAACAAATGCCGGTTATGGCGCACGCCTTGGGGCTTACCAAAAGCAGATCAAGGACCAGATTCCGATCCTGCGTAGGTACTACAAAAGAATGAGAATGGTGGTAGCGTAAGTGAGCCAAGACTTCGCACCGCCCGCGCCCGGCACCGGTGCGCCCGGAAGCTTCGCTAGGCCTTTCGGCAGCCGTATTCCGAACACGGCTGAGGACACCGATCCGCTGTACGAGAGCAACGCGGCTCTACCCATCAACAAGACACGGGCGGACTTCGACCCCGAGCTGTTCGACAATGTCATCGCCCAGCACGGCAAGCGCATCGTATGGCGCAAGGCCATGCTCTGCCCCTGCGTGCAGGAGTCTACCGGCCAAGCGCGCGTAGACTGCGACACGTGCGACAATAGCGGGTTCGTCTACGTAGACCCGCTGAACATTCAAGTGCTGTTGATGAACTTCGACAAGCGCACGCGTCTGTACGAAAAGTTTTCTCTCTGGCAGTCGGGCGAGGCGTCCTGCACGATGCAGGCGAACTACCGCATGGGCTACCGCGACAGCATCGAGCTGATCGACGACGTGGCCTGCTTCAATGAACTGCTCAAAAAGGGCAACCGCAAGGGGCGGCTCCAAGGGCTGCCGGCGAGTACGGACGCAGCGCGCTACCGCATGTCGGCCATCACTAAAGTGCTGGTCATGAAGGGCAACGACCTGACGACGGCCGAGCGCGGCGTGCACTTCAAACTGAACGAGAGCGGGCACATTCACTGGTCCGCTTTGGGGCACAAGCTGATTCCCGACGGCTCGATGATTTCGGTCCACTACGATTTCCACCCGGTGTACCTCGTCAATTCGCACCCGCACATGGTGCGCTCGGACATGAGGGGCACCAAGGAACCCCACACGGTCGCGCAGCCGTTGCCGCTGCAGGTCGGTGTGCAGCTCGACTTCTTAGCCGTCTCCGAGCCCCTGCTGACGACGGGGAGTTGCTAGTGGCTAAGGACACTATTCGGGTGGACGTCGGCGCGATTGCAAAAGAGCTGATGCTGATGATCCCCACGAAGGAGCACGAGACCAAAATTCGCCGAGCCCTGGGCTCAGCTACGCTCGCGGAGTGGAAGCGGCTGGCGGGCATGGAGCTGGGCAGCACAGCGCGCGATTACAGCCTCGCACTCTCGATCGCGCACACCAAGGACAAGACCACCATCACGCTAGAGGACTCTGAGAAACCGTTCATCATGCTCATCGAAGAAGGCATGACGGGCGGGGACATGCGGAAGTGGATGTTCAACGGCCCGCGTGTGAAGCACGGCAAGAATGGGCGCTACTTGATTGTCCCGTTTCGGCACGGCGGCGCGGGTACGTCTGGTCGGAACGTGGGCGAGGCAATTCCCCCCGCGCTGACCTCGCTGGTAGCGAAGCTGAAGACCAAGGCCACGAGGCCCCACCCCGAGGGCTACAAGCGCCCTGGCGAGGCGCACCAGCGGACGCTGAAGCAAAGCCCGTCAAAGGACCCCACGCGCCTCCACGCGAACATGGCGGGGATCAAGGCTGACGCGAAGAAGATCCTAGAGACCAAAAAGCAGAGCTGGCACACGACCAGCATCTACACCGGCATGATGAAACCGGGCAAAAAGTACAACAAGGGCGACGGCTCTATGCGCAAGACCTTTCGAGTCATCTCCGAGGGCATAATCCGTGGCGACACCGACGAAAAGGGCGAAGCGACGCAGCATTGGTACCACCCAGGCATCACAGCCAGGCACTTCAAGAGACGCGCCGTGAAAAATGTCATGGAGCGGGCGCCTACTTTCGTCGCGAGCGTACTGAAGACATGAACCGCAAAGACCCCCGCAATTTCGGCGTAGCCACCCATGAAGCCATGCCTGAGCGCGAGCCGGCGGCGGTCGGCCGTTGGAGCCAACCGATGCCCGAACGGGTCATCCTGGGCATCCTACGGACCGAATGCGAGCGCCTAGCTCAGCCGGAGAACGAGGACCAGCTACGGCGGTTCTTTGGGCACTTCTTCGACCCCATGATCGGGGAAGAGGAGCGCGAGCAGTACGTCCGGAACTTTCAGAGACACCCGCTAACCCCGGTTTTGGGGTACCCGCGTACGAGCGCCACGTTCCCCTGCCTGTCTCTCATCATGGAGCGGGACGTCGAGACGGACGCAGCGATGAACAATCTCATCGGCCAGACCATCCCCGGCGAGGTTATTGGGGCTGCATCTCGCTACAACGGGAGCATGTACGAGAAGACGTACGGGCTGTTCATCTACGCGACGCATCCGGACGTTTGCCTCTACATGTATCACCTGGCGAAAATGATTCTCGTAGGCTCTCACGAGACGCTGGCCGAGTACGGAATCATCGATCCGTCGTTCGAGGGCACTGAGATGCTGCCTGAAGAAAACCTGCTGCCGGAGAACATGTTCGTGCGCAGACTCGGCGTTACGTGCAAGAGTATGGAAACGGTCCCCGATATACTTTCGCCGGACCCGGAGCGTGTTCGCGTAACTGGTATTTACGCAAATGACACGGTAGTCTCCGGCCAGCGTGGCGGGGTTGATCCTTGTCCACCTGAAGAGGAAACATGAGCAAACAATCGCGCAAGTCCAAGCAGGAAGCCGAATTGGCGTTCGTAGCCGACGAGATTGTGGTGCCGGTTCCCAAAGCGATCAAGAAGAGAACCGTTCCGGTGCAGACCGAGCGTAAAGTGACCGCCGTGGTCTGGGGGCGCGGCACAATTAAGACGGACCCGCTGATGCGCGCGTTTGTCTCTGAACATCAACGACAGCGCATTGAAAAGCGCCCAGCTAGGGAGTGGTTAAAACTCTTCAAAGCATGGGTGAAGAAACCTAGAGGTTAGTTATGGCAACGGCAATTTACTTCGGCGGGCGTAGACTCAATGTACCGCAGGCAGTCACCAAAATCGACACCAGCGCACTCAGCGCGGTAAGCCCGGCAACCGTCGGCGTCGTCGCATTCATCGGCACCGCAGTGGGCGGCGTACCTCTCTCCGGACTGGAAGAAGACGCGGACGCCTCGCGCGGCGCGGCCGCCATGGAGCGCTACCACGAAGGCGACCTTCGCATTGCGAACAGCATCGCGTTCAAGCCCAGCACCGACCCGGCAGTAGCCGGCGGAGCTGCTAAGACGATTAACATAAAGGTTAACCCGTCCACGGGTTCCGGCGTCGTGCTCCCCGATGGGAACGGCGTCGATGCTCTCGACCTGACCTCCAAAGACTCCGGCCAGTTCACCGAGCAGGTAAACATCGAGCTGTTCACGGGCACGAACTTCGGGAGCAAGGTAGTTGTTCTGTTTGAGGACGCCGAGGAAATCTTCGACGATGTCGGCGGAGAAGCTCTGTTCGACCTCGTGTACGCACCGGGCGCGAACGGCTACGATTCGGCCGTCGCTACCCTGAGCGCAGCCAACCTCATTGTCGCCGCGGTCAAAGCCGAGGCGGGTCTGACGACCGAGCGCGCTGCGGACATTCCCGCACCGGGCGTTCTGTCCCTCGTGTCGGACAATGCAGCCGACGGCCAGAGTGTCACGGTCTGGGGCACCAGCGGTGGCTCAGCGGTTCGCGAGACATTGGTCCTGAACGGTACAACTCCCGTAGTTGGCGCCCAGAGCTTCGACTCGGTCGTGGCCTGCCAGGTCGACGAGGCCGCCGCGGGGACCATCACCATCTCTGACAGCCCCGTCACGGCCACCCTGTTCACCCTAGTGGCCGCAGAGCTGACCAAGGGCCTAGAGCTGACCACGAACACCCCGGCGGCGAGCGTTGCCACCGTCAGCATCGACACCGACACCGCCGTCACCGCGGTCCTCGTCGGTACGAGCGCTGCGGGCGCTCCCCTCATGGAAGCCTTCGACCTGACGGCCGGTGCTACGACCCCCGTCGTTGGCTCGGTGGTCTTCGGTACCATTACGGGAATCGCTCTAGGCGACGTTGCAGCGGCCCGTACGGTCTCTGTGGCCCTCGACGCAGTAGCGACTGCTCATGCGACCTTCACGACCGTACAGAAGACCGTGGACCGCTTTAACGCGCTGGACGGCTTCACAGCCAACGCCCTCGTGGGAAGCGCCACCAAGTTCTTGATGTCCGACGCGGATTACCACGTAGCCCCCACACGGGCGCCCGTGAGCGTCCACACGACTGCTGGCGAATTCTTCGGCGATCTGTACGAGATGGCCCGCGAAGTCAGCGCCAAAAGCGCCTACGTCAACGCAGCTCGCTCCCCCGGCGCGAGCCTACCGCCGGCCAACACCACCGGCCCCGTGTTCCTGGTCGGAGGCTCCGAAGGCGTCGCAACCATCACGGAATGGCAGGCAGCCTTCAAACTGTTGGAGAAACGCCGGTACAACACCATCGTTCCGCTGACCAACGATCCCGCTGTGCATAACCTGCTGCTCGGCCACCTGGCCCGCAAAGCCTCGGACCTCAAGAGCGAGGCCAACGGCTACGTCGGCATCGGCACCAACACCGGCGACGGCGAGACCCGCTCGGAGCTTCAGAGCCAAATCCAGGCCTTGAACTACCGCAACGTGTCGGCTGTCGCTCAGGAGGTGAACCTGTTCGACCCGGACACGGGCGAGGCTACCTGGTTCCCCCCCTACATCCTCGCGGCACTGTCCGCCGGTATGCAGGCTGGGAGCGCGATTGCTGAGCCGCTGACCCACAAGACGTTCACTGCGAACGACATTCGTAACGACCAGTCCTGGGACGTAGAGGACGACAAGTCTGCCCTCATCGACCGCGGTCTGATGGTCGCGGAGAAGATTGACGGAATCGGCATCCGCTGGGTCCGCTCGGTCACCACCCACCTTGCCGACGACAAGCTGGTATTCGTCGAGATGAGCAGCAACGAGAGCCTGAACACATTCCTGTTCGAGTTCCGCGGCGGCATCGAGAAAGAGGTCGGCAAGCGAGGTCTGGGCAATGCGCAAGCGGGCATCCTGGGCGTAGCAGCGGGCATCGCTGCCCAGCTAATCGACGAAGAGAAGGTCGTTGCCGTTCGCAAGATTCAGGTCGAGCGCGTAGGCGATTCGTACCCGGTCAGTTGCGAAGTCGCCACGGTCGACCCCATTAACTTCATCCCCATTACGGTGCACATCGCAGCACAGTAGAGAATCAATTCCGGTAAGCAATCCTGGGGGGCCACCAGGAGAGCAGCATGACAGCAGCACGAGAAATAGGTCAGGTTTTAAGCGGGGCACGCGCCAAACTCAGCATCGGCAATACAGCTATTCTGTATGCCACCAACGTCACGTACGGCGAGGAAATCGAGTACCAGCCCATCGAGGTTCTGGACATGCTCGAAATCGCCGAACACGTGCCCGTTGCCTACCGAGTTTCCTTCAGCTCGCAGCACGTGCGACTGGTTACGCGCCCCATCAAGAACCGCGACGGGTTGGCCATCTTCCCGCGGCTCGCAGACATTCTGGAGAGCGGCGAACTGACCGCCACCGTAGAAGACACCGTCACCGGCAAAGTGATCTCCAACATTCAACGCTGCCGCGCGAGCCGGTACAACCTCACCATCGGCGCGAAGGGCATTGTCATGACCGACGTCGAATGGGTCGCCATCCGGATCAAGGATGAGAGCGAGATCGAATCCGACAGCTAAACCTAAAAGCTAGTACGCTAGCGCCCCAGACCGTCCACACTCGGACGGCGAAAGGACGCTCATGAAATCCAGTAAGAATCGGAAGATGTCCGCTACAGCGGCGGCACCGAAGAAGAAGAAGAAATCGGCCAAGAAAACTTCGCTGACTCCAGACACCGTGTTGGAGCTAGAGGAGATTGACTGCGGCGGACGCCTGTACTCGGGCTCGTTCCGTTTCCGCGTGCCGACCATTAGTCAACGCGTCGACATCTCCGCAAAGAAGGCGCAGTACCTCCTGGAGATTCCTGAAGCTGCCGTGGATTACGAGGGCCGTAATCTGGCCGACATGATGGCCTACTTGCACATCACCATTGACGACAAGGACACGAAAGCCACCCCCAAGTGGTGGACTGACTCCGAACGCGGAACGCAGCTGTACGATTTCAAACCAGTACTCTCGCTTTACGCTCTTGCGAGGGCGTACGAGGCCCGATTTCTTTCAGGGGATGACGACCTTGGCGGAGATGAAACGAAGGCTCGACGACGACCCGCTGCTGCTGATTCAGGGGATGTGGATGACGACGTTCAACCTGCCTCAGAACGACCCGAGGTTATTGCAACTCTCGGAACGTGAAGCGTTCGACCAAGTTTTGCTGTTCCAAGCGATGAATTCACTGAAGCGAGACCATGAACTAGAAGCGACCAAAGAAGCTGCTGAAAACTTCAAACACAAGGACGAGTACCTAGGGGGAGGCCCGGCTAGGCGCAAAGTAGTCACTGGAGAAAAAGCAGTCGAATTGGCGGACAAGCCCAAGCTGACCGGCGACCCAGAGTGGGACGCAATCGAATTGGAGGAGACCGCAGAAGACCGAGAGCCGTTCGATCCATCAATTCTTGAGGGACTCATATGACCACCACCAAAACGAAAGCTGTACTCGACATTGAGGTCAACACTCAATCGGTCAAGCAGCTAGAGAAGTCCATTAAGGACTCGATGGACCCGGCTCCCATCAAAGAGATGGAGCGGGCTTTCAAGAAGATGGGGCAAGCCGCGCACCACGCGGGCCAAGCTGTGGAGGGAGCGAGCGGTGGTGGTGCAGGAGGCGCCGCTGGCGGCGGGTCTGGCGGCGGGGGCGGCCGCCCCAGGGATGACAAGGGCCGCTACCTAAGCCAAGCCGCCCTGGCCGAGAAGGCACGCGCAGATCAAATGGGTCTAAAGGGCCGCTTCGGCGGACGTGCAGGCATGGCAGGCATGGCGGTCGCGGGCGCTGTTGGCGTCGGCGCGGGTGTCATGGCTCACCGCGCGATGGGCGTGGCTCAGACGGCTGCTGGTGGTGGCGAGGGCGTACTTGAAAAGGGTCTGAGCGGAATTCCCATCGTCGGCGGCATAATGGCTGCAATGGTGGGCGCCGCGCGCAAGTACGGCATGAAGGCCATCGCGCACCAGAAAGCGCAGGGGTCACTAGCGGGCACTACTGGCGCAGGAGCGCTCAACGACGCCACCAACATAGAAACCGCTCAGCTTCTTGGTATAGACCGCAGCGCACTCGACCAGCGCACAGCCCAAACAGCAACATCGTCGGGTCTCCGGGGCACAGACCTAAGCAACTTCATGCAGACGAGCCTGATGGCTAAAGAGTCATTCGGCATAAACGCGGGCGCGCTGGTTGGCGCGGCGGGCACATCGGGTGGCGATATAGACGCCCAGTCGGGCTCGAAACTAACCTTCTTGGCTATTGAGTCGGGCATGAAAGCCGGCTTCCGTGATTCCAAGCTCGGCATGTATATCGAGCAGATGGCAGGCCACATCGAAGGCCTACGTTCCCAAGGCATCATGATCGACCCTGCGGCGACCATGCAGTTGGTAGGCATACTCGGTGCTTCTCAAAGCGGCTCGCTACAGGGGGCCGCGGGTATGAACGCTGCTAAAAGCCTAGAGGACGTAGTTCGCGGTGCGGCTGACCAAAGCGGCTTCGCAAGCGCGATGATGTATAATGTCGCGCGCAAACAAGCGGGTCCTGACGCAGGTGCTTACGACACAGAATTGCTGATGGAGGAGGACCCCCTAGGCGTCCTGCTCGGCCAGGAGAAGGACGGCAAACGAGACTCGGCAAACTCCGTATTGGGAGAACTAGGAGCCATGGAGGGCTCTGACGGAGCCATGGCCAAGCTGCTGCATAAGATGGGCGGCGGGAAATTGAGCAAGCGCCAATCTCTCGACCTCATTCAGTCGCAACGTAAAGGCTGGCTGGACAGCGACTACGACATGGGTTCGGGCGAAGGGGGGATGAAAAAGATATTCGGGGAATTATCTGAGCAAGGTCTGGGTAAGGGGCCGAAAGGCAGTACCGCAGGGATGCGTGGAGGGGCAGCCCTCGAAGCCGGTATGGTCAACAAGGACATTAGTATCGGCAAAGGCCTAGTAGGGGATTTGAACAAGATCCGAAGCTTTGAGCGCTCGCTCGGTGAGAACGCAGGCGCCGCTGGCGGCGGCATCATGAGGACCGCGAACCGCTACAAGGACGCTTGGGACCAAAAGGGCGACGCGGGCGGTTTCTCAGGCATCATGAAGGAGGCCGGCAAAGACATGCAGGCTATGTTCAAGGGTGTTTTCGACACAATCAAAGAGGCAATGCCGAGCGCCAAGAAAGTGCAGGACACCGTAGTCGGAGTACACGACAGCGTAGCCAAAGAGATCGGCGAACTCAAAGATGCCCTAGGAAAAGACATCGGATTGTTGATTACCGCCATTGCTAGCTTCTTCTCTGTTTTCAAGGATTTCCCAGTGCCCGATTTTATCTCAGACCTTCTGAAAAGCCCATAATGGGCCACGACCGCAGCTTAGGAGACGCGCTCGGCGACATCGCGTCTGCAATCGAATCGGGCATCAATAAATCCGACGGCGGTAAGCAAGGCACCCAGAGCACGCGCCTGTGGGTGCGCTTCTATTCGGACCAAGGGTTCGACGGCATCGTAGACCACACAGGAAGCCCTCAGAAAGCCGAGTCGTCTCCCATCTCAAACCCGTTTGCCGACCCCGAGCCGACCGAAAGCAACGACCTCGATTTCAAAATCATCGGCTTCTCTTGGGACAAGAAGTTTGGCGCGGCGGGTTCCTGGACGCTGACCGTAAAGCCGTCAAACGGACAAGGCGACTTGCTCAATCTGTGGGAGGACCCGGAGGACGTTTGGGTACGCATAGCCGTGGTGGTCAACGGAATTACCACCGACACGGCCTACGGTCCTATGAACACCATCTCGGAAGCGCTGAGCCGGGGGCAGAAGGGCGAGCGCAACCTCACGTACACCATGACCGGCCAGGACTTTCACAAGGTGTTCGAGCGGTTCGGCATGTGGGTCAACATACACGAGCGCAAAGGCGCCCTGCCTATGGTGCCTATGTACGACGCGATGTCGCCGAAACTCACTGGCACCCCTATGACGATCTGCAGGACCATTATCGACACGTGGTTAGGCAACAATGGCATCGCCGACAAACAGTGGAAAATGCCGTTGTCCGCCCAGGTGAGTATGCAGAGCGCCGGGGTCTACTTCTACGACCAGCTGCATCTTGCTTTCGACGCGCCGAATAAAGCGGAGCAGGGGTACAGTTACGAGCCCTCGCTGTACGACCCCGAGCAGTACATGGGGAAAAGTCTGTGGGACTCGCTCAGCGATAACTGCAACCCCATGCTAAACGAGATGTTCACGCGGATTAAGCTCGAAGAGTTTGCGTCGGAGATTCCGCCGGTGCCTGAGCTTGTTTTGCGCCAGCGTCCGTTTCCGACCAAAAAAGACCATCACGCATGGGTTAGTTTGCCCACCCACGAAATTGGCACGCAGGACATCGAGGGGCGCAACATGACGAAGGGTGCCCCCGAGTCGCGATACAATTATTGGCTGCTAGAAGTGACGGGCTTGTTCGGATCGAATTTCGCCGACGTCGCCACCATTCAGGACGCTACGTCAGAGTCGACCGGACTCCCCGGTTCGATGCCGGTCTACAACACTGAAGACACCCGTCGTCATGGGTTTCGCAAGTTCAACCAGACGACGAAGTACCTGCCTTGGAAAGCTGACACGTCGTGGGCGGCCCTAGCCGGCGACTGGATGCGAATCCTGCACGACTGGTACTCGGTGGCTCCCTACGAAATCAACGGGTCCATCAAAACCAACAAGATGTTCCCGCGCGTACAGATCGGCACACGTCTGCGCGAAACGCGGCCCAACGGCAAGACCGTCACTTACTACGTCGAGGGCGTAAACCACTCGTGGAACTTCCCAGGCCCCGGCAAGTCGACGTTTCAGCTTACGCGTGGCGAGCACGAAGGCAAAGACCTGCTGGAGAGAGTTTATGACTCGCTGGGTCTGAACCAAAGCTCTCTTGAGGTCATGGCAAACATCACGGCGCATCTCGGACAGCTCGGTAAGAACTTCGACATGGAGCAGGCTGCGACCGACGCAGAAGCGGCGGCCATCGAGAAATACATGGCCCAGGGACTTGAGCCCGACGAAGACGATCCCGCTGTACTGCTGGCCATGACGCCCGACGAATCTGTCGAGAACGTGAAGCCCATAGAGCAGGAGTACCTAGAGAGCCGGGGCATCGCGACTAGCGTTGGGGCGAGCACGGGCGCTAATCAAGAGGAGCCCGCCGAGAACACCGGCCTGCCTAGTAAAAACATCTCGGAGGAAACGCGTGCGCGGCTCGGAGAGCCCAGCCCCAAGCCCGAGCCCGGTCGAGTCACTAAGCACGAACTAGAGAGCGGGGAGCCGATTAGAACATCAACCCAGGCTGTCCCGGAAGAACGTGTGAAGAGGACCGCGCGCGACGAGGAACTTGATCGGAAGGAAGCCGCCCGACGGCGACGCCTACGCGGGCGAGGGGACCTAATAATATGAGCGACTACAGAACACTCAAGGACCCCGTAACGGGCCGCCCCATCAAGGCCGGCCTGAATATGAATGTTCAACGCGCGAGGCCGAGCAAGTACCACGGCATCTACCGCGCAGTGGTCATCGCTACGTACGGGTCGGACGATTCTGTGCGTACCGAAGACGCGCCGAATACCGAACGGCTGCACGAAATCGAGTGCGACATTATCATGATGAAGACTACCAACTTCATCACGCGCGTGCCCGTAATGCAGCGCGAGCACGGCTACACCAATGCGTCGCCTTGGATTCCCAAAGGCTCCGACCATGTAGTCGGCGGAGGGCTCATGAGTTTCAAGCGTGTCTCCCGTAGGGGGCTACCGCTTACCATTCCGCCGAACTTCGCCGACCTGAACGGCGACAAGGTCATGGTCCAGTTCGTGGACGGTAACTTCGACGACCCCATAATCGTGGGAGCAGCCACGCACCCGCACACGAAGCGGAAGGTCAACAACGGCAAGGGCTGGTCGGAGAGCGGTGGAGCTGACAACGGCGAGCCCCAAATCGAGGAAAAGTACATCCGCCACGCGGGCACCGAGTTTCGCGTTAACGGCTACGGCGACGTGCTGCTCGACACCACAATCGCGAACCCGCTGGCCGAGGCTGTGGAGATTCCCGACACGGTCACGGGCGGGACGGCTCGCGTGCGTATCAAACAGGGGCAACGGCTGACCGTCCAATGCGGCGGCGTTGACGTCCTGGAGATTTACTCTGATCTGCTCACGGGAGACGTGCACATTGACCTGGGCGAGGAAGCCACCGAGAAGATGGTCCGTGGCAATCGGATCGTAAAGTGGCTGCTAGGGCACATCCACGGCAGCGGTATGGGACCCACGAGCACACCACCACCGGTCGCGGGCGGCGAGGAGTGTGACCCAATTACGAACAACGCTTCGTTCCTGAGCCGGCAGCACAAGCTAGAGAACGACTCCGACGGGCTGGTGGACGTGGTGCTGCTGTGAGCCTGGACAAGGACGTGCTGATCGACGGGTTGCGCGAGATCCTAGATCCCACGTACGGCGGCCACGAGTTCCCCAGCTCCATCGACGCAGCTCGGGAGGCGTGGACCAACATCTACGACACCTACGCGCTGTTCGCAGAGGACATGTCCGGCGACTCCCTGACGGCTTCCAGCCGCAGCGGGTTCAAGGATGAGCTGATCCTAGAGGCCAGCCTTGACGAATTCGTGCCGGTCGCTTCCCCGGCGGCCGACCTCATCGCTGAAGAGTTTGCCAAGGCCTTCGTCGCCTACTGGGAGGACGCGGCGTTCGCCATACTGACCACGCCGGACCCCGACGCCGATTGTGTGAGTGACGGGGGAAACTTGGTTTGGGCGTCCGAGACGACTAGCGTAGTGAGCGTGGTGAATTCCAATCCGCTAGAGATTGCACTTGCTGCGGAGTTCCGGAACATCTCGACGGACGGCGCAGCCAAGGCCGAAGCGTTTGCCACCATCTTTCACAAGGCAACGACCGAGGACGTGACGGTCCTCATCACTGGAGTGGATACGACATCGCCGACGCCTCTGCCCATCACCAACACCTGCACTATTTTTTAAGGTAAACTGCGCACGCTATGGGAGCCCTAACACCACTACGATCTACGCTGAACGAAGCTGTTCCAGGCCTCGGGCTGGGGAGCATTCTGCTCGGCGACTTCGAGCGGTTCGTGAAAGGCTTCGTGTTCGAGATCATCGACACGCGTACGCAAGAGGCCATCGTCACCAAGAGCCTGGTGCTCAACCCGCGGTCCTACATATTGACTGAGCCATTCTCGGTCAACCTCACGCCGGCAGAGGACAACTCCGTCGTTGCTGAAGAGAACGGGATCATCATCCGGGAGATTCAGATCGAAGGCACTACGGGGCTCAAGCACCGCAAAGAAGAGGCTTTCGGGCGCGGGGGCTCGGTGGGCACTGAGGCTAGCGGCATCGACCATTTCAAGGACTTGCGGGCCTTGTTCCGGCGGTACTCGGACCTGAAGAAGAAACCGGCGGAGTCGCCGCACATCGTCATGGTGTTCCACAACGTCAAAGAGGACGACCATTTCGTCGTGGCGCCTCGGTCGTTCGTAACCCCGCGAGACGCCAAAAAGAACCGGATTCACTTCGAGTACAGCATATCGCTGGCCGCGATTCAGGAGCTTCCGATCCCCGTGAAGTCTGCGGACTTTGACCCCTTTGGTATTTTTTCTGCGGTCAGCAAGATCACCAAAACCATCAACATGCTCCGGACCTACTTGGCGGAGACCATCAACGAGATCGAGACCCTGCGGCGCCGCCTCCGGAACCCGCTACTCATCATCGACGATCTGGCGCTGGGCCTGAACGAACTTAGCGCGCTGACCGAAGCCATCATCGGGACGTACCTGCTGGGCCGGGAAGGGCTGTTGCAGCTCACGGACCTCGCCGAGGACAAGAAGGATTTGCTCTCGCTCGACATCGACGAGCTGCCCGATGCGTTCCTGCTCGCTGCAGCTCAGCGCTTCGGCAAAATCGAAGGCCTCCTGACGGCGGCGGGCGAGGACCCGGCAGTATTCCCGGTGACGTTGGGGCAGATTTCCCAGGCCTACTCGGGCGCCCGGGATTACACCGAAGACGACCTGGAGAAAAACCTAGCGGGCGCTACGCTGGGCACCCGCACGCGCATCACTCTCGGCGACGAGGCCGACCAGGGAGTGAGCTTCGGCACATTTAACTCGACCAGCCGCTACATCGTGCAGGCGACGGACACCATCGACTCGATTGTGGCCCGTTTCAATACACCGCGGGAAATCATCGTGGAGGCGAACAGCCTCGTGTTCCCGTACATCACGCGCGGCGGCGCCCCAGGCACCCTGCAGCCGGGAGACACCATCATTGTGCCCCTGCGTGGCGGCGGGGCCTCCAAGCCCGGCGTGGGGGAGTCTAGCGGCGGAGGTGGCGGCGGTGACGAGGGCTCGTACGCGACGCCCGACGAGCTGCTGTACGGAATCGACATCGGGCTGGACATGGACCTGTTGAACCAGGGCATTTTCGACATCAAAATCGACGAGATCCATGGCTCGATGGACGCCGAGCTGGTCAGCGGCGTCGACAACGTGGTCCAGGGCGTAGGCATCACCATCAACACCGAGCGCAACTCCACCAACCTACTGCCCGGATTCGGTATTAAGCGCGTGGCCGGTACCCGCGGGACGGTGGACACCATGCTCATGGCGAGCCTTTACCTGCGCGAGGCCATCGTCTCGGACTCGCGTATTGAGGGCATCGAATCGATCAACATCGTCAAGACGGGCGACGTTCTGACTCAAGAGATCACCCCCATTCTCAAGAACCGAAAAGACGGCGTTACGCTATCCATACCCTTCGGAAAGTTCACAGCAGGCTGACCCATGCCCATATTCCAACCCAGAGCGCGCCCCCAGATTTTGCGGCAGATGATTGGCCGCGCCGTCGCGCGTTCCAAGCTCCGCGGCCTAGAGCGGTCCAGCGTCGTGTACCACGTGCTCGCGGCTGCGGCCGACGAGGACGCCGAGCAGTACGCCCAGATCACGAACATGCGAACGCTGTTCGACATCTTCACGGCTTCCGGCTCCGACCTGGACGACCGAGCTGCCGAAATTCAGCCAGCAGTGATTCGTCGCCGTCGTTCGACTTTCGCGACCAGCGACCAGACTTTCGTGCGCGCTACCAGCACGGGAGACACCCTGATCCCCGCCGGGACCATCGTAGGGGCGGGGAACATCAAATTCCGCACCCAAGCCAACGGCATAATCCTGGATGGGAACACTCAGACGGCGGGCGTACCCACGGTGGCGATGTCGGGCGGCACCGGCTCCAACGTGGTGGCCAACACCATCGTCAAGATTGTCACGCGAATCCCGGGCGTCACGAGCACCTTTAACCCTAGCGACATCATCAACGGGGCTGGGCGGGAGTCTGACGAGGCTTTCCGCGCCCGCCTCGTGCGCCACGTCCAGAGTCTCTCGAAGGGCACACCGGCCAGCATAGAGGCCGGTGCGAACGACGTGCTGCTACTGGACGGTTCGGCCGTCCTGTTCGCCAAGGTCGTGGAGCCCCTATTACCGACCGGTCGGTTCGACGTCATGATTGACGACGGCACGGGCACGGCCGAGCAATTCGACGAGTCATTCTTGACCAGTGACGACCCGATTTTGCAGCCCGCACTTGGGGGAGAGACAGAGCTGAAGTTATCCACTCGGCCCATACGGGACGACGGGAGCTTCGTATTCAAGATTGGGGGAGTGGTGCAGGAACGTGGCGCTGACTACGAACTGAACGCCCCACGCGGAATCTTGGAGCTTTACTCACCCCTGAGTGCTGGTGACCTACCGACCGCCAACTACCGTTTCTTCACTGGCCTGATTCAAGAAGTGCAGAAAGTAATCGACGGCGATCCAGACTCGCGACTGACGCACCCGGGCGTCCGTTCCACGGGAGCGATGGCAACCGTAATCGCCGCGGCCGCAGTGTTTCAGACCATCACGGCCAACATCTCTGTGCGCTCAGGATTCGACCCTGCGGCGGTCTCCAGGGAGGTACTCACCGCTATCCAGTTGTACATCAACAACCTTGACATCGGAAAGCCGGTCATCGTCGCGGAGCTGATCGAACGCGCGATGACCGTTACCGGCATGTATAACTTCCGGATCAGTGATCTCTCCGGTACATTTCCGGCAGTAGACCAAAACATTCTGTCGAACCAAGCCGCTCGAATTGTTTCGAGCAGCATCTCTTTAAGCTGACGGGTAACGCATGACCGCAAGTATTGTAACGGACAAAGGCGAGGGGCCTGTCGTTGGTTCGATGAACCTCGTAGACAGCGAGGTCAATACGGCCATCGCGCTGTCCAACGCAGACAACTCGGGCGTGGAAGCTTGGAAATGGGAGATTATCGACTCTCCCGAGCCGAGCATCCTGCACAACCCGTTGCCGGCGCCCGTCTTCTCCGCGGTCCATTCGATTACTCCCGACGTTATTGGGCACACCGTGCTCTTCCGCCTCACGACCTACAAGGACGTGGCGCGGAGCCAGGTCGACGACATCGACACGAAGGTCATCACCGTCTCGTTTCCGGACCCGTTCAACTGGGTAATCCCCGCCGCGGGCCAGTCGGTCGAGAAAGACGCTCTTCGGGGCTGGGCCTCCGACATCAACCGGTTCATGCGCGACGTGCGCAACACCATCGTCGACCCCATCGATTCGGGAGATTACAAAAACTCCGTGCTCGCAGCGACCGCGGTCGCCCTGCCCGCCTACACGCGCGTGGGGTCCGTTATCACGGCCGACGCAAACGGCGCGTTCCCGACTGTCGACACGGTCACTGTTCCCGTGGGCAAGTCGTTCCTGGACAAGAACAACGCGAACAAGGTCGACCGCGGAATCTACGTGCTCGATGTGCTGGGTGATGGCAGCACGCCCTGGTCTGCAACTCGACGGGAGGACTTCGACACCGACCCTGAAGTGACCGCGATGGCGCTAATCCCCGTCGAGGAAGGTGCCGAGAACGGCCCCTCTGGCGTTTCGAGGTACCAGCTCATCACGCCCGACCCGATTCTCATTAACGTCACAGAGCTGACGTTTGACGCTTCCGGAGGCGGTAGCGGCGCCGGAATCACCATCTACGACGACGCGGCTACTCTGACGGTGGTGAGCGTACTCACCGTGCCTGCCGGCACACTCTCGTGGATGGCTTCCGTTGAGGACATGTGGGTGCTCCGTGAGGACGCAGACGGCTTCGCTGTGGGCAACGACTTCGCGTTGGGTGTTCTGATTCCGGACGTTCCCGTCGGGCAGAAGTACTGGTCTCGGCTACGCATCGGTAGCGAGAAAGCGCGCCAGCAGGCTGCGTGGTTCGTCGACTTCGACACTGGAGACGACGAGGACACCGGCTTGACCCTAGGCACGGCGCTCAAGAATCAGCGCGAAATCTTCGCTCGCCTGGGCAACAACCCCAAGGCGTACGACGACGTCGCCATCACCATTGTGGCGCTCGACCCGAGCAGCGATGACAGCAAGCTCATAACGGACGGCTCATGGATCTTCCCGGAAGGTGCGTCGCTTCAAATCTACGGCTCCATTTCTGAGCTGGACTCAGGCACGCTGACCGCTTCGGTCGACCGCAACGGGTACGCTAAGGTTACCCAGCACATCTCGGACCCAGGCAGCAACATGCACTTGCATGTCGGCAAGCGCATCCGGTTGACGGCGACAAATAACTACGCTTGGATTTCCGACCAAGACGGGACAGGCGAGGTCTCCACAAGCGCATTCCTGGGCGGTGTCCCCGTCGGCAACGAAGCGTTTTCGGTTGAGGAGCTGACTGTCACGCTGGATATCAACAATTTTAAAGTAGTGTCCTCGGGTTCTGTCGAGTTTCACGACTTGAAAATATTCAGTGAAAACGGAGTGCGCAACAACCTAAGCACTATTTTTTTCCGCTGCCTTGCGCTTAGCGGCCTGGCTTTCATCAACGTAGGCCCAATGTTTTTTGAGAACTGCCGGTTTGAGAATGGTGCGTCCTGGCTAAATTGTCACGCAGGCTTCAAGAACTGTAGCTTCGCAAAATCATTTCAAGCAGTAGGGTCCCACCTAGATTTTGACCTAGCAAACGATTTCGCGGAGGACGTGAACCGCAGCTTGAAAACGCCCGCGAGCTTCGTCGACCTGACCGACATAGGCGGCGGCAACATATTTGCAGTCACCAGTACTGGTGAGATTTTCGCTCAAGGCACAGGCGGCGTAAATGTCGGGATGTTCATTTCCGAAGGCGACGTGCTGCTCATCGCAGATGGCGGTCTGGTCAAGGGCCCGGCGTCCGGCACCTTTAACATCGGCGTCCACAACCGGGGGCACATTTACTACGAGGACCCAGCCGCCCCGGGCCATACCCTGGACCTCATAGGCAACGACGCTGACGTCGTAGTCGGCGGGCTCAATAAGCACTACGTCGACATGCCTTTCACTGACCTTGGCACTGGCGCCTGCGTCCAGCCGCGGCCCAAAATCGTACTCCCATAAGGATTTCCTATGACCGCATCATTTGACGGAATCGACCTGGTCGAAGACACCATACGCCGAGCGCAGCGCACCACCGGAAAAGACCCGGTGGGGGACTACCCCGACCCGGGCGTGCATACTGCTTGTATGCCGTACGGCGTGTACGGCGTGTACATGAACGGTACGTACGCCATTGGCAACAACGCTACTTACGCTGAAGTAGCCACCGAGTTAATGGTTTGCGAGGCGACCAACGAAGTCGGCGGTGACGGAACCGTAGGCCTGAAAGTTCTTCAGTACTCCCTGCCCACAGGAACACTAAGTAACTATATCGGCCCTAGCGATATTACACCCGCGCAAGTCGCTACGGACGTGCACGTCCTGCCTAACAGCGCAACGTCCGTTCTGGACATTGTCTGGGATGGAATCGGCTGGTGGTTTATTAGCGCCGGTTCTGTTTTGCGCAGAATCATCGGCAGCCCGCACCTGGATGAAAGCCTTAACCTGAGCGTAGGCAACTGCACATCAGCCGTCTACGCGGCGGGCCATCTATGGGTGACCAGCACAAACGCCACGTCACAGCTGCTACGGGTCCAGACGAGGGTTGACCCAGGCCAGCAGGTTTCGGAGGCCGGCGCATTCGACCTAGGCATCACGGGAGGCGCCCGCGCCATCGCGTACCATGATGCGACCAAGACGCTGTTCTTGGCCATGGACAACGGCACGGATTCCGTCATCCGTCTGCAGCTAAACGCGGAGGACGGCACCTTCACGCAGACAGGCACGATCAACCTGAGCACTTCCACGGTTGGTATTGTCGTGCAGGAAGCGACCAACACCGTTTATGTGCTGGGTGCGAACGCAATAGTTTACGAACTGAATGCGGTTGGTACGATGGCCATTCAAAGCCAAGTCGACTCGACACTAGACCCAGCATCCTTGGGCAAAATCACGATCACCGACCCTGAGGGTGCTGCGCAGTTCCTGACGGTTTCCATGGATACCAACAACAAGGTTGTGACCACCACCACGACCGGCGCGCTGTCTGGCGTGGACACGCACATTTTAGGTGACGGCGCCGTGGTCGTGCAAACCGCAGCGCTAGGCGGTCTAGTCTTCGCGCCTACTGGGCCGATTGGCGGAGTAGGCGATGCGGATGACGGCAAGCTTATTTGGATCGACCGTGAGGGAGGCCCTCAGGCCGCGCTAGGATCTGTCTTCAAAGTCTGGCGCCAGCCGGGTGCTCCTGTCGCTAAAGGGGGCGACGACACGCTGTTCACAGCGACCAGCACCTTAGCTGCGGGCTCGTACAACAACTACGACCTGCTGGCTGGCGCAAGCCTAACGACTCTTGAGTCTGACGCTGCGTACGCGGCGGCTCTGGAAGTAACGGGCCCTGTAGTCCTCACCGGTCTCCGGGCGCCGCCTACGCGCACGGGCGTGCTGCATTTAACCAACTCCAAAGATTCCCTCGCGCCGATTACATTCGCGCCTCGGAACGCTAGCTCCGATGCTAAAAACCAGTTCGCCTATGGCTCAGCGGCTGTTCCTGAGAACTTCCTTCTGTACCCGGGGCAAACGGTACCGCTGGTCTACAGCCCGTTTGAAGGAGCCTGGACAATCTCAGGCGGGCAACGCCAAGAGCTGTGGCCCGCACCTACGGTCGAGAACTCCGCGTTCAACGCACAGAATGGCGTGCTGCACCGAGTCGACCTAGGCAGCGGCGACCTCACAATTACACTCGACCTATTGGCTACTACTGGCCTGGCGCCCGCGCATGGCGACCGTTTCGGTGTGCACGTCACCCGGCAGGGCGGCGTAATCACCATCGATACCAGCTCAACTGTGGATGACCTCATCGTAGATCTCGATGCACTTATCATAGGAGCGCCGGGCGTTGCCCACAGCCAGGTTAGCACGCTGTCGAATACAGCGACGTCCCGCTTCTTCGAGTTCATCTACCGCGTAGTTTCCGGAAACCCGAATGTTTGGGAGCTGCACCGGGTCACCGACTCCCCCGGCGACTGCATCATCACGGACACCCTCACGGCGGCGCTCACCAATAACTGGAACCCTTCCGAAAATCTCGATTTGGAAGACGCCAATGTATTCACAGGGCGCACTTACGTTATCGCGGATGCCGACGGTGTCAGTTACGAAGTGAGCGGCTTGAGCGGGGTGCAATCTTACATCGGCAAGCTGGTCACTGTAATTGTGCTCGGCAGCAAGGGGTACACATTCTTACACTCTTCAGCCAGCTCAGACGCAGCGAGCAGGATGACTTTGCCGGGTGCCGTAGATCTGCACGTAGCTCCTACTCAAAGCGTAACTTTCATGCGCATAGGGAACGCCGCTTCCGGGGAATGGGTAGTTGTTAGCACTACCGCTAACAACGTTGCTCTGGAAACTACCGACGATTCTTTTGGCGCTGATCAAAACGACTTCGAACCAGACGAATGGCAGCTAGGCGCGTCGCACATTCGCGTACTGGTAGCGAACGACATTAAAATCTCGGGCTTCGGACCTCCTGGCGGCTCGATCATGAAGACTCTGATCTTCCCGAACAGCAACATCGCCACACTGCAGCACCAAAACGCAAACTCCCTTGCGGCCAACCGAATCGTAACGCCCGACGGCAACGACATGGCAATGGCCAACGGTTCGGTCACCATGCTCTACGACACCGTAGACAACGTGTGGCGTGTGCTCGGCTACAGCGACGACGGAGAGGCCACGTTCCTTACGGGCGCGAACCAGAACAACATGGACCCTCCCGCTTGGGAGGCCACGAAACACTTGCGTATCAACACGTCCGCGGACTTCGACATCACGGGGTTCTTGGCGGCTACGACCATCAAGCACAAGCGGCTGTATTTCGTCGGGCCGGACACTGTCACTCTGAAGCACCAAGACGGCCTGTCCGACCCTGCGAATAGGCTAACCATCCCTGGCGGAGTCAATATTGATTGCGAAGCGGGCGACATCTACGACCTCTACTACGACACAACCAGCACCACATGGAGGGTCGGCTAAATGACCTTATCAGCAGCAATGGTAGCAGCGGCTACCTCCAGCGCCGTTGGCGTTGGCGGGCCTCTCTACGAGTTCACCGTTACAACGGCTCAAGCAGCTATTTCGATTCCTACTGCGGGGTTCCCCGCGGGTGCGCTACGTATCGAGCTGAGCGCCAAGAGCACCGGAGGAAACAATCTCACGCACGTTAGGTTCAACAGTGACGTTGGGACGAACTACGTATCTTCGTTCGCCTCGGTTGACGCAGCTGCCGTATTGGGTGGCTCATCTCAAGACGGCATAGGCACAGTATCGATCCGCGGTCTGAATGTTAGACCTTCCACTGCGAGTAACTTCCAGACCGGGATTTACATCGTATCGGAGTGGGACGCGTCTGACCGATTCACGGACGTTAACGGGCAGGGCTTCTCCGGTTCCACGAACACAGACGGTGATACCGAAACCACAGTGATGTCTGGCCAATGGCGTAACAACGCGGTCGTGACGACGATTGACCTGGCGGCGGGATCGGGATTGTTCGACGTAGGCACGCGGGTTCGCGTGTACTCGGCTGCGAGCCCCGGCGGCGTGCCCACCGGCACCTCGGTCCTGACCAGCCTCCAGACGGACAACTACCTCGCGTCGGTCGGCGAGGTAGTGCTTTGGGCGCCTTCGGCCCCGGGCAAGACCGTTACCGCTCCCGTGAACCCGCAGGTCGGCGCGACCTTCGGAATTCTCAAGAGTACGGACACCGTCGACTCGTGGAACGTGGACGGCAACGGCAACGACATCTACGACCCCAACCAAGCCGGTGTCTGGGTGAGCGCCCCGTTCAGCGTCGCGGGCGCTGCGTCCGTGAACTTGAACTACGTCTACGACGGAACGCGCTGGTCGCTCGCCACGATTCCAGGCAGCGGTGGCGACAGCGGCGGCGGTGGTAGTCTAACCGCTACAGACACCAAGGCGGGGGCGTACACAGGGGCTTCCGGAGAGCGCGTTCGGTACAATGCGTCCTCTGCTTTCGCCTTGACTACGCCATCGTCGAGGTCTGACAAGGACGAGCTGGCTTTCCACAGCGTCACGACTGGCGAGTTCCCAATCACGATCACGGCTGACGGTTCGGACCTAGTGGCGAACCCCGATAACTTCGGCATCCCTGAGGCATCTTTCGTGGTTACCGACGCTTTTTTTCACGTACATTACCAGTTCGATTCTGTCTCTAACGCTTGGTTGATTCTATGAGTTTTTTCCCCGGTCTACACAAAGCGAAGCCGGCTCTGATTCCAGACGGCAGTAACTGGACAATCCCGTCTTCGACAATCCCGGGAACCGGGAACTTCCATGGCTCCCTGTTTTCGACAGACACCGATCTATACATATGTGGGGGATCTGACGGCGGCACCCACGATGCGATTTGGAAAGCTTCGAGGGCAACGCCTACTGTTTGGGTTGTTACGGGCTCAACGCTCCCGGTCGGCTCAAGGAACGCTTATCATTATCAGGTTGGTGGAAACGCTTACATTGTCGCGGGCTATGATGGGGCCAGTACGGAGACCACACAGATTCTGACGGCTTCGATGTCCGATCTTGAGAGTTGGAGTGTTAGCGGCGACACCTTCCCGGTTGCCCAATTCAACGGCGGCGGAGCAAGTCAATCCCTTGCGGTCGGGTCGGATAAGATTTGGATCTGGGGCGGCAGGGTCGGCGGCACCGGGAACAGCAACATCTACTCGGCAACTCACGCGGCTCCGACCGTGTGGACCGACACTGGATTCAACCACCCTACTGCGGGAAACGGATCTTATGACGCTGGCAGCTACAGGGTCTACGACAAAATCTATTCTATCGGTGGCATCGATGCCCCAACGGACACATGGGTGGCGGACATAACCGATCTGACATCTTGGTCAGCCGGCACACCGTTCCCGGAGGGTTCCCGCGGCACACGCATCGCCGTGATTGGCGAGTACATATACACAGTTGGGGCTCTTATTTACAGCTCTGCAGCTGATGATCGAATTTATCGAGCACACGTTAGTGACCCCACTAACTTCGAGCTTCAAGTAGGAAATATCTCTCCCGCGCTTACAGCCGGCGGTCTCGCGGGGCAGCTGTACTGGGGAACTGATGGACGCACATACGTGATGCACGGCTTAAACATGGAACGCAGTGATGTCCT
>SPKZ01006582.1_pt1 | contig 24868 bp, 22 predicted proteins | sample 2456571 | NCBI WGS metagenome assembly SPKZ01 (sample SAMN11192286, study PRJNA482655) | marine metagenome | biome: ENVO:00000447; feature: ENVO:00000244|ENVO:00000211|ENVO:00000569|ENVO:00002023; material: ENVO:00002151; isolation source: ocean water from marine abyssalpelagic zone ... | reverse complement strand
CGCCTTGAAATGGAGCGTGAGATCTTAAAAAAAGCGACGGTCTTCTTTGCCAAAGAAACGAAGTAAAATACTCGTTCATTGCCCAACATAAGAAGATCTGGCCAGTGGCGCTAATGTGTCACGTACTGGGTGTGAAAAGTAATAACTATTACAGTTATCAAAAGCGTAAAGCCAATAGTATTGATGACCCTACTCATCAAGAAATGGTTGAGTTGATCAAAGATATTGCTAAATTCAGTGACAATACATACGGCGCTAGACGCATTAAGACAGTACTCAATACACTGAGTTTTCCGGTTAGCCGAAGCAAAACAGCTAAATTAATGAGAGAAGCGAATGTTTGGGTTCGCTATAAAAAGAAATACAAGGTAACAACGAACAGCGATCACAATAAGCCCATTTATCAAAATGAGCTTGACCAAAACTTTGCTGTAACAGCGCCAGATAAAGCGTGGGTAGGTGATATCACTTACGTTTGGACATCAGAAGGCTGGTTGTATTTATGCGTCGTGATTGATTTATATTCACGTAAGATCGTTGGCTGGAGCATGGGATCTAGGATGAAAGCGCAGCTTGTTTGTGATGCGTTAACGATGGCTATTTGGCAACGACAACCTAAAGCAGGACTGATAGTTCATTCTGATCAAGGGGTTCAATATGCTAGCCATCAATATCGTCGATTACTCAAGTCAAATGGCTTTGTAGGTAGCATGAGCAAAAAAGGTTGTTGCTGGGATAATGCCGTTGCTGAAAGTTTCTTTGGTAGCTTAAAGCAAGAACGCGTTCATTGGCGTAACTATGAAACACGTTATGAAGCACAACAGGATGTACTGAATTATATAAGTATGTGGTACAACAGCCACAGGCTTCATTCTTATCTGAATTACCAAAGTCCAAATAAATTTGAATTATTGAATAGAGAATTAGAAATGGTTGCTTAACTAGGGTGACTGAATTTAGTTGACCAGGTCAGTACCTACCTAAATCATCAATAGTCAATGCGTAGTGATCGATATGATATTGAAATATAATTTACTTCCAGAGTGATGAGTTATTTTTTATATAAGGCTAGTAATCGTTAATTTTAAATTCAAACAGTCATACAAGGAATAATGGTAACACCCGAATGTTAGTAGTAGATATATACAATATCATTCTTATCTTTATATCTAGTAACCTAAGCTATTAATTATAGTTAACCTACCTATTAATACTAACTAAGTTTATCAACAGTCATACATTGGCTAATACCATCTAAATTTACATACATTACCAAGCTTATGTTCTTAACTAACATAAGCGAACTAATCATGAATGCCAGATTGAAAACTAACCCTAACTTAACTATTCATACTGATAGATACTTTAACGGGATGAAAGTACAAGTATCACATGGGCCATTGGTACGTGAATACCTAGCAAAAATAGATCAGGTAATGCAGTATGCTGTAATGGATTGTAATCGTATATTGGCTATTAGGATTGACTTACGTTTCCCTGAAGCTATTAACTGTCTTGATGTTCCCCTTGCTTACGATAACACTGCAATATCGAGGTTTATTGAATCATTGAAAGCACAACTCATAGCAGATCTAAATAATAAGAGTAAAATGGGGATTCGCGTATTTACAAGTAATTTTAGATACATCTGGGTGCGAGAAAAAGATACTGCGATGAATGATCACCATCATCTCGTGTTGTTCTTCAATAAGGATGCTTACAACCATTTAGGCGATATAACTGCTGATAAAGGTAACACGGCTGCTCGTATCAAGAAAGCTTGGGCTTCGGCCATAGGCTTGGAATTATGGGAGGTTGAAGGTTTAGTTAACTTTACTAATAACGGACTGTTTCGATTAGATAGTAACTCACCATCATATCAAGAAGATTATCACGATCTATTCTTCGCCATATCTTATTTGGCAAAATTGAGATCAAAAAACTTTGGAGATGGCACTAAGTCATTGGGATGTAGTCGTCAATAATGCTTATATCTGTTCTAAAGCTATTTAAGTTAGCTCTATTGTACTCATTTGTTGTATGGATACGTGTAATAAATTATTCATGCTACTCACCTATGAATTAAACATAGGGGATTTAACATGATTCAATTAGCAAATAACAAACAACGTTTTACTTTTGATAGCACTAACTATAGAGGCTTGAAATTAAGAGATAAGAATCTGGTACATGAGTACGTAGAAGCCATTTATCGCATGATCGATGGCTCACTCAATGACCAGCCAACAACTTGTATTTCTAGATTTAGCTTAACAATACCCATTCAACAACTGGGCAAAGCTGATGAGCTTATAGACACATTCGTAAATCAATTGAGCAAAGAAGCTGAAGATCAGCTGAAGACAAGACGGGAGAACTGTAAAGAAGAATTAGCTGACTGTAACGTAAAAGTCATTTGGTCTAAACAATACAGTTTATATCACCATGAGCCGTTTTATGAATTAGTGATACTGTGTAACGATGACTCATTCCTTTGTAGTGACGGTACGCCAACATCAGATTACTTTGAATTAGTTAACTGCGTCATTTTAGCATGGGCGGTGACGTTAAAGCTAACGAGTCGACAATCAAAGCGGTTTGTCAGATTTAATCATTTTTTGCTAACGACCGTTTCTGATGATTTACCGATAGAAGAATCACTTTCATCTAGGTTTCATATCTATAGTAAACTCGCCCGAGTTACAGATAAATGCTTCGAAGAAGAAAGAGAGTCATTCTGGTGTAGTAATTATTCAATGGATGAGCTTCATGAGTTTGTCAGTAAATATCATAAACAGAATCCCTCCTTAGAAGAGAGTATTGAAGAATAAGGTGCCTTCCATGCTATGTAGCGATAGCATGGTTTCACGCTAGTCTTTGCTATCGAGAATTACGCAGTTGTGGGGACCCAATGATCATAGTTGTAATTAACGTGTAATAAATAATAGAGTTAGTACACCTTATGAAACTTAAACCATGAGGTGTAATTCCATGTTCCAACCGTTAACCAATCCAGACCTGCACAGATATCAATTCCCTGGGTACGAACAGTATCCAGTTATCACTAGCCAAGGCGATTTAGTCAAAGAGTATCTCGACTACAGCTTATTCACTTTAAAGAATGCTTTTCGTGAACATCAAAATACCTGTGCCCTGAGATTAACATTGAAAGTACCGTGGCAGGTTAAAGCAGGTTCTGATTATACTATACAAGCCTTCCTAACGAACTTAGAGCAACAAATAGCAGCTGACCTTACCCAACGTAACGAACTCAGTGGTAAGCCTCTGTTTTCAAGGCTTCGGCACCTTTGGAGTAAAGAATTTGACAGAGCAGCTAAACCTTACTATTCAGTATTTTTACTTTTTAACCTAGATGCATATAACTGCATTGAGTGCGATATCCTGAATGTTGGAGGTAGCATGCTTAAAAGGATTCACCAGGCGTGGTCATCCGCGTTAGATATCGAACCTTTCAAAGTAAATAGATTAATCCATGTACCGGATAAGCCTTTTTACCATATAGCATTTAAAAATGGTCATTTTGGGTTACATCCTGATAAGTTTAGTGATTTATTCTTTAGGGTAAGTTATTTTGCTCGGATGAAAAACAAGGTATTCCTCCCTGATTACAGTCCTTTTGGTTATAGTCGGAGTTAAGCCTGTATGGCGTTAGAAGCAGAGCATCGCTTAAAGTGCACTATTATCACAAAAAAAAGAAGCTTTAGCTGTTGGCTCAGCTTCTCATTAACCTTAGTAGCAATCAGAGTCCCATTGTCTCCATGTGTTGGTGTTTAGATGTTTATTTGCTTCATCTTTTAACATCCACATAAACGAACAGCTATTTTCAAAATCACTGGAAATACATCCAGAAATGAACTGATGGCAATTATCTAAGATGATATTGTAATTTCTACACTCACCTAGCATCTGCATTGCATTGTCAGCAACATACTGCTCACCAGACGCCTCACTCCCATCGCATGAAACGTAAATATTTATAGCCGTAGTGTTAGCCATAAATCCTTTCGGACTAACAACCTCAATCAAGCCATTACCATTTAAATGCACTATTTCATCATTACCTACGTAAACACCACTATGCTCGGCATAACCACAGTAGAGCTCGCAATACACAATGCTACCAACAGTAGGTATTACTGAATCACGGCATGAATCGACGACCCCTTCGATAAAACTCGTAAATGGGGTAACAAACGGTAGTAAATTCCACATAATTTTCTCCTAAGTTGAATGACCTTTAACTTTATAATTTGATAAGGGTTTATCAAATCTTGCATTACAACTAGGTGATGTAGGTGTGAAATAGTGTGGGATAGCCTTTATCCACCAGAGCAAGCGGAAGCTTAGGTTATTTATTACAGCTGACCTGAATGTTGTGAACCAACAGGAAGGAATACAAAAATGAAATTAATTAGGCTAAAAGAAGTAATGAGCCACACCGGATTAGGACGGTCGTCTATCTACAAGTTTATGAATGAAGGCCGGTTTCCCAAGTCCGTACCGCTTGGTGATCGTGCGATAGCTTTTGTAGAGGATGAAGTTAACGCATGGGTACAGGACAAAATAGACCTTCGTGATGAAAGCGAGCAGCAAGTATCAGGTAAAGAAGCTAAACCGCTTAAAGAAGCCGATGTCATTGCTTGGCTCAAAGATAAACTTAAGCAATACAGTTTAAGTGAATCAATCGAATGGCTGATGAAAATAAAATCATAACTCACACTACAGTAATCGAAGTAACAAAATTCTTTAGCGCTTAAGTGAGTAGCGAAGCCGCACTATTAGCGGCCTTTGAAAGTCATTAAAGCTATTTAAATACTGTTAAACGTTAACAGCTTCCTTGAGGGCTTTACCGGATTTAAAGCTTGGTACGTTAGCCGCAGCTATTTGAATTTCAGCGCCAGTTTGCGGATTACGGCCTTTACGCGCAGCACGAGCTGATACTTTAAATGTACCAAAACCAACTAGCGCAACATCACCGCCATCAGCTAATTCAGCTGAAACAGCACCTATTAAACTATCTAATGCACGACCTGCAGAAGCTTTTGTGATATCTGCACTTTCAGCGATTTTATCTACCAATTGACCTTTATTCATTTGTATTTCCTTTTCGGTTTTTATTGTTATTTTTATATTAAACAACAATGCCGATCAAGAGCAATAACTATCGAGAAAAAATATGATTCTGTGGCGCTTAGGGGCACGAAGCGCCATAGTAGTTTCACTTCAAATTATTGTTAATTGCTACCTATATGCCCAAGTAAAAACATGAGTATGTTGTTAAATTGTATCCAAACACTGCTTGGTCATCGTGATTTATCCACCACTGAAGTATATACGCATGTGTCGATTGAGCAGCTAAAGCAAGTGCATAATGCAACACACCCCGGCAAAGGTGCATCATTACAATCCATCATCATTTAATCTGCTGATAATCAGTAATAGAAAGATAATTTGTCATCTATACGCATATTACGTATACTTTATAAATGAAAGCCGTATTTGTTGAATCGAGTATTTTTGAAAAACATCGCAGTGACTACATGTCAGATGATGAATATAGTGCATTCCAGCGTGAATTGTTATCGGAGCCTGTTAAGGGTGATGTGATACAGGGTACTGGTGGATTGCGAAAGATTAGAGTGGCTGCAAAAGGCAAAGGTAAGCGTGGTGGTGCAAGAGTCATTTATTACTACTTCGACCGACATAGTCGTTTCTATTTACTTACCGTGTATGCCAAAAATGAAGTGTCAGATTTGACGACTACCCAGAAAAAACAACTTAAAGACTTTATGGAGGTCTGGAAAAATGAGCAAACGTGATTTATTTGCAGAGCTAACAACGTCTCTCAACGAAGCAAAAGACCATAGCGAAGGTAAGTTAACCTTGAAGACGCATGAGATGAAAATTGCGGATGAGTTGGTGATCTCACCAAACGAAATACTATCAATTCGTGAAAAATTTCACATGTCCCGTGGTGTCTTTGCTAACTACCTACATACATCAGTGCGAACATTAGAAAATTGGGAGCAAGGACGTAGTGCGCCTAATGGACAAGCGGTTACGCTGCTTAAATTGGTAAAGTCGCACCCTGAAACGTTGTCGCATATAGCGGCATTGTAGTACCTACCCACCAACTCAGTTAGCCCTATCACTCACTATCTGCTTGTAGTGATATGGTTACCTCATCATTATTCATCAACAAGAAAATACCGTTTATAGAAAATCTTTGTTAAGTTATCAGTATATTAATAACCCATTCAGTCAAAGGTCTTATCAATGCAGGGATTGCAGCATCATCACTTCAGCTCTATCGGGCACATAACGCCTTTTGGGGTTTACCTTGTTGCTTTTATTTACTAATAGAAGCACTTTAGCAATAATTTATAGTTACCCCCAATACCTCCCTCTCATTTATTAGTAATCCCCTGAAGTTTTGTAGATCGAACGATAGAAAATAGCCTTAAATTAATCATGTCTGACTAAATATGATTGATTATGGGTTTTACACGGTTAATATAAATGTTTCTCCCTAAAATTAGCTATTAAAAGCTTTTTGTTTTGTAGAATACAATCGTAATCATGTTTATTTATTTATTTATTTATTTATTTATTTATTTATTTTTAATATTGTATGTTTTCGCATTAAATGATTAAATTTCAATAGTTTATGTTGGTTTTTCATGTTGTATATGATTGTTTCTTGTAGCGCTATGATTAATTGTGATTGTTTTTGCTTGTTATTTGTTTTTCTTGATGGTAATTTAATGTCACTCTAATTATTTTTATCAATTATTTGAGAAAAAAATAAATAATACTTATTATAAAACACGTTTGGGGAAAGCAAGATGAAAACACAAAAAACAATATTAGCATCCATTTTTGCATTAATGTTCACTTCTGCACATGGTGCTCAAGAAGTAGATAAAAATGCTACATCCGAAAAACCAGAAGAAAAAGTTGAACGAATAATTGTAACAGGGGTTTTTAAATCTTCAAGTGAGGACGGATCTGCTGTTGCTATTTCTACTGTTGATGAAGATCAATTACGAAGAACTATGGCTACAGGGGCAGCGGATGTATTAAAAGATATTCCAGGAGTTTTTGTAAACTCAGCTCTAGGTGAAGTAAGGAACATTGTTTATTCACGAGGTATTTCAGCAAATTCTCTAGATGGTAATAATGGATATTTTTACGTTTCACTTCAGGAAGATGGATTGCCTGTTCAAAATGCAATAATGACCAATTATGGTCCTGATTTGTTTACTCGTGTAGATTTAATGACACGAAGGGTCGAAGCAGTACGGGGTGGGGCCGCTACTATTACTGGTGCAAATGCTCCTGGGGGGATATTTAACTATCTATCAAAAACAGGTGCCTCACATCCAGGTAGCATAATTAGTGGAAAATTTGGTTCTGAGGGCGGTAAGGGTCGCAACCCATATTATAGGACTGATTTTTACCATGGTTCTCAAATAACAGATCAACTATCTTTCGCTGTTGGTGGTTTTTATAGAGATTCAACTGGTGCTAGAGATCCCGGTTACTCAATGAATCATGGTGGACAAATAAGAGCAAATATCCTTTATGAATATGATTACGGCTCTTTTCAGTTAAATTATAAAAATTTAAATGATCACAATTTGTTCGACCCATTCCTCCCCGTTTCAGGATTTAAAAAAGCAAAACCTTTAGGAGCTTTTGACTATGACAGTTCAGTTAATCCTCCCCGAGTTCCTCATTCTTTTCCTGCATTAAATAGCAGAAATTATATTCCTGGTCCTGTTAGTGATACTGATCATTGGGATCCACAAGAGGCGATTCATAATACATCAGAAGTTTATGGGTTCACATTAGATCATGATTTTGATAATGGTTGGTCATTGCAAAACAAATTCAAATATTCAGAAAATCATTCTGATTGGAACACTGGTGCAGCAATATTTGGAATGGCTTTAGATGTTGCAGGTATATACGGCCCTGCTCCTTTTGGTAATGGTATTTTAGCAGTGGGTGTAACAGATCCAGATGGGTTCCAGCCATATGATGGTATTATATCTTTCAGAGATGGCGCTGATAATTTAAGAGCACAAGTTAATGCCGATGGTGGTGAATATACTGTTTTATCAAATGATTTACCTGATGCACCTGAATTACCGAATGCCATACTTGTCGAAACTGCCTTCGCCCCTGATGTAGGAGCTGATGAATTTATTAATCAGTTAACAATTAATAAAGAACTTGAAGACATGGTTGTTTCTTTTGGTATGTTTTATTCATTTTCGGATATGTGGTGGCGTAGTGGTGAAGGTGGTACAGGTTTGAGTCAATTTGACCCGAACAGAGAATTACTAAACATATCAATTGAAAGGGAGGATGGTACGGTACAACAAATCACCAGCCCTGATGGCTTTGCTGGGGCAGGACGAATTGGTGCTTTCCAAAACTTTACAAGTGAAGCAGAGCAAGAACAAATTTCGTTTTTCTTTGGACATTCTTGGGAAATTTCAGAAGACTGGAGCTTGAATTGGGGGTTTAGAAGTGAAAATATTACAGTAGAAGGTTATAACCAAGTGGCAAGTCAACATACCGATGAAGCTGGTGGCCTTGATGGTAATCCAAATACTTTATACGACAATACACTTCAGACACTTAATTTCCCAGTAAGATATAAATATGATTTTAATTCAATCGCATTTACCGGAGCGCTTACTTATCGTTGGAGTGATGATCAATCAACATACATAAGATATGCAGATAGTGAGAAAGCACCAAGTGTTGCTGCTTATGTCGATCCGGGTAGTGCTGTAAATAATGGACTATATAAACCTCAATCTATAAAACAACTTGAACTTGGTCATACTATAACAGGGGATGATTATCGTTTAGTGCTAACTCCATTTTATACAGAATTAACAGATATTGGTGGATTTGGCTCACCAGTACAGTTCACTGATACAGATGGAACTACTTATGTACCCCCTTCTTTACTTTCATCAATTGAAACAATAGGTCTTGAAGTTGAGGGACAGTATAGTTTAACCGATAAATTTGACTTAAATCTAAGTGCAACTTTCCAGGATTCTACAAGTACTGAAAATGCTGCTTGGAGATCTGACGCACTAGGTCGAGAAGACGATTATATCGAATACTTCTCTGACGGAGACGCGGCAAACTCTGCAAAATTCCAAGGATCACTAACAGGTGCTTATACTGAAGATAACTGGTCTGCATTTATGACTATTAGATATTTAGGTGACAGACCTGCAAATGCTAACAACAGTTTCGATTTAGCTGGTTTTGCAACGATTGATATTGGGGCAACATATTTTGTTAGCGAAAACTTTACTGTGAACCTTAATGTAAACAATCTTGCTAATGAGCATGGTGTGATGAGTTGGATAGGTGCAGGTGATTTTAGTGCACTTGATCGAAGTATTGCACCAGCAAATGAACTTTATGCTGTAATTCATCAACAGCCTAGATCTCTGTTTGTTACTGCGACTTACGAGTTCTAATAAAAGAAGGTAATGCTATTAAAAGGTAGCATGTATAGTTAACATGTTACCTTTATCAAGTACCTAGATAATTGTTTTACCCCTTAAATAAATATACCATAACCAATCAAAATCAATTAAATGAGTTCAACGAGCGATGAGTTCGTAACAGATTAATAACACAGGAAAAAATTATGTATTCACCTTTTAAATGGCTCACTTCAACCATAATAACCAGTAAAAACACGCTAAAAGTATTCACACCTGTTGCGGCGTTAATACTTATCTCGGCATGTTCAAACCAACAAACTGAAAATACCAGCACTGCAGCAGTCGTTACAGAAAAAACACCCCCCAATATTTTGTTAATTTTGTCTGACGATCATGCCTGGAACGATTACGGCTTTATGGGTCACGACATTGTTAAAACGCCATCGCTTGATAAATTAGCCAATGAAGGCGTTACCTTTAAACGTGGTTATGTACCGACATCTCTTTGTCGCCCTTCTTTGGCAACTATTGCTACCGGGCTTTATGCATATCAGCATGGTATTACCGGTAATGATCCATCGCGTGAATTACCTGGTGGCCCAAAAGGTGAATTATATAATCAGCAGCGTGAAGAAATTATCGCTAAAATGGATCAACTACAAACCTTACCTGAGCTATTAAGAGATAAAGGCTATGTATCTTTACAAACCGGTAAATGGTGGGAAGGTAGTTTCCAACGTGGTGGCTTTGATGAAGGCATGACGCGTGGTTTTCCGAAAAAGAGTGGTCGTCATGGCGATGATGGTTTAAAGATAGGTCGTGAAGGTTTAAGCACAATCACAAACTTTATCGATAAAACCAGCGCCGCTAACAAACCATTTTTTGTATGGTATGCCCCTTTCATGCCACATTGGCCACACACTCCACCTAAACGCATTCTAGAAAAATACACCGATAAAGGTTTGCCTATCTCTATTGCTAAATATTATGCAATGATTGAATGGTTTGACGAAACTAACGGTGAATTATTTGATCACTTAGAGAAAAAAGGCTTAAAAGAAAACACCTTAATAGTTTTTGTCTCTGATAATGGTTGGGTGACTAACCCGACGATAACGGGTCGTTTTTTACCACGTTCAAAGCAAAGTCCAGGTGAAAGCGGAGTTCGTACGCCTATTATGTTTTCATGGCCCGAGCAATTTAAAGCACAAATGCGCCCAGAAGTAGTAAGCAGTATTGATATTGTACCCACCATCTTAGCTGCTGCTGGTGTTGACATTCCAAGTGAGCTACCAGGTAAAAATTTATTTGCTAACATGAAAAATGAAACACCTATTGAGCGTGATGCCATTTTTGGTGAAGGTTTTGCCCATGACATGGATGATTTAAACAATCCAGAATCAACGCTATTATACCGCTGGGTGATTGAAGGACAGTGGAAGCTAATATTAAGTTATGATGGTAAAAATGTCAGCTACCAGAAGTACCATAAAGATGTACTTTCAGGGCCGCGTTTATATAATTTACTCGATGATGAGTATGAGCAAACTAATTTAGCTGCAACAAACCCCGCGTTAGTAGCTCACTTATCGAAAAAACTTGTTGAATGGTACCCTGTTACCTCAAGGAATGTTCTTAGTAAATAATATACCTTAACTTTGTTATCTTAAGAACGTTAAAACCCTTATAAAAGCTTTATGCAATATTTGTATAAAGCTTTTATCTTTCCACCCCTCCCTATTGTAGGCTCTTTAACATTTATGACTATTTTAACGCAGATAAAAAAACTTATCTTGTCACCGCCGCTTTTGTTGCTGCTAACGTTTGTTGTGCCAACGCCTTTGCAGAAAATAAAGTTATTCCGAAAGCACAGTATAAGAATGTACTTTTTGTATTAGTCGATGATTTAGGAGTGAAATATTTAAGTATTGAGGGCTCGACATTCTATGAAACGCCCAATAGAGATCAATTAGCCAAAAAATCGGTTCGTTTTACGCAAGGCTATGCGGCATTTAGGGCATGTAGCCCATCTCGGGCATCTATCATGACCGGAAAATATGTCACCAACCATAGTATAACAAAGTGGATCGGCGATAAATATGGCGTCAATTGGCGAACACGAAAAAGGTTTGATAGTCATGATCCTGCCCCTGCCCCATACTCGCATGCCATGTCAGCAGATGAAGTCACCATTGCAGAGAAATTTCGCGATGGCGGATACGACACATTTTTTGCGGGTAAATGGCATATCGGTGATAAAAGCTCTGTAACACCTGAAATGGCGGTACGTCTTGAATTAGTTTTTGGTAAGCCATCAGCAGACCATTGGCTTCGTCTACAGAATGCGCATGACTTATGGCAAACAAGACTAGAGCAAAAATCACTACATGTTTCGCCATATAATTTTCAAATTGTATAATTCCACAAAGCAAAGCTTTGCTCTTTGGCTTTAGGAGTAAATCATGGATATTGATGAAGATAAAATAGATGAAGCTGCGTTAGCTTTGATGTATCTAACACTGCATGAGCACTGTCGAGCATGGAAACAAATCGACTGGGAAGTAACTAATAGTTTAAGCTGGATTGGTAACGTATTATCACAACATTGGCAATTCACTGAACAAGAGTTAATGGAAGTTTTCCCCCCACGTAAAACCGTATAAATAAGCATTAATACGAAGTTAACCATTATGCGAAGTTAATCATTAGTTTAGTTTTTTAAGGTAAGTATATATTTTGAAGTTTTTTTATTTATGTGGTATCGCTTTTAGTTGTTTTCTAGCTGCTTTATCTGTGCAAGCAGTTGAATTAGCAGAACATGAGTTCCAAAAAGATAATCCGATAACCAATCAGCAGTGTATTTCTTGCCATCAGTCGTCACAACATGAATGGCAGCAGTCTGATCATGCCAAAGCTATGGCCATTGCCGATAAAAGCTCAGTATTAGCTAATTTTGATAACAAACAGGTTGAGCATTACGGTCAAAAAGCCTTTTTTTTTATTAAAGATAACCGTTATCAAGTCACCATTTCTTATGAGGATAAAACCGATACCTATCCGATCAAATATACCTTTGGTCATTTTCCATTGCAACAATATTTAGTTGAAACAGAGCCAGGAAAGTTACAGGTTTTACCCTTTGCTTGGGATAGCCGTAACAAAGCAGAGGGGGGCCAACGTTGGTATCATAACTATAGTCATGAAGAAATTAGTCCTGAAGATAGATTACATTGGCGTCAGCCCTTGCAAAACTGGAACGGCATGTGTGCAGACTGTCATTCTGATGGTTTAGTTCGAGACTATAATCCTGAGAAAAACAGTTTCACTAGCCAATTCGATAACATCAATGTCGGCTGTTTATCCTGTCATGGCGATATGTCAGACCATGTAAGGAAAACTCGACAACGCAATGTCGCTGAAGATGTCACGTCAATAAAGCATCCTACAGGGCAATGGTTGCGAAATATTGGTGATAAAACGGCGCACTGGCAAGGAGAACAACGCGATAATGCATTTATGGATGGTTGTTTCGCCTGTCATTCTTTACGTGCACCATTAACTGATGGTATCGATGCGACAAAGCCTTTTTTCGATCAATTTACCCCTCAATTATTAGCTAGCCCCAATTATCATGCTGACGGACAAATTAAAGAAGAAGTCTATGTTTATGGTTCTTTTTTACAAAGTAAAATGTTTGCTGCCGGCGTTAATTGCTTAGATTGTCATAACAAACATACCATGAAGTTAAAAGTTGAAGGAAATGGCTTATGTCTGCAATGTCATGGTGGAGAAGTGTATAGCGTAAAAGAACATCATCAACATAAGGATAACTCCGCAGGCGCTCAATGTGTTAACTGTCACATGCCTGAAAATAGGTATATGGGTGTTGACGATAGACGCGATCACAGCTTTAAAATTCCACGGCCCGATTTATCATTAGGCTTTAATACCCCAAATGCCTGTACTAGTTGCCATGATGATAAATCAAACCAGTGGGCAAATGAAAAGTTAGAAAAATGGCATGGTAAGGCTAAAATAGTATTAGCAAGTAAACAATTATTGATGATGTTAAATAGTGGCCATGGAATCTCTTTAGATCAGCACCTTAGTATCATTGCTGATGAAAAACTTGATGTCATTAGCAGAGCAACCGCCATTCAATTACTTAGCTATGCTACGCCAACATTAAGCGCAGACGTTTTAGTGCCTTATTTAACTCACGCGGAAGCATTAATTAGATTAAATGCTGCCAGTGTAGCAACCCTGATGCGACCCGTTGAGAAAGTAAAATATTTAACGCCATTATTAAGCGACGACTATAAAGCGGTCAGGGTTGCGGCAGCACGTAGTCTGGTCAGCAGTAAAATTTCAGCGGCAAATCAAAAAGTTTTTGCTCAAGCGTTTAAAGAATTAATTCATGCCAATAATGTAAATAGCTGGCGTGGAGAAGGGGTGGCGAATCAAGGTGTGTTAGCCATTGAAATGAATAATTTAACGGATGCAGAAAAATCATTTAAAAACTCCATTAAGATAGAACCGTATTTTGCAACCGGTTATATCAACTTAGCTGATATTTATCGTGCTCAGCAAAGACCATTTCAAGTGAATTCTGTGCTGTCAAAAGGCATTAAAAACAACCCTAATTCTGCGGCGTTGCACTATTCATATGGATTGCATTTTGTACGTCAGAAAAAATTACAAAAAGCGCTTGTCCTTCTTGATAAATCAATAACGTTGATGCCTAGTAACGCACAATATGCTTATACTTATGTTTTAGGTTTAGATGGTGCAGGGCAGAGCAGACAAGCATTAACGAAATTAAAAACGTTAATCATAAACTACCAAGATAATGCTCAACTAAAAGAATTGGGCTTGTATTTATCACAAAAATTGAATTTGAGAACAGAATACAATTGGTTTATGAAACTATAAATATTTCTAACACACTTTGGTGGCGAAATGAGATAAAAACATACTGCTAATGTCGGCTTTCCTTGAAGGTAGTGAACATAAAAGTGGGGTATATCGCTCTAATATTTAAGGCCGCACCGCAAAGTGGTATATCCGGTCTTTGTCTGGGTGATTTCTGTGGATAAATGCTTTAATAACAAAAGCTTTCAGCTATCTAAGCTCCATAGTAAATAACTACAGACTTAATATCTGTTTATTTTATTGATTAGTTTCGGTATATGTAGCCGTTCAGGTTAATATTCTAATCGTCCTACGATGAGGTGTTGCCTCTATGTAACCGCTCATCGATATAAGTTAATCGGTACACATTATGTCTACTATGCTCATAAGGGTTTACAACCGTTGATATTGGTGCAACATACTTTGTTACTGAAGAGTTCAGACTTAATTTAAACATTAATAATGTTACTAATGAGCACGGTGTTATGAGTTGGCAAGGTGCTGGTGATTTTAGTGGCTTAGATCGTAGTATTACACCTAAAAATGAATTGTGGAGTGTTGTTCAACAACAACCTCGCCCCGCTCAATATTCTTAACTTCAACCTATAGTTTTGAATAGACAGTAAGCAGACTGAAAATCTATATATTTTTGAATGTATAGGTTTTCACGCAATATTTTGAATGTGAGAGTTTCAATCATATGAAGCTCTCATTTTAATAACTATTGTTCGACACCTAAATGGTTATGACTTGGTTAAATAAGTTTTAATTAAACAGCTATTAAAATACACAGATTAAATCAAAAAGAAATGGAGATTTTAAATTATGGCCATAGACATCTACGAAGAAAGCAGACAGTTGATTCGTAAAGCCTTTGTTATGTCTGTTAATCCTGATAAACACGAAGAATATCAGCGCAGACACGATCTGATCTGGCCTGAGCTTCAATCGCTATTGAAATCTCATGGCGCTCATAATTATTCAATTTTTCTCGATAAGGGTGCTAGCCATCTTTTTGGCTATGTTGAAATTGAAAGTGAAGAAAGGTGGCAAGCCATTGCAAATACAGAGCTTTGCCAAAAATGGTGGGCATATATGGCTGATATTATGCAAACAAATGCTGATGGCAGTCCAAAAACGACAACATTAAATGAAGTTTTTCATCTTGATTAATTTTACTACTGTTAATTTTTTCCACACAGATCGAAAATTATGGGTAGTCATCAGCGCTTAATGTGTTGCTATGATCTGTATGAGTATGTGTTCTTTGATCTAAATTATTGCCCGTATATTTAATCGATGAAATATCAAAATATTTACTGGTAATGATAGGGTTGGCCTATGATTTATATGAGTTTTAGTAATGCAGCGACAATATTTGTCACTATGTTTGTGCTCTCCATTGTTCCAGGCCCTAGTATATTTGTAGTTATTATTAGAACAATGGCATCGAGTTTGACGCAAGGGCTCATCACTATTTTGGGCATTGTCGTAGCGAATATGCTCTTCATTTTGCTCGTCGTTTTTGGCATTGGTGCATTAGTTGCTTCAATGGATGGGGTATTTGTGATGGTAAAGTACGCTGGAAGTGCCTATTTGGTTTGGTCAGGGATTAAGTTGCTTAGCACTAAAGTAAAGCAAGTAGAGTTAGAGCAGGTTGATGCATCTACATGGCATAATAATTTTACCGCAGGATTTATTATTACGATAACTGCACCTAGGGCTATACTATTTTATGTCAGTTTTTTACCAAACATTATTGATCTATCTAAGACTAGCCGCTTTGATATTCTCTTGTTAATGGCTGTTGCTACGGTAGCTGTTGGCGGTGCAAAATTACCCTATGCTTTATTGGCTTATAAATTGTCTTCATTCTTGCAGGAAGAAAAGCCTAGACGAGTGCTAAACCTATTGGCAGGTGTGGTGATGATAATTATCGGGCTTATGGTTGCATTGAAGGCTTAGGGCTGTGATTAAATTTTTTGAGCTATAAATTAGAGCACTGTGCAAACCTAGTTCAAATTATTTTTATGGCTTGAACTTATGCAAATAATTCTTCAGTTTGCGGTTTTCATTCCAATGCCAAATTGTTATAAAAAGCCCTTCATCTTGGTTAGCTTGCCTAATGCTAAATCTTAACTATGATTACTTGTGACTTGTTGTGACTGTTATTGAGTGTTATTGTGGTTTAAACATTGGCTAATGTCAGCCAGATACAAAGATAACGATGAAAAGTAACGAACAATGACAAATAATAATAAAACATACGCTTTGGTGATTGATATTGGTAAAACTCATGTAAAACTGCATGTCTTAGACCATGTATTCGATTCTATTTTTTCAAAACAAATAAAAAATGTTGTTGAGCTAAAGGGGGATTATCCAAGCATTAATATTTCGGCTATTTGGCAGTGGATAGTTGAAGGAATTAAGGAAGTTACTAAAAGCTATACGATTAGTGCGATAAGTATAACTACTCATGGTGCTACGGCGGCATTAATAAATAGGAATGCCGCTAATAGTGATGGACTTGTCTTACCAATATTGGACTACGAATATCAAGGGATAACTCCAGCTACTCCAGAGTATGTCGATATTCGTCCTAAATTTAGTGAAACTTACTCTCCTGATTTACCCGGTGGTTTAAACGTCGGGCGCCAGCTCTATTGGCTCAAAAGAGAATTCCCTGAGGAGTTTTCAAGTGCTACTGATATTTTAATGTATCCGCAATATTGGGTCTGGCGCTTCACTAGTCAGCGCTATGCTGAAATAACTTCTTTGGGTTGCCATACTGATTTGTGGTCATTAAAGAAAGGTGATTATTCATCACTGGTTGATACATTACAATGTCGAGATTTACTACCACCACTTAAACCCGCTTGGTTTGATTGCGGTGAGATTTTACCTGAGCTGAGAGACGAATTAGGCTTGAGCTCTGATTGCCAATTATTCAATGGTATCCATGATAGTAATGCCAGCTTTCTGCGTTATCGCCTGACACAAGGTCAAGCACCATTCACCGTTATCTCTACCGGCACTTGGACGATTCTAATGGCAACACAAGTGCCATTAGAAAATTTAGATGCCAACAAAGATATGCTTGCTAATATTGATGCAACGGGCAGGCCCATTGCCTGTGCACGATTTATGGGCGGTCGAGAATTTGAAGCAATATGTGAACAAGCCGGCTCTTGGCTGGGTGAGCAATTCGATGAAAACGATTTACAAAAAATTATAGAGCAACAAGTTTTTGCTTTACCTGACTTTAGTGATGGTAGTGGCCCTTTTGGTGGCAGAAATAGTGGCTTTATTGGCGATATTAACCCAATTAGCGGTATTGCGCTTGCTACACTTTATTGTGCTTTGATGATCGACTATCAGTTAGACATGTTAGACGCTAAAGGAAAAATATTTATTGAAGGTGCTTTTCTTATAAACCCCTTGTTATGTGCCGTATTAAACCAATTAAGAAAAAAACAAGCTGTCCTTTTATCAAAGGATCCTACCGGGACTGTTCAAGGAGCGGGATATTTAACAACGTGGGATGATGTTGAGTGCAATATTGACGTTGGTCAAGCGAATGAAACCAGTTTAACAGCGTTATTTAACTATAAAGAACAGTGGCTAAAATGCGCCTTAGAGGTTTAAATGAAACAAACGTTGATAATCGCTAATTGGAAAATGAATGGCAGTATAGTAGCTAATAGTAAGCTGTTGATGGCCATGTTGAAGTTTAATAATAAACTTAAAAATACTGAGCTGGTTATTTGCCCTCCTTTCCCGTATTTACACCAAGTTAAAGAGTATATCGTTGGTAGCAATATAAAGCTTGGTGCTCAAAATGTTAATGAAAACAATAGCGGAGCTTTTACTGGTGAAGTTTCTGCTGATATGCTTAAAGAGTTTTATTGTCGATATGTTCTGATAGGACACTCAGAAAGGCGAGCTCTTTTCCAAGAATCTAATGGTCTTATTGCTAAAAAAATTAATCAAACCATTGATGTAGGTTTAACACCGGTTTTATGTATCGGTGAAAGTCTAGCGCAACGGGAAAATGGTGATGTCAAGGCTGTTATCCTTGAGCAATTATCGTGTGTGGTTAATGAGATTGACTTAAAAAAATTCAAATCAGTGGTTATTGCTTATGAGCCTATATGGGCTATTGGTACAGGACAAACTGCGTCACCTGAACAAGCCCAAAAAGTTCACCGTATGATTCGACAATATATTTATGGGCTTGATCCCATCTTATCTAAAAATATTTCAATACTGTATGGCGGCAGCGTTAATGAAATTAATGCCTCTGAGTTGCTCAAACAAAAAGATATTGATGGCTTTCTTGTTGGTGGCGCCTCTTTAAAGTCAGACTCGCTTGAAACTATTTGCAAGTTAAAAATATAGCTTTAACAATAGCTTATTTTTAATCCCCTCAAGATATTTATATTTAAAACTCATTGTATGCATGATTATGTTTGCTGATGATTGAATTTGATTAAAAGTGATTGACTATTGTTTTTTAGCATGAGATATTAGTTTTAAGTTAGTAACGGAAAACGTCTTTTGTATTATTCGAATGGCAGATAGCGTGTCACGAATATTAAGAATATAAATGCTAGGAACATTATGAAATATAATAAAGAAGAATTTAAACACGTAAATTATCTTTGGGATGATGAAGTAGCAAAGCCTTTAACAGGGGTAGATAGCTTAGTTTATCGCTCGAAGGTATTAGGCGCGGATCAACGCATTACCAATACTGGTGGTGGTAATACTTCCGCTAAAATTATGGAAACCGATCCGCTTACGGGCGAGCAAGTTGAAGTTTTATGGGTAAAAGGCTCTGGTGGCGATTTACGTACAGCGAAGAGAGAGAATTTTTCTTCTTTATATCAAGAAAAATTGGACGCGCTAGACGATACCTACCAGAAATTTGACGATAAAGGCCCTAAGTCAGCAGGCGAAGATGCCATGATCCCGATGTATAAACATTGTAATTTCTGTTTAAATCCACGCGCATCTTCAATAGATACCCCATTACATTCAATGATTGCTGAAAAGCATGTTGATCATCTTCACCCTAATGCGGTTATTGCGGTTGCATCATGTAAAGACCAAGAAGCGCTTACTGAAGTCATCTGGGGCGGTAAAATGGCTTACGTGCCTTGGATGAGACCTGGTTGGGAAGCGGCGTTATTATGTGAAGAAATTTATGCCAATAGTGCTGACATTAGCGGTATTTTAATGGGCCAGCATGGTCACACCAATTGGGCCAGTGAAAGTAAAAGCTGTTATGACACCTCTTTATGGGTCATTGAAACAGCAGCACGCTATATAGAAGAGCATGACAAAGGTGAAAGGACTTTTGGTGGCGCTAAAGTGACAAGCTTATCTGATGAAGCTCGTACCGCATTATTAAGTAAATTTTTACCGGTAGCCCGTGGTGTTTTATCTAATAAAGTTAAATTTATTGCCACCGTGCAATCTGATGAAAACGCACTACGTTTTGTCAACAGTGTTGACGCTCCGCGTTTAGCTAAATTGGGTACATCATGTCCGGATCACTTCTTACGTACTAAAATTCAACCGCTCTATGTTGATTACAATCCAGAGCAAGACGATTTTGATAGCTTAGTTGAAAAATTAAATACGGGTATTGAACAATACCGTGTTGAGTATGCACAATACTACAACAACTGTAAGCGTGATGATTCACCAGCAATGCGTGATCCTAGCCCAACAGTTATTTTAATTCCTGGTGTGGGTATTATCGGTTGGGGTAAAAACAAGAGTGAATCTCGTGTTACTACTGAATTTTATAACTGCGCCATTGAAGTGATGCGCGGCGCAGAAGCTATCAGTGAATACCAAGCCTTACCACAACAAGAAGCGTTCGATATTGAATACTGGGCATTAGAAGAAGCCAAGTTACAGCGTATGCCTGCTGAAGCTCCTTTAGCACGTAATGTCGTTGTCGTTGTTGGTGCGGGTGACGGTATTGGTAAAGAAACAGCATTTCGCGTTGCTCGTGAAGGTGCTCATGTTGTTTGTGCTGATTTACGTTTTGAAGCAGCACAAAAAACAGCTGACGAATTAACGGCTATTTACGGTCAAGGTATCGGTGTCGCAGGCTCTGGTATTTCAGGTTGTGGACCGGCTATCGCACTAGAAGTAGACATTACTGACCGCGGCGCTGTTAAAGCAATGTTCAATCAAGTAATAATGGCTTACGGCGGTATCGACAATGTTATCGTTACCGCTGGCGTCTTCTTAGCACCTGGTCAAGGCAGTATGAGCGATGACCAAATGTTTGATATTAGCTTTGCCGTTAACGTTAAAGGTGGTTACATCGTTGGTACTGAAGCAAATAAAATCTGGCAAGCGCAGAACTTAAGAGGTTCTTTGGTATTAACCACCAGTGTTAATGCTGTCGTATCGAAAAAAGGCTCGTTAGCATATGACACCAGTAAAGCGGCAGCAAACCATTTAGTACGTGCGTTGGCGGTAGAATTGTCACCTTTGGTTAACGTCAATGGCTTAGCTCCAGCTACCGTGGTAAAAGGTAGTACCATGTTCCCACGTGACCGAGTGATCGCTTCGTTAACTAAGTATGATGTTGAATTTACAGAATCTGATTCAGATGACGAATTACGCGACAAATTAGCGATGTTCTACGCTCAACGTACTCTAACTAAACAGCCTATTACCCCTGCAGACCAAGCAGAAGCTGCGTATTTATTGATTTCTGGACAATTAAGTAAAACCACTGGCCAGGTACTATCGGTTGACGGTGGTTTACACGAAGCTTTTTTACGCTAAGCCACGCTTATTAGCAGCTTATTTTTTGAAAAGTATTATAAAAAATAATAGGAAAAATTATGACTCAACGTATTGATAAAGCGTTAATTGCAGAAGAAAACGCAAAATTAGAAAGCTACTTAAAAGAAGATTATCAAGCACTTGGTAATCAATTAGCACGTAAAAATATTAATATTGATGACATCACAGCTAAAGCGGAAGAATTCCAAATAGCCGTCCCTTCTTGGGGTACAGGTACTGGTGGAACACGTTTTGCGCGTTTTCCTGGTGAAGGCGAACCACGTAACATTTGGGAAAAATTAGAAGACAGTGCGGTGATCAATGACTTGTCACAATGTACCGAGCGAGTTTCACCACATTTTCCTTGGGACAAAGTGGATGACTTCTCTGAGTTAAAGCAAACTTCTGATAGTGTAAACTTGAAATGGGATTCAATTAACTCGAATACATTCCAAGACCAGCCGGGCCAAGAGCACAGCTACAAGTATGGTAGCTTGGCTAACACAAGTGTAGCAGCGCGTGATTTAGCGATTCAGCATAACTTGGATTGTATCGAATGGGGTAAAGAGTTAGGCTCTAAAACGTTAACCGTTTGGGTAGGTGATGGTTCAAACCATCCAGGCCAACAACACTTCCAAAGTGCGTTTGAACGTTACTTAGAAAGCATGAAAACTATTTATGCCGGTTTACCAAGTGATTGGGAATTGCATATTGAACATAAAATGTTTGAGCCTGCGTTTTACTCAACCATCATCCAAGACTGGGGTAGCAATATCTTAGCGGCAATGGAATTAGGCCCTCAAGCTAAATCGTTAGTAGATTTAGGTCACCATGCACCAAATGTAAACATCGAAATGATTGTTTCACGTTTAATCCAATTTAAGAAGTTAGGTGGTTTCCACTTTAACGACAGTAAATACGGTGATGATGATTTAGATAGTGGTAGCTTGCACCCGTATCAACAGTTTTTGATTTTCAATGAATTAGTTGATGCAGAATACCGTGGCCAAGAAGGATTCAAGCCGAATTACATGTTAGATCAATCACACAACGTGACTGCCCCCATTGAAAGTTTAATGAATTCAGCCGCTAGCGTACAACGTTCATATATATCAGCGTTATTAGTTAACCGTCCTCAACTAACTGAATATCAAACGAACAATGATGCACTTATGTGTAGTAATACGCTTAAAAATGCTTTTAACACCGATATTTCGCCTATTTTAGCCATGGCGCGTTTCCGTAAAGGCGGCGCGATTGACCCAATTGCCACTTATCGCAAAGCAAACTATCGTGGCATTGTGGGTAAATTAAGACCTTCTAGTGGTGGTAATGGCTCAGGCATCGTTTAAAACACAGTCAAAAAAAAAGAATCCAATAAATAAAAATATAATAACTATAAAAATTAACGTCTATTTTCTTGTTGGAATTAATGAATAAGAAAATAGACTTTTTGGGGAGAGAATATGTCAACTGCAGCAGAATTTGAAACAGAACCAGTATCCGCTGATAAACTACAATCGGGTAAAACCTTTGCCGCCAGTTATGCGGGTGAGCATGTTGCTGGTACAGAATTTGTTATTGGTGCCTTGTTTGTCGCTTGGGGTGTGGGTACCGGCGATATTCTTTGGGGATTATTGTTAGGTAACCTTTTAGCCGTGCTGACATGGGCATTAGTAACAGCACCCATTGCTACCGATACCCGTTTAACCTTATATGCCTACCTTGAAAAAATAGCCGGTCCCGGCACAATAAAACTCTACAGTGTTATTAATGGTGTTTTATTTTGTATTCTAGCCGGAGCGATGATCACGGTATCAGCCTCGGCAGTGAAAATTATCTTTAGTATTGCCCCGCAAACCGAGTGGTATCCAACTGACATATCTTTTGTTTTGGTTGCCTTAGGTGTTGGTGCTGTTGTGGTGATGATGGCTATGAAGGGCTTTAAAAAATTAGCCGCCTTTGCCGAAATTTGTGCCCCTTGGATGATTTTGATGTTCATTGTCGGCGCCTTGGTATTAATGCCGACACTGGTTGATGCTACGAGTAGTGTCGCAAGCATTTCAAGTTTTGATGACTTTCTAACCGTAGCAGATCAATATATTTGGGTTGATACCGGTGGTGATATTGGTTTTTGGCACGTAGCTGCTTTTGCTTGGATTTGTAATCTAGCCATGCACGGTAGTATGGGCGATATGACTATTTTCCGCTTCGCTAAAAGTTCTAAATATGGTTATTACTCTGCGTTAGGTATGTTTATTGGACATTATGTTGCTTGGATTTGTGCAGGTATTATGGGCGCAGCAGCGGCCTTATTATTAAAAGCGTCAATCACTGAACTTGATGCTGGTGTTGTCGCATTTCAAGCATTAGGTAGTGCGGGTATACTTGCGGTTATTATTGCCGGTTGGACAACGTCTAACCCAACTATTTACCGTGCCGGACTTGCCTTTCAATCACTTAATTATAAATGGGATAGAACTAAAGTAACCATGGTAGTGGGTATCGTCACTACAATCATAGCTTGCTTCCCATTTGTATTTACTCAATTACTAGGTTTTCTTGGTATTATGGGCTTAATGTTGGCGCCAGTAGGTGCGATTATAGTAGCCGAGCATTGGTTATTCCCAAAATTAGGTTTTACTCGTTATTGGTCAAAGTATAAAGGTAATAACACTAATAAGGCGGCTATGATCACTTGGTTGTTATCACTTGGAGTAAGTTACTATTTAGTGGTTGCCGATGTATTGCATATGTTCTTCATCTTAGTGCCGATTTGGCTGTTCGCTACGGTTGTTTATAGTGGATTAGCCTCAATTATGGGAGCAAAAGAAACGTACCCAGAAGCAGCAATTGCAGAAAAAGCGGAGTTAGCCCGTAAAGAGGCTGAAGTTGCTTATTTAAGCTCTTCTGCATGTTCAGCACAAACTGCGAGTAATGATATGCCTGCTTTAGCTAAGTTAGCTAAATACATTTCTTGGGCTGCCTTAGCCGGTTGTGCTTATATGGGGTTAATGTCTTATGTAACTCAAGATATTGAAACTATTCGCACCTGGTTAATTGCACCAACACTTGTGTACTTTTTCACTGCTACCTATGCCTACCTAGCGCAAAGTAGCCGCGAACAAGTTGCTATTGAACAAACTGTAAATGGGGCAGCATAACCAACAGACAGTGTTAAATCGTTAGTGTTAAACCGTAAACGTTAAACAGTAAAAAGAGTAGTCATTGCTGCAATGACTACTGGTAAATAGCGTAACTAAAAGAGGATTACAATGATTATTTCTGCTCCAACAGATTACCGAAATGCTGCTAAAAAGAAGCTGCCTCCTTTTTTATTTCACTATATTGATGGCGGCTCTTATAGTGAACGTACACTGGCACGTAATGTTGAGGATTTAGCTGACATTGGGTTAAGACAGCGTGTACTAAATGATATGTCTGAGCTGGATCTATCTACCGATATTTTCGGTGAAAAGGTGAGTCTACCTATTTCATTATCACCAGTAGGTTTAACAGGTATGTATGCTAGACGAGGTGAAGTTCAAGCAGCTAAAGCCGCTGAAAATAAAGGTATTCCTTTTACCCTGTCGACTGTTTCTATATGCCCTATTGAAGAAGTAGCGCCTGCAATT
>SPKZ01016294.1_pt1 | contig 24897 bp, 27 predicted proteins | sample 2456571 | NCBI WGS metagenome assembly SPKZ01 (sample SAMN11192286, study PRJNA482655) | marine metagenome | biome: ENVO:00000447; feature: ENVO:00000244|ENVO:00000211|ENVO:00000569|ENVO:00002023; material: ENVO:00002151; isolation source: ocean water from marine abyssalpelagic zone ... | reverse complement strand
GAGGACGCCGTGATGATCCCAATCGCTCCGTTTCGATATCTCAACCATTGTTGCGAACCCAATTGTGAGCTGCTGCTCGACCAAGACGAGCCTAACCAGCTATCCGTGCTCACCCTTCGCAAAATTCGCCCAGGCGAACAGCTCACGATCGACTACGGCTGGCCCGCGGAAAACGCTATCGCGTGCGAATGTGGCAGCACTGCCTGCCGTGGCTGGGTCACCGCCGAGGCCGAGCTCCAGCGACTCAGTCGTCGACTCAAGCGCGGACGCCGCGCCGGCGGTCGACCTGAACGAGTGCGCGCTGCCCTCTAGACAAGCCTCTTCTTACTCAGCCTCCCGCGAGTTATACCTCTCTGCCATGCAGCGAGCTAACCCGTCAGTAACTCACGCCCTCAGCCTTGCCCTCAGCCTCACCCTGTTGGCAGCAGTGGGCTGCGACGCCGGCGTCGCGCCGAGCCACTCGGGCACCCCACCGCGGCCCCCATCGTCAGCAAAGCCTCCGGCCCCGTCGCACGGCACAGTTGCGGAGACATCCAAGCAACTGCGGGAAGGGCGCGCGGCCTCCCTGCGCTTCTTCGAGACGGGCGATGCCACGCGTTCTCTTCCGATGGTCATCGCCATTCACGGCCTGGGGGATCGACCCCAAAAATTCGGACAGTTGTTCGGCGCCTACCCCATGCGCGTGCGCTGGATATTCCCAGAAGCTCCCATCCCCTCCGGCCGAGGGTTCTCTTGGTTCAAATACTCGGGGCAAACAGATCAACAGGTCGCAACTGGCATCCGTCACGCAGCAGAACAAATCGTCGAACTCGCCAAGGCGCTCCAACGGATTCGCCCAACGCGCGGAAAACCCATCGTGACCGGCTTTTCCCAGGGCGGCATGCTCAGCTTCGCCGCGGCCGCGATTGCGCCGGACGTATGGCACGCCAGCCTGCCCATCAGCGGCTGGTTGCCGGAAGCCCTATGGCCCACGCCGGCTCAGGCTCGAAAGCTACCGCCCCTCTTCGCGGTCCACGGAGAAAACGATACGCTAGTGGATTTCGGGCGAACTCAAGGTTTTGTCCGCGCGCTCAAATCGCGGGGCGCCGCGATCCGCTTCCAGAGCTTCCCCGCTGTTCCCCATCGGGTTTCGAACGAGATGCGCAACGCAGTGTACCAGGAACTCAGTCAGCAGTTGCAACGGCTCAGCACGAACTAGCCGAAGTGATACGCCGATGACAAAACTCCACGCCCCCGCCACTCTCCGAAACCGAGAGCCGATTCTAGAAGTTCTGCGCCGTGTGCTACCGACTTCAGGCACCGTGCTCGAGATTGCAAGCGGTTCCGGCGAGCACGCTAGTTTCTTCAGCGAGGCACTTCCGCTTGTCCAATGGCTGCCTAGTGATCGCGAAGCCGATTCGGTAGCGAGCATCACCGCCTACCGGCAAGTATCCAAGAGCGAACAGCTACTGCCCGCTCTCCAACTCGATGTTCGTCAAGAAAACTGGAAGGTGCCGGAGCTCAGCGCCATGCTCTGCATCAACATGGTGCACATCTCTCCGTGGGGTTGCTCCATCGCGTTATTCCGCGGAGCGGACCGCTACCTACCGGACGAGGCTCCGCTCGTGCTCTACGGCCCCTACAGCTTCGCCACTCAAACGCTGGCCCCCAGCAACGCTGCCTTCGATCGATCCCTGCGCTCCCGCAACCCCGAATGGGGAATTCGCGAGCTCGATCGACTCATTGAACTCGGTCAACACCACGCTCTCCGGCTCGAAGAGACGCTTACGATGCCCGCCAACAATCACATGCTGGTGTTTCGGAAACTTTTACAGGCGGTCTAGCCGTCAATGTCAGCGTAGCGACGGCCCCAGGGCGGCCCATGCGCGACCCCGGCTTCGGGGAGGGCGATTCCGTAACTGAGGGCCAAACGCTCGAGCAACTCGTAGAGGACCGCGGCGCTCGCTCCGTACAGAAGCCGATCCGACAACTGAAAATGTCGAATCGCCGCAGGACGCCCACGCCACTCGCCGTGGAAGACCAGGGATCTTCGCTCTCCGGTCAAGTACGGCAACAGTTCGATCTCGAGCAATTCGTCAATTTCCGTACTGCAGATTTTCGGAACTACCGATGCCTCCGCTAGCGCCAGGACAGGATGAACCACGTACTTCGCCGTGATCACCGGTAACGCTTGTAGCTCGCCAATGTATTCGAGCTCAGACGGTTGAACGCCCACCTCTTCGGTGACCTCGCGGAACGCCGCGGCCCGAACACCCTCCGTGCCTTCTACTTTGCCTCCGGGGAATGCCACCTCACCCGGATGGTCCTTCATCGTATCTGCGCGAGCGATCGCCAGTACTCTCGCCGGCTCCGGCAGCACAATCAGCATCACACCCGCCAGGATCGCGTCGGGAAAACTACCGTAGTCTCGGTCGGGCAGGGAAAGGGCGAGGGCTTGCCGGAATCGAGCGGCGTTGAGAGGGGCTAGAGACACTAGGCGGACTTCGCACAACTGTGAGGGCGAACCAACCTTCTCGTGCTCTCGAGAGCGTACTGGCTCGTCCACCGGGACGGCGCTCGGCCCGCAGGAAAGGCGACAATCATACCGCCGGGCCTGTACCGGACGGGCTGTGCTTGAGAGACTCTCCCCATGGTCAAGCCTCTCTTTTTGTTCGCCCACGGCGCGGGCGCTTCGTCCAACCACCCGTGGATGCTCGATTGGACCGAACGCTTGAACCAAATCGGAGTTTGTCACCCCTTTGATTATCCGTATATGGCGGCCGGGAAACGAGCGCCGGATCGTCTGCCCAAGTTGATTGAGGCCCATCGTGGCGAGTTACAAGAGGCGCGTAAGGGTCATCGCGGCCCGGTGTTCCTCATCGGGAAAAGCATGGGCGGAAGGGTCGGCTGCCATCTGGCTCTCGAGGAACCCGTCGATGGCGTGATCTGTCTGGGCTACCCCTTGCAAGGCATGGGCAAGAATCCCACTCTTAGAGACCAGGTGCTGCTCGATCTCCGAGTGCCCATTCTCTTCGTCCAAGGAACTCGCGATAACCTTTGTCCGCTGGATGTCTTGGACGGCGTCAGGAAAAACATGACAGCCCCCCACGTTCTCCACGTTGTCGAAACGGGCAATCATTCTCTTGAGACAACGAAGCGACATCTAAAAGAGCACGGCACCAGCCAAGACGCCGTGAACCAAAGGATAGCCTCGGTGGTTTCCAAATTCGTCAGCTAGAAAAAGTGAGTCCTACGATTTGGTTCTTCGGAGCAATGCCCGTCCGAAGCCGCGACGGTACCCTCATGTTCTGGAAGAAGAAAAATAGCAGTGCAAAAAAAAGACCGCCGCGCCGAGAGTGTCCGCTGGGCCTCCCAGCTCCGACGACGCTAGGAAGAAGCTTCCTAGCTCAACGACGAGTGCTATATCTACAGTCCGAGATGCGGCAGGTCAGCGGCTAGCGCGCCAAGATGCCCAGATCGAAGCCATGAGCGACAAGACTCAAACGCTCAAGAACGAGCTCATGGGAGCTCGTGAGCAGGCGCCCGTGGACGCACTGACCAAGCTAGACAACCGGGGGGCCTTCGATGAACATGTCGCTCGCCGCCTGCAGCACGGCGGCGCCCGTACGCGGTCCCCCGGGTCCGCAAGCATCGGGTTCATGAGCGCCGGGTCTTTGAGCGCCAGGCACAGTTGGCGAATGCACGATCACCTCGGAGGCTAAGCCAGCGTGCCCCCCCACGATACGGGAAAGCTGAGTATCCCCCAGAAACGAAACGAGTGCCCCGGCTGCAGGGAACGGTGCCGGGACCCAAGAGTCGTCCAATGCCCGGGAACCACCAGCAGCCGCCTTCGGTTCTCCAGGTCCGGCGACTGACCCCGGAGCTGGGGCGGACCAATGCAACGTGGCAATCGGGGGCTGGTCGCTGCTTCGTGCCGCCCCTTCGGTACGGCCCGGGACTCCGTCAGACGTGTTCTCCACCCGAGCACGGCTCGCTACTCCAAATTTAGAAATCATCGCCCCACATAGCTTGCCAGTCCTATGAACGGCCGCCCAAGCTTTCTCTGTAAGGAGGAGAGCACTCACCTAAGCTGCGTTGATGCCGGGGCGCTTCGACTCAGTCGGACTTGGGGGGCCCACCCATCAGAACCGCCACCGCCCTAAACTGAGAGCTATGTTCCATCATGATTTTTACGATCATGGTCAGCGGCACGCTCAGCAACATGCCGATGGGTCCCCACAACCAGCCCCAAAACAGCAAGGACAGAAAAATGATCAGTGTGGACAAGCCCAACTTGTTACCCATGAGTCTCGGTTCAACCACGTTACCCGCCACCAGGTTGATCGCGGTGTAACCTCCCGCGACCACGGCGGCTTCACCTGGTCCAAACTGAATCAACGCGAGCAACACGGGCGGAATAGCGGCCATGATCGAGCCGATGTTCGGCACATAATTGAACAAGAAGGCGAAGAGGCCCCAGAGGATTGGGAAATCGACCCCGACCACGGCAACAAAAACGCCAGCGACGATACCGGTGGCTGCGCTGACGTAGGTCTTTATGACAACGTAGGCGTTGACCTCATCCACGACTTTCGTAAAGCGTCCTAGATCCGCATCGGGGTCGCCAAGAGCAAGACGCAGCTTCGCGGGAATAACCGTCACCTCGAATAGGATGAACACCACCGTGAGCATGACGAGGGCAGCGTTGCTCAATACCGACGCAAACTGCCCGACCGCCCTGCCGGCGAGACCGATCGCCGCCCCCGGCTGAATGGCATCCCGCAACATGCCCAAGCTCAGGCCCTGAGCCTCTGCCAAATCTACCGCGGAGCTAAATAACTCGTCTAGGCGAGCCTGATAGCGCGGAACCGCGTCAGCGAAGGCGTTGATAGAACCTCCCACCAAGGCGACGATGCCGCCCATGAGACCACCCATCATAACCACGACAACCAAAACAGCTCCCATCTCGGGAACTCGTCGAGATTGAAGCCAGATCACCGCGGGCGCGGCTAATACAGCGAGAAAACAGGCTAGCGCCAGCGGTACTAAGAATTCTTCGGCCGCCTTCATGCCCGCCAGCACAACCACTAGAGCCGCGGCGATGCCAAGCAGTCTTGTCGCCGATCCGTCGCTTTCTGCCACCATGGGGTGAGAATATTCGCTTCGGGCGCGACCGGCTACAAACGCGAGACCCGACGCCACCGAATCGCGATTAGGCGTCCAGACCGTCTAAATCCGTGCTCAGAAACACCTCATGAACGGTCAAGACGCTCTTTCCGGCGAACATGCCCTCCGGCGGCTTGTTTGCGTGAGCATCAGCGAATGACGGGCTTTTTGTCCACGCGGCAAAGTCGTTGAAGCTGCGCCACCAGGTTTTGACCTCGTAGAAACCCTGTTGTTCGGGATCGGGAACAAATCCCCCTGCCTCATGGTCGAACTTCATCGGCTTGGGACGATGCACCTCGTTGCGGACGAAACCCGGAGATTGGTCGACGAGATGCACCCGCTTGCGAAAACGGTCCTCGAAATCTATCTCAAAGCCTTCGGAGACCGGAATACGATTCGTAACAATAACCATAATGAACTTTCTGTCCCGGAGTCTAACTGCGGGCTAGCCACACCAGAGTTTCGGCGTGGTGGGTGTGAGGGAACATATCAAACAGGACAATTTGTTGAAGCTCGAAGCCCTCGTCGAGAATCACGCGTAGATCGCGCCCCAAGCTGACGGGATCGCAAGAACAAAGACAGAGGTATCGACTCGCTAGCTTCGCCACCGCTGAAGCGACTTCCTTCAGACCGCGGCGCGGCGGGTCCGCGATCACTAAGTCGGCAGTGCTGGGGGCCGCGGACGAAGCCATGTCCCGGTCGCTGAGCCATCGCTCCACCGAAGTGCTGGCGAACTTCAGGCTGTCCAAATCCTGCTCGTCGGCGGCTGCCGCGGCCAAACGAACTGCTTCGGAGTTTTGCTCGACACCCACGCCCGTGAGACCGGCAGCCGCGAGCGGCAGAGCAAAATTACCGATGCCGCAGTACAGGTCAATGAACTGCTGGCAGGCGCGCGATTCAGCTCCCGCCAGAATTGCCCTGACCAACTCGACGTTCACACCCCAATTAATCTGAGTAAATGAGTTCGCAGCGGCTTGGAGAAACAGCCCCCCGTCGAGTGGCCAGCGCTCGGGTTCCGCTCCGTCTTCAACTGCTACCTGAAATCCAGCGGCCGTCAGTACTTTGAAGGCGCGAGCCGAAGACTGACGCCGCTTGGCAAGCAACACCAGACAGGGGACAGCACCGGGGGCGTGCCGGATTTCGATTCCCTCCAAGCAGGTCAGCGCCGAACGTTGAGAACGACTGAGCGCCGAGAGGAGGCCGATCGTGTCAGAGATCTCGTGAGTCGAAATCAAACACTCCTCCACGACGACCAGTTCGTGAGATCGGGGTCCGTGGAAACCTACCTTCCCGTAGGCGTCTACGTGCAGCCGCGTCCGCCGCCGATAGCCCAAGCCCTCGGATGCCACCGTCTCTATCTCCGGCATCTCGCTGATCTTCGCCACGCGTTGCAAGGTCTCCCGCAGAATCAGGACCTTCGATCTCAGTTGAGCTGTGAGTCGCTGGGACATCCAGTCGCAGCCGCCACAGCTGCCAAAGTATCGGCATGCCGGCGTCACGCGATCCGGCGACGCCTCCACTAAATCCCACGTCGGGATCCTGACGTAATCGCGCTTGTCCTCGAAGGACTTGGGAGTGATCTTGTCGCCGGGTACAGCGCCGGGAATAAAAGCGGCTCGACCATCTCGGAGGCGGGCGAAGCCATCACCCCCGGCAACCCGATGTTCGACTTGTATCTCTCGTTCTAGTGCCATGGCTTCGATAATCGTTTTCCTGCGCTTGTGTCCCTACACCCGCTCCAGGAATCACGCCAGGGGTGTTGGCGGGTCCGAGACAGCGCCGACGAACCGCGACAGTAATGTCCGAGTACAAACGGTGGGCGCGGCCGAGCGCCTCCAGAACGCCCACGATCCACAGGAAATTCCCCGCGAAAGGCAGGCGGCCCGTGGGTCCATCTCGAACGGCTCAGTTCCTGCAGTGATCCATCACTACGATCGAAAGCTCATTTCAAAGAATTATTGAACTGTGAGCCCCTCTCTCGCATCTCATTCCCAAGCTTCTGCAATCCGTAATGTCTCACTCAACCCCCCCTCAATCGTCTGCCTCTTCCGCCGCCTTCGGCGCCTCGCGTCGCTCCCGACCGAGTGCCCGACTTTCCGTAGTGGATGCCGAGGTAAGCAAAATCTACAGCCGCTCCCACCCTCCCAACCCAGAGTCTCTTCCGCTGACTGATGAACCAGGACAATTGCTAGCTAAAGTTTCCCGCGCGGAAATATTGCTGCGATCTATGGGTATCAGCGACCCACGCGCTCGATTGCTTCAAACAGCGATTTGCCGACGGGACGAGGCCCTGCTCGATGCACTGATGCGGGACATCAAACGCATCCGAGAAGCCGGCCACGCCGGGAACGTCACCTAGGCCCCCGCCGCCCAATGCCGAACTGGGGCACTTGGGCACTTGGAAAATTCTCGCATCAGGATCAGTGGAGGCCTGCCGTTCATTGGATCATGTCCCCTCACAGTTTTCTCATTTGCTCCGTTTTGGCGTTCGGCGTCTTGGTTGCCAGGACCGTCAACGCCAAAACGCCGCGCGGAGTCAAGGTGGTGTCCGGGCAAAGCGACTTCGCCAACTCCTGGTCCACGGTCGGCACAACGCCTCTCACCCTGCAACTAGCCCCCGGGGCCACCGTCAAGTTGAGCGCAGGGGCACAGCTCGGTTTCGCCAAATCGCTCAAACTTGCGCTGGGCAAGCGTGGCGCCAAAGTACGCACCTTGGTGCTCCGGGTGAAAGAAGGGCGAGCAGACGTATACCTCCCTCCCGACAGCCATAGCCAAGCCGCCCTGCTGGTGCGAGGGCCTTCTCAGCTGAGCGCGGTAATCAAGATGGGGCACGGCGTGGTCGCCGTTCGAGACGGTAAGGTGACGGCCGCTTCCTACGCCGGCGAAATGCTCACCGCCTACAGGAGTAGTTGGAAAGACCTCGATGAAGGCAAAGCACGGACATGTGCGGCCGGTCGAGGCTACGGGCCTGAACGAGCGGTGCTCGGCAGACCCAGCGCGCGCAAACTCGCTCACGCGCTGCGGGTCGCCCTGAACACGGGCTCAAGTTCTTCGGCTATCTCGACAACCCCGTTCGCGGACGCCATCCAATACGTTTTTGAGCTGAACAAGCAGGGCACGCGAATCACAACGGTGGAGACAGAGGAGCCCAACGCCGAACTGACGGGTGTCACACCCGGGGTCTATACCGTCACGGGACATGGCGTAGATTCATCGGACTGCGGGGGCCCGATTCCCCCGCATCTTCGTTTCGAGTAATCGGAGTGAAGCTCGCCGAAGGCAGCTACTTCGCGAAGGACGGAACGAACCTCCTCAAGCGTTATCAGAGCAGCGAATTCATCGGAATCGAAGGGCTCGAAGCCGGCTTTGGACGATATCCATATTTCGCGCCCGCCGCGCGGCGAATCGGCTTAGCCCGCCACAAGGCCATCACATTGACCCTGCGCGATCCGGTGACGAAACAGGAAGTCCACATTGAGATGGCCCCTCGAACGGTGAGCACGGAAGTTCAAGAACAAGAACGGATTTTTCTGGCCTAGCAGCGGACTGAGGCTGCAGCTCCACCTGAAAGACGAAAGCGGCAGGCCCATGCCGAACGATCTGAAGTTCGACACCGCGGTCACGGTGAACGTGAAGGCGATCCGGCCCAAGTGGCAAGGCAAGGACGCACCCGGTACACGACTCTCCGTACGCCGAAGGGTGAGGGTCCCTGGCTGATTCGAGTCGACGTGAGAGACCAATGGGGTGGGGCACTCGGCAGGGAACTGATCGAGCTACGCCGGCCCAACGGAGAGCGGTCCGCATCGATTTCCCGCGCGCGAAAAGTACGAAACGCTCCCGAAAAGCGCTACGCGAAGCGCTAACACAGGCGGCGTAAAACCACAGTGCAAGCGGCGCGCGCCCCGAGGCGCTGATTGCCAGGCACTGCGCGCGCCGTGCCTGGCAATCACAGCTTCTGCGAACTCAAGAGCCAGGGGAACGCTTGGTTGGACGACGTTCCGGTATTTGTATGTGGCGACGACCCGCGAATCCACGCGCTGAAACCGGCTCCGTATCTGTTCTTGCTCGCGGCTTCTCTGCTCTCCCAGGAGCCCGCGGGCTGTCTCATGTCTGAGGATTCACCGGCAGGGTTGCAGGCAGGACTGGCCGCGGGCATTCAGGTGATCGCCGTCCCCCACGCAATGGCCGACCGCGCTTGCTACACGGAGGGCACCGCCTTTGTTGATAGCCTGATCGATATCACCCCATCGCGAATCGGCTTCTGAAACGTTACTTTCAGCGTAAAATGTAGGGAGGCCGCCCAACGCGCCAAGGGGGGGATCGGCGACACCGGGCGACCGGATATCAGAGCATTCGCAGCCACGGCATCGGCCAACTAACGGGCCAACACCCGATCAGTTGTTAGATCGGATCAGTGGGCACCCGGAGGTGCTGACGGACGTGATTCGATTTCCATCCAGCCGAAGAACACGTTCATGCATTCGCGCTGTTCCGCCGGCATGAACTCAAAGTTGCGACCCCTATCGATGATCTCCCAGAAGTCTTTGCTCTCCACACCTTCGAGCTGCTGGCGAATGGCATAGAGACGCTCACGCGGCTCGTTCTTCATGTCGTCGAAGATCATGAGCGCCTTCGCCTCATCGTCGTTGAGCAGATAGTACGCCGCCAACTTGACTTGGGCCTTGCGCACACCGAGGAGGCCCTTCTCCTGACTGCGTACCAGCAACGGTCGGTCCAGCTCCAGAAATTCTGCCAACATCTCGAGCTCTTCGACCGCACCCAGCTCATGGGCCAACTCGCATATCGCAGCGACGTCAAAGGCGGCAGTCTCGGTGACAAAGGTCAGCTTCATGTCGAAACTCACGTGCCCATAATATTTCATGTGCTTGACGCCTTCGAGGGCTGCCGCGCCATTGCCGTTGTTGAGCATTGCTTCGATCAGCAATCGGTACTGGTTCAGCACGTTGTAGGCCGTGCGCACGTCCTTTGCGTTGAGCGTCGCCCGCAGATAGGAGTTCATGAAGCGGAACACCAAGCTGATGAGCTCCTTATCCCCCGCCTTGACCGCCGCCTCCCCGATGTATCGTGTGTCGATGGCAATCAGGTAGTTGATGTCCCGCATGGTACTGAGAGCTTCGTTGTAGATGCCCAGGTACTGGCGCATCACCTTCCACTCCACCCACGAGCGCCGGGTCACAAGATCCGTCAAACTCTCGGAATCCATCGCCACAAAATCTGGATTCCGCGCGATGCCCTCGCCGACTTCAAACCAAATGTCCGGTAGAGTCGATTTGACGTCTAGATAACCGATAGCAAGATCCTTGAGCGCATCCACCGAACCACTGGCGATGATCTTATCGCGCCCCGAAATCGAGTTACTCGTGATATCCGTCAGCTCCTCCATGGCCGTCAGTACCGTGGCCTGGTCGTCGTTCCTCGAACCCGGACTGAGCTCGGTGGCGGCTCCGCCGATGATAGTGAGCGCCTGACGACGAATCCTGATGATGATGTTCATCGGCTCAAGGAACCAGAACACATATGCAAAATAAGGCGCCATCAAGACGAGGCCGACGGTGGTCATCATGAGCATCGCCAGCAACGCCGCCCTCGGTACATAGTCGCCTTGCAGCGAAGCGCTCAGCCAGACACCGCAGACGCAAACGATGATGTAGTAGGCCATCACCGAGTTGTTCAGACGGTCCTGAAAGAACATCCGCGTCACACCGGTGTACCGGTTCGCGGACAACTGCACGATGATGCTGACGACCGTGATGACGATACCGAACACGGCCGCGATCACCCCCGCGAGCGAGCTCACAGCATCGGTCAGGCGATCGGCGTCGAACATCAAGTATCGACTGAGAGGATCCGAGGCCGCCCAATCCGCGTCCGCGCCCGTCCAAAAGTGATCGACGGAGTAAAACCCCCAGAACACGACCAGAGCTGCCCCAGTGAGCCCCGTAATCTGCTTGAGCCACAGCTCTCGAAAATTGGGGCGCTCGCTCATCGACGCAGGATATCAGGCAATAGCTCAGGCCTAGGGATTTCCGCGCGGGCCGCGTATAAGATCTTCTATATCTTGACCGGAGCCCGCCCTAGGGCGAACTACGAAACGATCCGAATCACCTGCAGCTGACTAGGCGAGACGTGCCAGGCGCCGAGGAATGGCGGAAGTCCCCCCACCCTGACGGAGGCGCTTGGTCGCGTCCCAACGCTCGCCCTCGGACCGCCGTTCTCCGTCGGGAAGCGTCTCGTCCAGGTCAATGCGATCGCCCACTTTACGACCCACCAACACACCGTCACGAAACATCAGGCGATTGGCGGTCACCGCGGCAACGCGATCCCCTGGGAGCCGATCCGCTCATGTTGAGCGGATCGGCTCCGCTCAACACTACCCATTCGCCACGATCCCCACGCCGCCGCGCTTCGCGAATTTCAGCGATAGCGATGGGCAAAGCGAACTGCTCGCCGCTGAATCCCTCTACAAAACGTCCGCCACGAATGTCCCCTCGGGCTTCTAGCCGACGGTAAACGCGGTGCAGATCGCGCCACGGGATCAACAAGTTCTCCCGCTGCAATAACTTTCTGAACACGACGCCGTAGCGACGCAGCAGAGTTTGAGCGTAGGCCACACAGTGGGGGTCCGCGTCGCTGAAAGTCGCTTCGGGTTGTGCCTCACTCACGGGGAGCAGAGACCAGCGCCCGGCCGCATCCAAGCTCGGCCCGCCACGACTTCGGCGGCCTCGCGAACCACGTGACTTTTTCGAGGCGGGCGATAACAGGGCCGGGAGTCCAGCAAAACTGTCCGAACTCACTCGACCCAAGGACACCAACTCCGCGAGGGCTCCCTCCACTTCCACTTGCAGTAATCCGGTATGGCTCCGGATGTCCGACAGGAACGAAGCCCCCCGCTCGGACAGTACGGACTCGACACGAGCCGCCTGTCCGCCGGGCTCGAAGCGCTCGGATTTCTGGCGGGCGCTCAGCGCGTGCAGTGCGGCGAAGTCCTCCCGAGCGGCCAGCGCGACGGGGGTAGAACGCATCGGGCCGCTCAATCGTAAGCCCGCGGTGGCCGCCAAGGAGGGGGTGAAGCGCGCCCAGACCACCTGCCCCGATAGGCAAGAGTGATATCGTCGTTCACACCACTCTTCGGTGTCCTCGTTCCGACTGTAGCGTCCGCGCATCACGATGCCCTCGGACTCTAGAGCCAGCAGCCCCCACTGAATGTCAGACACCGCTAGGCCGAAGTGTTCACCCAATGTCGAGGCCGTTATCGGTCCGAGCACTTCCAAGCGTGCCCGCAAGATCTGACGCAGGCACTCCTCTTTATCCGCTGAGGTCGGCGGGTGCGGACAATTCAACGGCGGCTCAACCTTTCTGCTCTCGTATATTTTACCGAATTACCAGACCCGCTCCGCTGGGATCCACAGCTCGAACTGCCCTTGGCTGAGCACTCCCGCACGTCCGGACTCCGCCAACTTCTGCAAGTCTGGCAACCAGCCTCCGGCCGCGACTTCCGCCGGCGTAAAGAAGCCCTGAAGAAGTAGGGCATCGTGCAATTCGTCGAGTCCCCAGGGCTCCGGCCATGCTTCTTCGCGGAGCCGGGCGATGGCCGCGCCATCCAACTGTCCAAGAGCCGCCGCCGTCTCTGGATCCAAAAAGCGTCGGGCACGCACTGCTTGTGTCCGGCGTTCTTCCAGCGGCGCGCCGTCAAGGAAAGCGTAGGGCCCCGCCGTGAGAATTTCCGTGGCCAGCGGAGACGGTTCTGTCAGATCACGCGCCACCAAACGTTTGTTGCCCGCCGCCATGTCACGCAAGAGCTCAACAAATCGGCCGAAATCCATCGCTTCCGAGAAACAATCCGCCATGGTCTGGTTCACCAGGGGGTGGTCGACTATTTCCCGAGGGCCGGCGATGTTGTCCTGGCAGGCGACTTGGTCGGGGAACACGACGGTCATCAGGTCGTCCGCATCCATTCGCTGAAATCGGGGAGGCATTTTATTGCCTGAACGAAAGCGCAACACGGCCAAGGCTCTTGAGCTGTTCCAGCGCCAGCGTGTAATAAACATCGAGGCGTTCAGCACAGCTTGTTCCAGCGCGTGACGAGCCGATGCTGCTTGGACGTAGCCGTATACATCCTTGAGTTCGAAACTGTGGGTCGGTCCCAAACTCAGCACGATCGCATCGTCCCCGACGGCCGCCTGCAGCTCAAAATTGAACCGCTGACAAAATTTCTTTCGGAGACTGAGCCCCCAGGCCCGGTTCAGCCGGCTTCCGAAGGGCGAATGCACAATCAGTTGCATATTCCCTGTGTCGTCGAAAAAGCGCTCCATCACCAGAGTGTCCTGGCTGGGCATCACTCCCAGCGCCGCCCGAGCGCTCGCCAGATACGCCACCAATTGCTCGGCGCCGGCAGAAGAGATCTCGCCCGCCACCAAATCCCGAACTGCCTCCGCCATGGCACGTCGTCGGGATTCTGCATCCGCCGAGTCGAACTCTCCCAGATGTTGATCCGCGCGGATGCGTAGCTGCGATACCGCCACCGAAAGCTCCGCGCTCCGGGAGGGGGCTTCTCCTAGCCAGAACGGAATCGTAGGCGGCTGACCCTGTGCGTCGTGGACTCGGACGACTCCCGGCTCCACCTTGGAGATTTTCCAGGCATTGTTCCCCAGCTGAAAGATATCCCCCTGCATGCTTTCGATAGCAAAGTCCTCGTTCACGAAGCCCACCTTGTGCCCACTCGGATCCAGGGTGACCTCGTAGTCCGCCGTTTCCGGAATAGCGCCCCCCGAAGTCATCGCAGCCAGTCCGGCACCGCGCCGCCCGCGGATTTACCGATTCACCGCGTCGTAGTGGATACGGGCCCCCCGCCGGCCTCGTCGAGTAGAAAAGCCGTTGGTGAGCATCTCCACGACCGCCCGGAACGATTCGGAACTCAGAGCGCGGTAGGAGTAACTGCCGCGAATCAGCGCGAGCAGCTCGTCCTCGGTCCATTCATCCGTGGCGGAACAAGCCACAATTTGCTGAGCCAGAATATCCAACGGCGCCTCAGGCACTTCCAGCACATCCAGATCGCCGGCACGCACGGCGAGCAACAAGGCCGAACACTCCACCAAATCGTCCCGGCTGAGCGGGAACAGCCGGCCCTTAGGGGTTCGACCGAGGGAGTGCCCCGCCCATCCGACTCGTTGCAAGAACGACGCAATGCGCCCAGGCGACGACATCTGACACACCAGATCTACGTCGCCAATGTCGATCCCGAGTTCGAGCGAGCCCGTGGCAACCATGGCTCGAACCTGACCTGAGTTCAGCCTCTGCTCCGCATCCAGTCGACGCTCCTTCGCTAGGCTGCCGTGGTGAGCTGCCACTTGACCCTCGCCCAGACGTTTCTCCAAATGTCGCGTTAAGCGCTCGGCCAGCTTTCGCGTGTTGACGAATATCAGCGTGGTGGTGTGCGCTAGCGCAAGATCCGCCAAACGGGTGTACAGCTCTTCCCAGACCTCGCCGCTCATCACGGCCTCTAGCGGCGACTTGGGGAGCTCCAGCCCGATATCGAGGACGCGTAGATGACCACTCTCGATCACCACCGGCGGCGGTCACGCCGCACCCACGAGGAATCGCCCCACCGTATCGATGGGACGCTGAGTGGCAGAAAGCCCGATGCGGGTCAGCGGCCCCGCCACCAAATGTTGCAGGCGCTCCAGACTGATCGAGAGGTGGGAACCCCGCTTGTCGGCGATCACCGCATGGATCTCATCCACGATGACAGTGCGTATGGTGGAAAGCAGGCGCCTCCCGCCCTCGCTGGTGAGCAAGATAAATAGGGACTCCGGGGTGCTGACCAGAATGAGTGGCGGATGTCGGAGCATGCGAGTTCGATCCCGCGTCGCTGTGTCGCCAGTTCGAACCATGGAACGTATGTTGGCAGGCTCGTAGCCCATCACCTCAAGACAGCGAGCCGTGCCTGCCAGCGGTCACTCAAGGTTCCTTTCCACGTCCCGGCTCAGCGCCTTCAACGGCGACACGTACAGCACCCGTGTCTCTTCGGGCAGTGGGCCCTCTTGGGCCTCGCGCACCAGACTGTCGATCGCCGACAAGAACGCAGCGAGGGTCTTGTCGGATCCTGTGGGCGCCGCGATCAGGGTATCTCGCCCTTGCCTGATATGAGGGCAAGCCTCCGTCTGGGGCGCTGTGGGTGCCTCAAATTCTTCGCTGAACCACCGAGCCACGGCGGGATGAAATTCAGCAAGCGATGACTCAGCCATGGGGGCCATAGACATAACCCGACTCAGCCCGGATGCCACTCCGCCATGCGCGTCTAGTGCCGCCGCCCGCCTTCAAGCGGGTGATGCAACCGCTGCTCTCAGCAAACTTGGTTTCGACCCGAGCTTTTTGCCTTGTACATTGCCTGATCCGCACGTTTGTACAGCGCGTCATGGGGCTCTGCTCCGGCCCGCAGCGCCACACCGAGACTGCAGGTCACCGGAATCACTGTGCCTTCAAAGGAGAAGGTGGTCACCTCAACAGCGCCGCGAATGAATTCAGCGCAAGTGAACGCCGTCTTGGCGTCCGTCTCGGGCAACAGAACTGTAAATTCTTCGCCACCGACACGGCAGAAGGTGTCCTGCTTCCGCACGACAGCCTTCACGACGTCCACCAATTCCTTGAGCACGTAATCGCCCGCAGGATGACCGTGGGTGTCGTTGATTTTCTTAAAATGATCGATGTCGAAAATGATCAAACACAATGACGTTTGGGTCGCATCCGCGCGAGCGATGGCCTTTCCAAAGTTGTCGTCGAAGTAGCGCTTGTTGTAGGCACCGGTGAGGGCGTCGACGCTCACCATCGTGAAAATCTTTTGGTGGTATTCCGCCTCCAAGTTCCCACTAGCCATGAACTTGAGCACGGTCTTGCCAACGCGGATCTGATCACCGTCGTCCAGCTTCTTGTGGGTGATCTTGTCGCCGTTTACGAAGGTACCGTTGGTAGAACCTAGGTCGGCCACAATGTACGCGCTTCCGAGCTTTTGTACCGAGGCGTGTTGGCGGCTGACCAAATCGCTGTTCACGGTAATCGTGCAGGACTCATCGCGACCGATGTCCACTTCGCCTTTGTCCAAATCGCTCTGGGTACCGAGATCGTCCCCGGCGATCTGCACCAGGCAAGGAGCACCAGCGCCGGCGGGGCGCTCCGAGGGCATGGCGATAGCGGTCCGTTTGCCAAGCTTCATGAGCCCACAAGAATAATCCGACCACCGTAGGGGTCAATCTGATGATGGGCCGGCCACCGCGGTTCCCGAAAAATTATCAGAGTCAGATCGGTGGAGTCTCAGCTAATCCGGGGCGGTCGGCTTCGGGCCCTGGGGACCGTGGCGCCGACGCTCGCCGTCCAATTCGACCCACCGCACCCCTCGTTTCTGGTGACGAAACAGACAAAACTCCCAAATATCCCACAAGATAGGAGGCTGCAGCGCGCCGGCTAGCCCCTCGCGTCATTCAGAAGCGCGACTCACTCACGGACCGGCTAGGCGACGATCTCCCACCCGCGAGGGTCTCGACGGCCGTTTCTTCACCAGCCGGCCGCATTTCTCGAGCAACCCCTTTTATCCCGCAGCTGGGCTCAATCCAGCAAGGCACACGCAGGCCCCATTAGCCGCGGGCACGATTGTTCCTCCGCCAACAAGCTCCCCCGCACGTCCAACAACAACCCGCCATCGTCCGGCACGGGATCCATGAAAGGCGCCTGCTCTATGGCTATCGGCATCGAAAGGTTCGAGGAACCGTTATCCCGCACATGGTGAATGAGCTTGAGTGTGCGGAAGCCATCGAACCATTCCCGGAGCCGGCGCAGATACGACTCGGAGTTCGGTGCTTGCTGCCCGATCCGTCGCCACGCCTCGCGCGCTCCCTGGGCCATCAAGAACGCCCTCGGATGTTCACCCAAGCCATCCCAGATACTATCCAGCGATTGGGACCCGGCTTCAGGCTCCGAATCTTTCGACGGCTTACCCGTCTGGGCCAGCGCCACCAGCGCCCGATTGACCTCCCGCACCACCTCAAAACATCTCGGCGAGTAGAGCTCGAGCGTCGGTTCTTTCAGCAGTTTGTTGGTAGCGGCGCCAGTACCAAAGGGCACGCGATCCGAGAGCCGACTGCGCAGCACGACGGGATCCCCGGATAGACGCGCGAGGGGACGAATTTTGCTCAGCTTGTCGAGAAAGTAAAAGTCCTCCCCGGCCTGACGCTGGGGCATACCGCGCACGGCAGCGTAACTTTTTGCACTGACTACGAGGGTGCTTCCCATAGTCTGAAAGGCATAAGGCGACTCGGCCCAACGCAATCCCCGAGCGTGGTAGCGCAAGCGGATTTCGTACACGGCTGTCGCGCGATCCACCTCCATATCGCCACTCGGGGCGTGCCAAAAAGGAAACATCGCCGCCGAACAATCGGCTCCCAAAGCTGCGATGCGTTCGAAGTAGTCCTCCGGCAAGGTCGCATCCGCATCAGACATAGCGATGAATGGCGCGCGCACTTGCTCTCGCACGATCAGTTCCAACGCGAGATCGGCGCCCACTTTACGAGCCAAACCGACGCCTTGATCCGCCGGCAGTCGCCGGCCCTCGGTGTAACGGTCGATCACGATCATCTGCACGTCACTGTCGGCGCCCCGCCACGCCCCGTGGGCCACCTCCTTCAGTACAAAGCTTTCGCGCAGTCCATCAAAACACCGGCGGTTCCGCTGAAACACAGAGTCATCCGCGTCCGCTCGGCCATTGACCACCACCAATACCAATACCGACTTTCGGGCTCCCTCAGCGCGGGCGATACGACGTACCGCCGCACGATAACCGTCCACCAGATTCGGCTCCTCGGCACTCGCGGGGATCGCCAACACATAGTCGACGGGCGCTTGCCCTGACGGGAACAGGTCCGCGGCGAGCTGAATCTCCTCCGCAGCGTAGCGGCTGCGGTATTGTAGAGAGAATCGCCCCAGAGCGTTCACAGGGCCGTCATCCTAAATCAGCCACTGACGGTTCAGTGCACGGCGGCGCGGTGAGGCAAGGATTCTACCAACTTCGCCTCTTCGTCAAAAAAATAGTCCGCCCGCTCCCGGATCTGGTCAAGCTCAAAGTAATGACGGGCCAGACGGAAGAACAATCCATGATGGCGGGCCTCCGCGCGGGTGATCTCCTCGTACAAAGTCTTGAGCTTGGGCTCCGTGATGGCGCCAGTGACCATGCGCAAACGCTCGCAACCCCGGGCCTCGACGATCCCGGGAATGATCAGACGGTCGAGCAACAGGGCATCTCCGCCAGATTTGCACGCGAGCTGTCGCAGACCGTTGACGTATTCGTCTTTGGAATCGGAATTCAAACGTAAGCCGCGGGCGGCCAACACCTCGTACATGATCCGAAAGTGCTCGAGCTCCTCCTGGGCGAACTCGATCAGCGGCATCACCAAAAGGCTTCGGTCTGAGTACTTCGCCACCAGGCTCATGCCCATGGCGCTGGCTTTCCGTTCGCACAGGGTGTGATCCACCACGAAGGCGTCGAAATCTGCCATCACCACCTCCAACCACTCGGGGGACGTGCTCACCCTCAGCTCGAACATAGGTTTTTCTTTGGGGATCTCCGACACGGCCACCGTGCTTAGCACTACTCCCCAGTCAAGTGCACGACGATCTGTCGCTGGTGCATTCGGTCCCGGTGCTCCCACAAGTAAATCGCCTGCCAAGTGCCGAGAGCCAGAGCGCCGTCGAGGATCGGTATCGTTTCGGACGTCGACGTCAGCACACTGCGAACGTGTGCGGGCATATCGTCGGGGCCCTCGTCATCGTGCTCCCAACCCCGATCCCGGGGCACGATGCTTTTCATGAATCGCTCCAGATCACGCAACACCGCGGGGTCCGCGTTCTCTTGGATGGTCAGGCTCGCCGAACTATGTTGAACGAAGAGCGTGCACAGCCCGGAAGCGAAACCGGATTCGCTGACGAGTTTGTCGACGTCACGGGTGATGTCCACAAAGCCGCAGCCCGATGTCTCGACTGAGAGAACCCGCTGGAACACGCCCCGTCATTCCCGACGGTTGGCGCTAAGACCGGCGGTGGATCCGACGCACACGCCCACATCGGTAAAATCTCCGATGCGCTGACACTGGCCGGTCCCGCACACTAGGGACTCGGTGTCCTTCGTGTCGCACAGTCGCAAACAGACGTCACTGGACTGGCTGCACAGATAACCTGCCGCGCAGGGGCAGGACTCGCCCTCTTGTCCCGGACCCGGCGGTACGCAGGCCGTCACCCCAGCATTGACGATGCTGCACACGGTCCCTTCAGTGCAGGTGCACTGTTCGCCGACGGGGCAGGGATAGGGCTCAGCCAAGTTGCAAGCTTCGGCGACTACACATACCGGGATCTTGTGCTCTGGCGTGCCCCGCAACACGGCCTCCCCGCAGTAGCTGCCTTCCCCGCAAACGTCTGGCCCTTCACAACAGGTGGGCAGACATTTTCCAACGCTGTCCGGTCCTTGCCCTGCCATGTCGACACACGCCAGGCCCGCCGCGCACTCCGCCCCGGAGACACAAGGCTCGCCGACTTCGAAACGCCCGGCGATCTGGCAGCTCGCTTGGGCGGTGCCCTCACGCACCGTCAACTGACACGACTGGCTCGCGTAGTGAGGAGCGCCAGCGTCAGTGCGGCCGCTTCCCACTGGGACGCCAGCCTCGGTTGACACGGATACGTCTGCGACACCCGCATCAACGGCTCCCGTGTCGTTGACATCGCTCGCATCGCGCTCGCCGGCGTCCGTAGCCGCGTCCGTAGCCGCGTCCAACAGAGCGCCGCTATCGCTCACCGGTTTGTAGCCACCAGCGCCGTCATAGTCGTAGATATCGAGAACGCCCCCGTCCACCCGACGGTCCTCGCAAGCGAAGATGTCATCGAGAGAACAACCGGCAATCGGGCCGCCGCAAGCCAGCGGCAACTTGGGTACCTCGGCGATAGCTTCCGCCTCCCGGGACAAGGGATTCATCGAGTCGGTTGAGTTGTAACTTCCCGAGTCGTTGGTGCCACACTGATCAGGGCCACACTGGCCCGCGCCCACTTCGACTCCGGATTCCGCGCACGCCCCCGCACCGGCTAGCGCCATCAGCGCCGCCCAAGGGAAAGTACGTGAAAATCGGTTACGCAATGAAGCGCCTCAAGAAAGCCGGCAAAGCCGACGGGAATCGGCGGTTAAGAAAAGACGCCCGAGAGCCCCGAAGGACCTAGGAAATCGCCATGTACCTTAGCATCCCCCGGCCGAGAGCACGAAGATGGGGCACGCCAACCCAGGTTCGCCCCACACCCGGGTGATTCTGTGGTCAGCGAAAGCATTCGAGATCGCGCAATTCCCCGGATGTTTCCAGGTGTTTTGGCAATATTGGTCCGTCCCAGCAGTGCCCCAGCGAACGCTCTGCGGATGTGGGTTATTTGAGGGTGATGTTCCGCACAACGTAGTTGTTGGCCTGATCGTAGGCTCGAATCGCCAACATGACGCGCCCCTGAGGCGCCAAAGCGGCCACGTCCGCGTCTAGCTCCTCGCGCTGCTGATCAAAGACGCCGTCGCGGGGGTAGTACGGATACCACTCGTCTGTCCCCGCCACGGAGATTTCGAAGCGGGCGATAGGTCCAACGCCATCGGTCGCGGTCGCCCTCACAATTCGTCCAGTGACGCGCAACTGAGACAGGGACGGCGCGGTGTTGTCCACCAACACAACGTCGCTCTCTAGTTCATGTTTCTTCACCCGCTTCGGCGGGTTCGCCAGCTCATCGCTAGCCGCCACGCGTACCCGGTAGCGGCCCTCGGGCAAGCCGGAGGTATCCCAGCTAAAACTCTTCTTCGTCAGCTTCTTGCGAGGGGCGAGCATCTCGTACCAATGGGTGGTCCCTACCAGCCGGTACTGCAATCGGTAGCGTAGCTCGTCGTCGTCGGGGTTCTCCACCATCCACTTGAGGCTGAGCTTCGTCTCCGCCTTATCCGTGATGGGGCCCCCGCTGGCCTTGATGCCATCGCCGCGCTCGCCGGCGGAGCTCGTGGTGATGCTGGTCACCAGGGCCCTGAGGTTATCTGTAACGAAGGGGATCGTGACCTCGCTGAGCACGGCTTTGGGGTCCCGCGCGAAGCGAGCCCGAACCTGAACGTAGCGGGCAGCCGGACTCTTGATCAATCCCGCAGCCGCCAACCCCGGGCTCCAAGCACTCCAGGTATCGTCCGGCTCTTTGCTATTCCCAGAGCGAGTAGACAGGTCCAACTTACCTTGAGCCTCCCAGCTCAATCGGCCAAAATGCGCACGGAGGCCTGCGTCCAAAACCTTGCTCGTCCACACCGCGTCGGCCCCGCCCACGCTTCGGACCGGATGCAGCACCGCCGGATCGCTCGAAGCTACGTAGTGGGTCTTGCCACGCATAAGTAGCGCGCCAATTTGTCGCTCTTCGGTGTCCGCCAGCAACACGGAATTGTGGCCGGCGTCCACGGTGTAGACACGACCTTCCACCCCTGTGCCGATATAGGGGAGCCCGTCGGCGCCCAGCTCGAGGGCCGTAAAGTGTTCGCTATTGTCTTTGTACAGTTCCTCCGGGGTCCCATCGGAACTGAAGCGCAGCAAAATCCCTTTGCCCTTGCCCTTGGAACCCGATTTCACGGGAGCCGCACTCCCGCTACCGGCTTTTCGAGTCGGCGCACGACGGCTGGACTTGATTGCGTTGGCGATGGCGAAAACATCGCCGTTCTTGGCAATGCGAATCGCGCGCACTTCTGTACGGCCGAAATCGTGCAATACGCCGGCCCGGCCGGGGCCCGTGATCTTGTATAGTTTCGCGGTGTCGCTCGCCCCGGCGTACACCTCGGTCGTGCTCGCCACCGCGACGCTCATCAGGTGTTCTTCCTCGGCATCGAAGTGAACCTGGGCGCGGCCCGTTGCATCCACACGGTACAATTTACCCTGGGGTCCGGTCGCCGCGAATACGCTGCGGCTCGCCTTGTCGTAGGCGACATCCCAGATGTGCTCGGTGTCCGGCAGCTTGACCAGCTGAGTCAGTTTGCCCTTGTGCCATTTGTAGAGCTCGCCATCGGGCAGGGTGCCCATCACGACCGCGCCGTCCCACGCTTCCACCATCGAGGTGATCACCAAAGAGCCCGTCTCTGACAACACCTTGGATTTCGCACCGCGAACTTCGACCAGTTTGCCCTCGTTGCCCGTGCCGAGCAGGACCGAACCATCCGGGCGCGCCAAGGCACTCCACACGGTTGTGCCGTCCGTCACAGTAACGGCGCCCAGACTGAAGCCTGCGCGAACACGGCCGGCGGAATCCACCGCCACGCCCTTCAGATCGCCACCCTTAAAGTCTTTGGCCCGCGTCAGTTCGATGCGGCGGGTACCCACAGCTACCGCGTCGGTGACGGCGGTGATGCCGCTAACCAACACCGCGGCCAGCATCACGAAACGGACGGGACGGAGCCCGGCTGGGATTCGCACTCGGCTCTTGCTCATTCGAATATTCATTTCTTCCGGACTCGCTTCTGTTTCGGGCCGTTCACTATCGCAGGATCGAGTTGACTCGGATCGAAGCGGTATCTTTGCCGATGACGAACTTCGACATCGGAATTACGTGGTGCACCTGGCTGTTGTAGGGCTCGGGGGCAATGGTGGTGGAGCTGGGCTGCAGAGCGTCCAGGGCACCGGGCGGCAATCGACTGGCAACACGCCCACGGAAACTGACTCCGGTTCCGGCCGAATAAGAGACGACCACGCTCTGGGGCGGATAGATGGGATTTTCCAGGTTCGCTATCAATTCGCTGAGACTATCGGGAGCCGCACGCGGTCGCTGCACGGTGTAGCCGGGGGCGATGCTCAGACTCAGCTTTCGGCCGCTGAGGTGTCGCGGAATCGGGATCGCCACCACCTGGTGACTGGCGTCGCCAGAAAACTGCAGGAAGCTAAGCCGGAGCCGGGCCTTGCCGCCCTCGTCGACGACCTTCTCCAGCGCCGTGACGCCGCGCAGTCGCAGGATGTCCCGGGAGTACTTCAGATTGATCTCGGTTTGGATGCTCTCGATAAAGATCGGCTTCCAGGGATTGTTCAGCAGGGCGCCCACTGCGCGCACCACGTTGGTGCTGGAAAACTCCCGGGGATCTGGGGTGCCGCCAACGGACACGCCGAAATCTTCCAATTCGATCTGTCCAAGACCGCGGATCTTGATCACGCTCTTGGCCTGCCAACTCACGTCCTGCCGATCGGCGGCGGTCGCCTGCACTGAGTTGCCCAAGGTCACCGCCACGAAGGTCGGAGTCATGAACTTTTCGTGGCACAGCTCGAAGTTCCACTCGGTCTTAGGAGCGCCCGGAGCACCGTTGATCTTGACCCTCATCGGGACGGTGGGAGCCGTGATGCTTTGATCCACCACGATGCTTGCCTGCCGGTCGTTGACCAGCGATCCCACGGTGCGAGCGGGCATGCCCAACTTAAACGAGCGGTACTGACTGGCCAGGAACCAAACCACGCGGCCAATCGCAGCGGGCAACGCCGTGACGCCCGCGTTCATCATCGGGTGACCAAAGGCGGACACCTTGTTGCCTTCTACCCGAGTCACGGTGCCCAGCCCCATCGCGCTCATATCGCCGCGCACCATCTGGATGCCGACCGCGCCGCCATCGACGTAGGCGGTGGGCGCATTGGGATCGGTTCCCCCGCCGCCGCCGGCCTGCAGGGGATCCATGCCAAAGGGACTGAGTAAATCACTCACCAAGGCCATGCCTCCGGCGCCGATGCCACCCATCAACAAGGGGGTGCTAACCGGTCGCAGCGGCATACCTGCGTGCTGGGTTGGGGTGGGTTGTGATTTTGCCAGCTGGCTGGCGTGCTGCTTTAGATCGTAATCATCAAGCCGTCCGGTATAGCGATTCTTCTGCGACTGCGTCGCCACCGGTTTTGCCTTCATGCCCTTCGGGATGAAGCGCAGCGGGAATCCGTTGATCCAATTGGGCAAGGGGCGCTCCAAATCGTGAATCATGTTCTTGATGGGGGTGACTCCTGCCACCGGCTCCGAACCGAAGGTCCAGCCGTAGGCGTAAGCCCCCGCCATCTTACCGTTGAAGAAGATCGGGCTGCCGCTCATGCCTGCCACTACCTTCACTATCTCCAATCGCGGATGTGTCGTCTTCACCAGGATCAAATCCTGCCCGGGTCGGAAATTCTTCAGAATGTCGATGACTTCCACATCGAACTTTTCCGGGGTCGTGCCCTCGAACACGGTCAGGCCGTAGCCCTTCATCCCGCGCTTGATCTCTTCGACACCAATGGTGTCTTTACGCAGACCAGAACCCGCCCAAGTTTCGTCCACGGTCAGAGCCAGGGAGCCACAGAAACCCGCGAGGGCCGCACACACAATTAGAGAGCTAGGACGCACGATTTGCCGAGTCTAACACTGGCGGGCAGCTTGCCCAGCCGCCCGGAGTATCTGAGGTTTCGCTAACCACGTGGTCAACGCCCGAGGTCAATGCCCAACCGCCGTCATCTATTCCCCATTCCAGCCCGGCCCGACACAAAAGCTCGACTTTTTCAGCCTCCAGTCCACGCCTCGAGAAAAATCCACCAGAGAGCCGGCGTCCGTTCCGTGGGCCGGTAGCGGCTACCGGATGGAAGTTTATGGGCGCGAAGGAACCCTGGTCGCGTCAAGTGGAAACACACCTCAGTTTGGTTTAATAAGCCTGCGCGG
>SPKZ01003672.1_pt1 | contig 24931 bp, 27 predicted proteins | sample 2456571 | NCBI WGS metagenome assembly SPKZ01 (sample SAMN11192286, study PRJNA482655) | marine metagenome | biome: ENVO:00000447; feature: ENVO:00000244|ENVO:00000211|ENVO:00000569|ENVO:00002023; material: ENVO:00002151; isolation source: ocean water from marine abyssalpelagic zone ... | reverse complement strand
GCCAATGGTGGTGGAGCGGTCTGTGCTAAGCTGAGCATTAATTTTGCTGGCAATTCATGACCTTCATGCGCCAATATATTTGCTCTTTTAATAATTAAATCTTGTGGGGTTGATGAACGAACATGAGCAATAGGAGCGGTTTGAATCTCTCGCTTAATAGTATGAAGAGCATTCAACCACGTTTTGAATCCTTCTGGTCCTAATAATTGACTGATTGCTTGGGATTTTGTTGCAATACGCTCAGCAGAATTTAAACGTCCAATCAATGTTTTAATTTCCGCCTGTACTAATTCATTCTGAGAAGGGCCGGTCTGCTTAGTCTCTGGTTGCTCTTCGGCAGGAAGTTCATATGGTACGCCCATCGGTATAGAGCTTTGCAAGTCATTAGCATCAAGCATGGCAGGAAGATAAGCTCCATTTCCAACTTCATAAACTCCTTTATGTTGAGCAGTTTTTTGTTGAGCAGTTTTGTATTTATTATGGGTGCCCTCTTCATAATACGACAACCAATTTTTAAAGTGATTCTTTTCCATTTTTTCCCATTTTGCAGTTACTTGCTCAAAAGCTTCGGACCTTCCAACATGCGGAACTCTGCGGTAAATATCCTGCATCGCCCCAGTCCACTTCACTCTATTGAAGGGTTGCTGGAAATATTGACCTGTGTCCGTTTGAGGATATGCGGTTTTCTTAATAGGTATTTCTAAATCATTGAGGGCTTTACCCACTGCTGTATAGAAATTAAATATTGTATTGATTGGTCGTAAATCTCTATTATCCATCAAACTAGCAGAAATTGTAGCCAATTCTGTTGTGTCCAATGCTCTTCCTGACAACTCTTCAGCAATGCCTTGTGCATGAGTACCAATATAAAATGCATCACGATAATCAGTCTCAGAATCTATACCAAGTTTAGACAATGCCTGAGCCTCACGCAACAATTCCTCGCGCATATCCTCTGGCAAATATTTGATTCTATCTTGAATCTTATTTAACATGAATTTATTCATCGTCCTCATCATCGTCAGTTCCGGTTTTACTTACCGTTTCCTTTATAATCTTCGCCTCAGCCATTCGCTTGTCTTGTGATAACGAACCATTATCTTTTGGTGGCTCTATTTCTTCCATCTTCGCTCTCATCTTCTCAATGAATAGGAACGCCGCCTCTGGATCCATCTCTGCCAAGACCTCTCTAATAACGTCCTGGAAAATGGCTGTGTGTTGATCTACTGCTTGCATTGTGATATTATGTTGTATAACTTGATCAGGTGCATTGTTAACAATCTTATCAAATTTCTCTACAGCATTCAATAGAACCTCAAACCATTTAATAAGACCATAGTCACCCTTCAAACTTTCTGGGTTATCCTGTATCTTATCAAAGTATTGTTCTATGCGCTCACGAATTAAGAATACAATTTCGCTTATAACTCTTTTGATATCTATTTCATTATCAGCAAGCTCATTCAATCTTTGGCGATATGTTTTATTATTAAGCAGTGACTCAGCAATCTTTTTATTTTGCTGCAATCCTTGCTTTGTATCAACAATATCTATTTTTAATGTATTATAGAGATCTAAGTTACTATTTAGAAACTCTTTAAGCATGCTCGCAGATACACGAAGATGCCCCTGTTCTTTATCTGGATATTTTAGTTTCAGCCAATCAGATATATCTTTTGGCTTTGTCCCATTAACGAGCTTGTTTAGAATCTCTTCTTTATTCGGGTGGGACAGTAGTTTTGAAAAATCAACCATAATCTTCTTCCTCCTAGCATCAGAAGAAGATTTACTTATTATTTAGGACTTCTTCTCGGCTACCAAAGTTTGAATGCTCTTGCGCTTGGAAACCTAAATGCTGTGTTTGATTGGAAACCCCTGTACCTGGAATTTGATTTCCGGCCATTGTGGTATATCCAGCTTCATAATTGTAAATTTGCTTATCTAGCTGACACTGATAAACACTGTCTGCCACTCTCATCAACTGCTCACCAGCATGTTCTGGGCAGTAGCGAGTACTTAGTGGCGCCTCCAATGGGCGATACTCTTTAACTCTCTTGCTGATTGCGGCCTCAACAGTTCCTTCGCCGGCCATATTGTATTCTTTGTGATGCTGTTCATTTGCTTCATTATATACCGCCTCACGTTGCTGTGTGCGATACTTCTGACGAAGACGGTTAATCTCTGCGTCCTGAGCCTGCTTGAAGCGAGTCATTGCTTCTCTTTCCGATCCAACACTCAATAGAATCTCATCAATCACTGACGCCTGCTTCTGAAGCCATGGGTCACCGCTACTATCAAACTCACTGGCAATCGCAGCCATTTCTTCTAGCTCAGTCTCATCCGGCCCATAGTCATTAACTATTTCAGCCGCTTGACGAAGAATATCAGAAGCTGAAACCAACGCATTGGCTACAACTGGCATTACATCATCACTAGCACGAACAATAATTTCGTTATCACTGCTATCAAGAGCATTGGCTAGTTTAGTTAATAGATCGGAAGTTCTCATGATTATCCTAAGTAGATTCTAGAATGTAGAAATGAGCCGCCCTCATTGCTATTCTCAATGTTTTTACGATATAATGGCTGACAATCACCATTGTTATCTTGATAAACCTTGTGAAGCGGCATATTTGTGTGTCCGCAAATAATATGCTGACTATGACTATGCTTAACCTGCATAGAACACTTAACCACTTCTGAAGCTGTCTTCTCAACTGGAGTACCTTCCAACGCACCCTGGTAAATACCAAAGGCATATCGGAAAGCTTTCTGGTCAGACTGAGACAAAACATTTAGAATCTCTTCGGTCTTGGCGTATTCACCACTAGCTACCGTCTTTCGCACAGCTTCAATAAGTTCTGTTGGCTTGGAGCCATAGAATTCAGAAGCCATTGCACCCGTGACAAAATCACGCTGACTGGCAATAGCATTTGATACGCCTTCCTGACTGAATTCAGACATGGCACCATTAGAAATAATCACTGAAGGGGCAACCGGTAGGCCACCCTTAATCTTTACTGGAGCTTTAAATCCTGCTCCCTCACTAACAGCTACTGCAAAAAATACAGTATCCTCTGTTACATCGGCAACTGCTACTTGAACATTTGCGTAACCGAAATCTCTCATGCACTGCTTAAGCATGTCACGGCCAGCATCAACTGCCTCCTTGCCCATAGTAAACTCGGCAATACCTTTAGCACCACTAAGCTTATCAGAGAATGATTCTGTTTCAGCTAGTACTGGTAACTCAACATCATAATTCTCTGCTGGATCTACTTCCTGGTAAAGCAAAGCGTCTGGAGTATGATTAACTGGTGTGCCTCTTTCTATCGCAGCATTGGCCACCATCTGCTCAATCTCGCTAAGTGGCTCCTGTGGGCCTGTCTTGGCCGCAGAAACAACCTTTAGAAGCTGCTGGGCATCAACCTGCCACTTCTTGCCAGCCGTATTGATTAGGTGCGCAGTTAATGCCTCGCCTTCCAAATCAACAAAGCCTGCTCGGGTTAGGAAGACTGTTGGTAGTAGTGGTCTGCCGTTTGATACTTCAACAGGAATTAGCACACTGCTCTGACCCTTTGGAGTTTCGTAGGTAGCCTTACAGATCAAAATGTCTTCTTGACCTGCCATTGTACTAATTTTGTGGGCAGTAGCGCCAAGTCTATTTAATTCATGAGCACAGTTCTCTTCAGCTGCTCGGGCAACTGGAGCTGAGTAAGTCTCAAAAGAAACATCCTTGCCCTCAAAAGCTGCACTTAAGGCATTAGCAAGAGCTGGGTTTCCATAGTTCTCAAAAGCCTCTTCAACAAGCAATCCCTCGTTTTCACTGCGGGACATTTTTGCTTTTTCTGGAAAAACAGTAGGCTCAATGACATCTGGTATCACTTCAGCACACTTGGTATTACGTGTGTATAGAGAGTTGTAAACTTCCTTTAACTCTTTACGAGTAATGAAGAACTTGCTCTTAGCTCTGTTATTAAGAAACGCCGCCATTTGTTTAATGGTTTGATCTTCTGGATAAGCACCAGCAGCTTTCGACATTCTTATTGCAAGTGGAGTAATGATATACTCTTGCTCTTCTTCCAAGTGTTTTGCGGCCGCTTCAACGGTCTTGGCTGCTCTGTAAATATCCTCAAGGCTCATTATGGGTCCTATTATTCATTAAGCTCTGGGAACTTTACAAACAGTTCCTGACGCTCATCATTAGAAAGTTCACCTAACAAAGACTTACGAAAGCCTTTATCAGTCGCAAGCTTCTCTGGTAGATACTCGCATACCAAATGGGCTTCCTCAGCTGGGATGCCACTCTGAGCCGTTGCTACTTTTGTAATTGGGCTCTTCTTATAAAATACGGTAACAGCTGATCCCGTCTTATTAGTTCGCGCATCCCAATCTGTAGATGATTGTTTATTAACCTCAGGAGATGTGGTATCTTCATAGGTTGCAACAATCACTTCGCCATCAGCAGTTTCTTGAATTTGCCAAAGGCCATCAATATCTGCGGGCTCCTTAAATCTCACAATGTCAAAAGCCACTTTAACCAAGTGATCTTTAACGTCCGCATACTTAAAATAAGTAGGCTGAGATAGTTTTTCATCTAGATTTGTATAGTCCACATCAAATTTCATTAATAGCTCCTAATACACGCAGATACGCAGAATGCTAAATGAATACAAGATAAGTAGTAGAGGTTTTTACCCAAATGCTCATCTTTTGTAGTATAGTCCTCAGCAATATCCATATATGTCAATATCCATCTACCTGCTTTCTCTAAGCTATTCATTCACCTCAATGCTCATTTGAGCTGTTACAACTCCAGCCCTCTTATTTCGCCTGTACTCATTTGTACAATTTTTACACCAGCTACTTACCTTGCTTTTTACCTTTAGGTTAGCAGAAAATTTAGAAAATGACAATATCTCATGACATTTCCTACATTCCTTCTCTTCATCTTCAATGTTTACATAGATTTTTTTCACTGGCATTCTAGGTTCAGAATAAGCCCCTATCTTCTGCTCAATTATAGACTTTCTACGATGACATAGAGCACAGATAACGCGGCATTTTGCAATCTCTTTACGCAACGTTTCTTCTTTAAACTTTTTTAATTGGCATATATCTTTAAATTTTAAAGCTGGATTTTTGTGATCGAATTGCATATTGCACAATTCCCTAGTTTCTTCGCAAATATAGCAAGAAACACTTTTCGCATCATTGATAATTTCTATATTCCGCTTTTCATATTTACTATATTTTTTATCATTACCAGTCTTTATATCAAATCTATGCTGAGTTCTTTTATTATGACACAAGAGGCAAACTAACTCACACTTTTCAATTTCTTTAAAAATGACATCTTTAGGAGTATTATCCAATACCATTCTGGAAACTCCCTTTATTTTATCGTCATTTATGTGATCATAATCCATACATACTGGTTCATATGCTTTGCCGCAGTCAAGACAAGGCTTTCCATTTTTTATATCGCGAAACCATTTGGACCTTTCTTTTCTACGAGAATTAAATCTATTTCTATTTTCGGTTATATTTTCTTGATAATTTTCAAGCCTACAATCTTTGCACCAAGAGTGATAACCAGATGGAGATGCTGCACTTTTATTAAAGAATTTTATGTCTTTTGTTACAGAACATTTAGAACATTTTAGATTATCAATTGATGGTTTTTCTGCACTCCTATACTTAGCGCGATAGAGCTTTTGACAAGGTTTGCAACATGTCTGAAGCCCATCTTTAGTGTTTTTGTTTTTTGCAAAAGATGTTAACTCTTTCGCTTCATTACATTTTATACATCGCTTCATACTATGAAAATCAGTGTGAAATCCACTCTCGACAAATTACTTCTTTCTATATTGACAAATTACTTCCACCATCATCAACATCAATCAGATTGTATATCTGCCATTCTAGCGAGGATTTCTTGTATTTCTTCATCCTTCTCAGCTATCTTTTTTAGCTTCTTTCTCGCTCCACCGTACACTTTTCGGCCATTACGGTAGTCACAATTGCCATTTATACTTTTAGTGATGCTGGATTGATTGACGTTCAGCTTCTTGGCTATCTCCGTTTGAGTGAAGCCCTCAGCATATAAGTGTATGACTTCCTTCTGCCTATCTGTCAGCTGAGTATCCACAATCCTCCAGAAAGCTACCTTCAGCCGGTCCTTTAGTTCCAACAGCTCCTCATTGTACCCCCATGGGTTCAATTGGGCTCCTATACCTTCAGAATCCGCAACCTCTGTAAGCATCTCAGGAGAGCATGGGCACTCCACAAGAATCCACTGGTACGAATCCGACCTATTTTTTCGTCTATCAACCATTTACATCCTGCACATTGTAATATACAAACATGTAAGATTATATATCAGAACTTCATAGCTTCATAACTATTACTTTTGTTCAAATATTCATCCACATCTTTGTAATCTGGTGGTAGCTGAATCTTCTGAATGTTGGCGAATTTAGAATATCTTCTTATTATTTTGTCCGCAGCATTAATTCCAGCAGTATCGTTGTCTAATAATAGGTAAATATTATTAGTATACCTTGTTAACAAGGCGAATTGATACTTGCTGAATGAAACACCACCAAGGGCTATTACGTTATGAAAACCGTGGGTATGGCATGTTATACAGTCGAACTGTCCTTCAACAACAAAAATGCATTTATTTTTTAATGCACTACGTTTGCTGTGATAAAGTCCAAACAAATGAAGTGATTTGTGGAATGCCGTATTTTTATATTTAGATATATTATCTTGATCTTTTAATACCCTACCCACAAGCGCAACGATGTTTCCATGCACATCACGGTAGGGCATGATCAGATTATGATTTGAGAGCGAGCCCTGCTTTACTGGCACCATACAGGCAGCGTCAGCTACATATCTATTGTAAACCAGCTCTAAATCATAGAGGGTCTTTTCATCGACCGTATCTGTCAGAAGATCTAAATCTTCACTGTTTGGGAAGTATCCGAAGTTAAACTGGCTCTGATAGTATGGAGAAATTCTACTATTGAGATAGTTGCGCGCATACTCTGCCTTCGGATGGTGCCTCAACAAAGTCCTACAAACGCTCAGCACTTCTGCAAAGGCTTCAGATTTCTTATGAATGTCTAAAGATAGTTCACTAATATTCATCTAACAGGTGGGATGACCTTCGGGGATACATTAACCGATGGTATCTCTACTGTAGTCTGGTTCTTAGTTTGTCTCGACTTCAAAAACTCTCTAACAGCATGTGCATAGGGCGCTGTTAAATAATCCAAATAGACACCACAAACACCACACAAAATCTTATCACCCTCGCCCAGCTTAGGAGGATTGTCTTTCATACAAGTTTTACACTGTACAGAAAACGCCTGCTTTGCTTTCTGATCACGCTTAATCTGGCCAAAGCTTTTCATCTGAGTTTTAGTAAACTTATGTATGCTTTTAATATCACGGCCACACTCAGTGCATTCAACCTCATTAGTCTCAACATTTAATAGCGGTTCCATATCTTTGCCGCAACCCTTGTTATCACAATAAACTCTAAACATCTTATTTTTCCTTTTCTAAAAATTCTATTAGGGACTTTGTATCTTCTGGATATTTTACATTAATACTAAAAAGGTGGGCGCCAAATCCTCCAACGCCATATCCACCAACTCTAATATCAGCTTTATTTTTTACGCCAGCTCTAACTTTTAGGGTCATTTCCCCCTTGACAGTTCTAACTTTCTTACTTGTACCCTTCAAAGACTCCAATAGTGTAATATCAAGAGTAGATATAACATCAGTGCCTTCCACCTTCATGTCTTTATCTGATGCCACATTGGCCTTAATGAATGCATCACCATAAATAAAGCCATAATCACTTCTAAATTGATGGAAATTACCAACCCCTCTAATCCTAATCATCTGGCCATGACTCATTCCTGGAAGTATTTCTATCCTAGTGCTTTCTTTAGACACTTCTGTTCCAGACCTATGACAAGCTAAACATTTTTCATTTTTATAGCCTGAGCCCTGACATGCCATGCAGGTAGCAATTTGAACAAAAACAGCACCGGCATGTCTAGTGGTCTTTCTTATTTCACCATTGCCACTGCACTTTACACACTTGCTACTATGATCAAGCTTTATTCCTCGACCATCACATTCCTTGCAACTAACATGTCTAGAATATTCAATCTTCTTAGTGCAACCAAGAACAGACTCTTCAAAGGTTAGATTAACAATCACAACTGGTGCGTCACGCCTAACTGGCGGAACATAGATAATTAACCTTCTCTGTTGATGATAATGCTGCCCTACATCACTAATAAGCTCTTCTCCACGCTCTATTACCTGGACGGCCTCATTAATTTCCTTGAACTTCTTCTCAGCCTCTTTCTCTTTATCCTGGTTCTGATCAGGATGGTGCTTAAAAGCAAGCTTCTTAAAAGCAGACTTAACATCTTTCTCTGATGCTCCCGCCTTCAATCCTAAAATACTATATGCTTCGGATAAGTTCATACTATCTATGTAGATGCTTGCTTGTCATCTCGACAGAAAGCTAAAGCTGCCCCTATAGCATCTGCCTTGTCATAACTCTCCACAGCAATCTTCCCCTTCTTATTAAACTCATATGGGAAATCTATATTCAAATGTTTTGCCACAGCTTCTGGAATTTCTTCTTTTGACAATCTGGCATCCCCAGTCTTAATAAGCTTTCTAATTGTATTTACATTCATAAGAACGGGCAACTTACCAGTCTTCTCATACACAGCCAGGCCAATCATTCTGTTGAACACAGCCAGAGCAATGATGGTCTTGGCCCCGCTCTTGTTGGCCATGTATTGAGTGATGTCCTCAATCACAACGTGGTCTGGGTTGTACTCATTGACAACTTTTAGTATAGCTTTTTTGGTTTCGAACAAGCGCTCAAATAGATCTCCATTCTTGGGAGGCTTATAGAATTCTACATGCTTTAGCTTCACTCTTTTCTTGGACCGCGTAAGTACAGCTATCCCAATTGTTGTGGTGCTGATATCCAATCCTAATATAGTTTCGTTCATGCATAACTATATATCCACAAATAAAGAAGGGCGGCCCTAAAGCCGCCCTTCAAATGTCCCATCGGGTTTATTAATTAAACTGGCGGAAAGTCCGCATTGTCTGAGCCAGACATGTCTACATTCTTTGGAGTGCTTGTGCTAACTCCATTGACTCCATCTCTCTTTGCCTTGATGGCATCGATTCTGGTCTGAACCTGCTCAGGGGTTGGAGGAGTGCAGCGACGTTTAAGATCCTCAAGATCTACATCCGCCTTAATCTCCAAGTCTTCAGGAGATAGTGGCTTCATTGGCTTTGCTACAACAGAGTAGTAACCAGTGGCTCCGCCCTGCTTATCAACTACGATATCTACATCGTACTGACTGGGATCACCCCAATCCTCATCACGCACATATTTCTGAACAGACTTGAACACAGCAGTGCTCATATCCAAAACCTTGTACGATTGAGTCTTGCGATCAATCACACCAGCAAGCCACCTACGCTTCGGCTTAAAGCCCATGTCGACCAGCGGATCACTACCGTGAAAGATGCTGGACATTACACGCTCACCAAAACCAGGGTCGGTCTCTGCTACCTTGTAACGATGCACAAGATACTCATATGGCTTCGTAACGAGTCTTAATACGTTACTGCCGCTTTCCAACCTCATAAAGAGGTCTTTGTTACTTTTATTTCCTTGTGGTACTTGTACGTCGGATTCCCAGGATGTTGCTCCAAATTGGATTTTATTTGACATTTATATTCACCATTCCTTTTTCTATTTTTTTCTTATTTTTTCGGTTTGCTATATTCTATAGCTGTTTTTGTTTTGTTTGATAGGACAATTGTTCTACACACACAACTCTCTGCCAAGGGACAATTAAATCATAAGCTTTTAAGCTCTTGTCTTTGGCAAAGACAGTGATGCGCTCTCGTGTTATTAATTCTTCTAAATTGGCTTTTCCCTGCAGCTCAAAGCCCTGAAAGTTGATTGAAGATGAATCATAAAGAGGCTTCTTACTTACTAAGAAACGTCTGATTTTTGGCTTCGATTCAGGGTCCTCAATCCTCACTAAGTATACGGGATTATTACCAGAATTGTTCGATAATTGAGATAATGTTGAGGCCAATGCGCTGGCTCTCTGCTGATCAGGATCTAATTCGTTTTGACTTGCCATGCTCTCTAATTCCCATCCGTTGCAGCGCTCGACTTATCGCTTATCAACTTCTTTTTACTCTTACCATTCGTCTTTTTAGATGATGGTTCATTACCTTCTCTAATAGCTCGCTGCTCTTCTCTTAAGGCTTCCATTTTTGCTTCTCGGGCTTCAGCAACCTTTGCCATTATTTCTTTTGACAAGGCTTCATCAGTCTCAATAGATTCACAAAACTTAGGAAATCCAACCCACTTCTTGTCACCAAATTCATGAGTCACAGATGAAGTCTTCTGAACAACCCCATAGGTCAAAGCAAGGTTAGCTATCTCAATACCTCGATCTATAATTCCCTTACGAAAATCAACTCTGAATTCACACTTACGAGGCCATGGTCCAAACTTAGACTTCTCAATTGTAGCCCTAATAGAACCACCAACTTTATTGCCTTCTTCATCAAGGAGAGAATCATCTTTCCTATTGATGCCTTCGAAGTAAACATTGGCACTAAGAGTGTGTCCATATGTATTTCCGCCAGAGAATGTATGGTCTTTGTATGGATCCATATCATCACGCTTATGGTTAATACAGATGAACGGAATGTTCGCCCTCTTAATTTCTAACGTGAGTTTTCTGAACGTTGTGGTAAGGAACCTGGCTAACAAAGAAATATTCATCTTTCCAACCCTTGAGATATCCTCACCAGGCGGAACGATGGAGCCAATGGAATCCAAAACAATCATATTGAAGTTGAATTCTCCAGCGGCAATCTTGTCTAATAAGCCATCTTTAGATTTACCAGCATACTCATGAGTTTTTTTATTCTCCCTTGGCACACCCAACAACATTTCAAAACATTTTCTACCATTAGCTGCATCATCACCATCAATAACTACGATGCGTGATGTATCTAATCCTAGCTTTGCTGCCCAGGATGGATCGAATGTTTGCTCGGCATCAATAAACAGCTGCCTAGAAGTCGAATCCTCTAGCTGAGCCTCTTTCATCCCGAGCATGGCTACCAACGTCTTACCACTGCCTGGAGGGCCGTAGAACTGGGTTATGCGCCCTCTTGGGTTGCCTCCACAAGATAGGGCGTCATCTAGTGAGTAGGAACCAGTTGAGATGGCTGGTATTCTTTCGCCTACTGTTTCGTGTGCCAGTCTAAAACTGAACTTCTCTTCTGCTTTTGCGAATCCCTGAAAAAACTTATCTAATTTATCTATATCTGTTGACATTTATTCTCCTTTTAAAAATTCAGCTTTATGGCGGTTACATACCAAGAATGGTTTTCCTTAAGCCAGCTGAATACTATCTTTTATTTCCATCAATTAAATTTTGCTTTGAAGAGTATGGTCTTAAATTATTAAGAGACCAACATTTCTTAAAATTTTTGTGGTTTATAGAGTCATACTTGAATTTTGATTGTGGAACAATATGATCTAATTGCCACGTCCAAGTTGTTGAATCGTCATCATCCCACAATAAACTATATACTCCATAATTATCCCAATTCATCCAAGACTCAAACCTTATCTCAAGATGACGTTTTAACTCTTGCATCGTGTATGGCAAAATATCTAATATTGAATTTCTGCCCTTATCCGAACCATTCTTTTTTAAATAATACCATATGCTATATGATATGTTTTTTCTTATCTTATATGCCGGATCTATTTTTCTTCTATTTTTTATATATTTAGAAATTCTTTTATTTATCTTATGCTTGTTTTCTTTACGATATTGCCTATCATACTCTTTCTTATTATCCCCATTCTCCTTACAATACTTCTCGTCATAAACTTTTTTTATATCCTTATTATCCTGATGCCAAAGCTTGGCACATTCTAATAATTTAATTCTATTTTTTGTATAATATTTCTTAAAATATTTTTGATTATATACTTTGTTACAACGCTTGCAAGTATAGAGAATATAGTCATTTTTATTCTTGCGCTTCTTTTTAACAAATTCTTCTATGTCTTTATCTTCTCCACATTTTTTACATGTTCTTATCATTAAAGGCCTAATATGGTACGCCTCAGACCTGCTGCAATTTCCTTATAGTGGTGATGCTGTCTAATCAATATATCGTATTTCTTTTCTATTAATGTTTTTGCACCTTTTGCTTCTGCTAATTTATTCTGTAGTTCAACTACTTCTGGGGCACTTTCTCCAGCAGACTTCTTCATATCTGCTGTTGTTCTAATGCCTTCTGGTGCCTGGTAATTCAAAGAAATTTTGTTCTTTTTGCTACTAATTTCAGTCTCTAATTTGCCCGAAATTTTCACTAATCTTCCCAGGTATTCACACAATATATCGGCCCCTCTCAAAGCTTGTTGCTGTAAGAGTTCTGCATGTGGTAAATCAATAGCATCAGTGTTCGCAAGGTTTGATAATACCTTCTGAATTTCCGTTAAATCAAAGTCAAAAAAATCATCAGAACCATCAGAAACTATCGATCCAAGAGTAACTTCTGGCTTAACTGCTCCCCAATCATCCATCATTAGAATCCTTATCTATAGCTGGCCACCTAGCTATTTCTTTTTTGTTTGCATCAAGAAATATAATGGCCCCATCTGGAGCACCCTCAAAGCCTTTTCCAGGAGTTAAGATTACATTCCCACCTTTTGGCTCTTCTTTCTTCAAAAGACCCAAAATACGAGCAAGTCGCATTAAAATATTAATTATTAAACTACCTTGCATACGGTAGTGTAGCCAAACAAAATTGCGCAAGGAAGTTACCACTGCTATAATCAACAGGGCTTCCATCATACTTTCACTAATCATTCTATTAGAATGATGATATTTTACTTGCTCGACTTTTTACTCTTGCCTAATAGTTTCTTAACATCTTTGACAAGACCCTCTATATCTTTTCTAAGCTCAACTATTTCGCCAGATACTTCGACTACTTCAGTGTTAACTTTAGCACTTTGTTTTTTTATATCCTGAATAGCTTCATCTACTTCATTATATATTTTTCTTAAATGCTGATGCACCATAATATTTTGTAGGAAGGTTACAATCTCTAAACTAATATACCTATTACCAGGTGGCTTAAGAAAGATGATCATACCATGTTCATCAGTCTCAAATAGGCCGGTAAACAAGTCTTTACCTTCAAAATTAGGCCTATCATAAGAACTACAAAGCCCTTCATAAACTTTGAATTCAGAGTCTGTTAAATCAATTCTTTTACTATCAATGATACGTAGCATATTAAGATCTTCTTGATATCTTCCCTACAGTTCCACCGTAAGTTAACTCTTGTTGTTTAGCGAGCCTGCTTCTTCTGTCTTCATGCAAAGCTGGATGTAAATCATCCTCACCTTCAACATTATTTTGTTGTTGAGACATTCCATTCATCAATGCGGTCTTCTGTTGCTGCGACATCTGCTGTCCTTCAGGCATCATTCCAGCCAATGCAGCTTTAGTGAACTCCGGGTAATTGCTTTCATCCGGAACTTCCTCATCATCGCCAACTTCCATATCCACGGCTTCATGACCACCAGCAGATTGTATTTGATTAGTCAATGCTGACATGTCCTTAGGCTTAACTCCGGCATTCTTAAAAAATTGTTGCATTCTATTTGGAGCAATCTTTAAATCACCAGACTCCTCTCTTCCAGTTCCTGTTGCTGCCTCTCCCGCTGGCGGCACTCCATAAAACCCAGTAGGCTCTCCATCACCAACCTTGACCATCCTATAATTAGACATCAACCAACCGGCCAGGCCCTGTGGATCATTGGGCATTTCCTCCATAGCATCTTTAAGCTCTTCCATTAGCTCTTGGGCGTCTTTGGTAAAAATACTATCCCCACAACCTGGACATATATTATCTCTTAAAGCGGCCTTAAATGCAGGAGAAATTGGGGCACTACAACTAACACATTCTACATCACTCATTTGATCCTTTAATCTTGCTCATCGTCATCTAAATTAGCATAACCCTCTTCAGCCAATTCTTCTTCAACTTCCTCTAACAAGAGCTGGGCATCAACGCGATCCTTCTTTTTCCTAGTCCTGATGGTACGCATTGATATTTTCTTCTTATCCTTCATATCTGGGGGCAGTGCAGGAGGGTGGCAACAAGCTACTAAATCCTCGAATATTATAGATATATCACCCTGATACCAACTTATTGATCCATTTATTTTAATGCCAGTACCTATCTCATCAAATTTGTAAACATTACCAGGCCTTGAAAGATCTTTAAAGCGCTCCTTGATTAAGTCCAAACCTTCAGGAAAACAAACCATAACAACCTGATTTCCAAATGGGTCTTCTAGGCCAACTCGTGCCATCTGTTGACCATAGATTTTGCTTTTTTCATCTTTAACTTTGAATTCGAAAATGCTTTTAATCTCGCCTTCAAGCTTAAATATTCTGTATCTATCCCTGACTCCTCTGATCTCTTCTCTGGTTGCCTCTGGATATCTTTTGTGAAGCTTAGAATAGTTAGCCGCTGTGGCAGTGAAAAAACCCTTGTAAACGTCAATCTTATTTCCGCTCAAACCTTCTCCAAGATAATGCTTCTCAAGAGCGTAGATTTCAGGAATAGCCCACTCAGATTCATCGGGCCACGGATATTTAAACTTCCTATCTTCATTCTTCTTCTTGTTCCTATCGTTGTGAACCTTCAATTTCTTCTTAAAATCTGAAGCATATAAGAACATCTGCCTACGTGGCATATTAAACAAATCTAAAGCACCACTGGCAGCTAATGCTTGAACAGCTGGAGCCTTCACCTTGCTGCCATTACATTTAGTCAAGAACTCCTCAAAAGAATTAAAAGGACGATTAGCTAAAATTTCTGGTATTGCATCTTTGCCCATGTATTTCATAGCATTGATACCAGTCATCAATGTATTGTCATTGATAATCTTATAAACCATCTCAGAACTATTAATGTCTGGCGGAAGTATCTTTACATTGTGCCTTCTAATATTTTCTTTAAGACTTAATACAAAATCCTCTTTTCCATTCTTATGTATTGTAAACATTAAGTTAGCAACCATAAACTCAAGAGGGAAGTTAGCCTTGTAATAAGCTGTTTCAAATCCAGTTAATGAATACAATACCGCATGGCTCTTATTAAAAGCATAACCGCCAAACTTAGCTACATCATTATCCCAGATTTTAGTTGCAATCTTCTTCTCAATACCATTGGCCATACAATCTACAATAAACTGCTTACGCCACTTCTTAACCTTCTCTGGATACTTACCCTTTTCCTTGGTCATCTTTCGAAGACGATCTGCCTCATGCTGTGACCACTTGGGAATATCCTGGGCCAGATACATCAAGCACTCTTCAAATACTCCGAAGCCATATGTTGATCTGAAAGCCCTCTCCAGCCTAGGGTGAGTTAATTTAACCGCCTTCTCACCATTTCTAGCCTTAATGAAGTCATCTCTAATATCTTTTGCCGATGGTCTAATTAAAGCATTGATGAGAGCCAAGTCCTCAATTGACTTTGGCTTTATCGATCTGCATAAAGATTCTCCAGCACTCTTGCCCAATTGGAAAACACCCAAAACATCACCATTTGAGATCATGTCATAAGTCTTCTTGTCATACTGATAGTAATCAAAGGGCTCGGATGGCAGAGTCTTCCCATTCTCCGCAATCAACTGACGAGTCATATCAATGATGTCTAGAGTTTCCAATCCTAGAAAGTCAACCTTGACCAAGCCATTCTGCTCTGTACGCTCTTTCTCAAACTCAACAACAATATCTCCAGCTTCATCCCTACGTAACGGAACCAAGCCTGGTAGCGGCCTCTTCCCAATAACAAAGCCAGCGGCGTGGGTAGACCAGTTGATGCTTCTTCCACTTAAGCTAGCGTATTCTGCTAACTCAGTATATTTCTTGGTGTACTCTACAAATAGTGGACACTTCTCTAAAGCCTTATCAATGCTGGTGATGCCACTGTAGGTTGGACTTGGAATGGTATCGGCAATTGTTGCGCCCATAGCAACTGCTTCTTTCCTATCACCACCATACAAAAAAGTTCTGGCAATTGCCTTAACAAATGGCTTTGGGGTTAGCCTTGATACGTTTCCAACTTGGGCAACATAATCTTCACCATACTTATTCTTTACATATTCAATGACCTCATGCCGTCTAATAGAAGCAAAATCATTATCAATATCTGGGAAATCTGTCTTCTCTTTATTGTGGAAACGAGCAAAGATAAGTCCATGCTTAAATGGATCTGCAATATGAATCTCTAATAGATATCCTACAAAAGAACCTCCAACGCTATTATGAACTGCATAATTAGAAGTAAGGTATGAATAATCATCTTTTACAGTGATATCATATACTTTCTTCAACTTATCAGTATGATTAATTTCAATTATTTTATTGAAATATCCGCCGCAATTATTCTGCCTATTACTGCGCTTTGTTTTTATTCCTTTAAATCTTAACTTATACGATTGCTTACATAGATATTTTCCATGAATGAATTCTTTACGAGTATAAATAGATGAAGGTATTTTCAAATACAATAAAGCTTCCTTTACCTCACATGCCAGTCTGTAACTAGTAGTATCAATATTCTCCCGTACTACATTCCTTCCGCCGCGCTCTATATGTCCATCAGAATCAATTAAACCATTCAGCATGTCCAATAAAAGATGATCTGGTAAACCCCTAAACCCTACAGGCAAATGTTTAGTGTTAGAACTTTGTTTATAATCAGGAACTAGCCTCATACAAAGATTAAATAATAATGGATTAATTATTATAAGCTGTATTAATTTCTTATCTGACGCCTTGTCAACCCGTACAGAAATTCCATAACGCTTTAAAATGGACGTTATCTTATTTATACCAATTAGATCTTCTGAATGAAATGCAAAACCAACCTCATAAGATCCGCCAGCTGTATGAGCACACCACCCATCACCAACCCACCTTCCTATTAGATAGCAAAAATCACTATCTATATCAATAAATCTAGGAATCTCGCGCATTTCAGTGTTATCTAAAGCAACCCACTCTTCCACTGATAAGCCATCTAAATTATTATTAATAGTATCTATAGTAGATTGATACGTATTACCACCACACTTTACATTCTTCAAAGCATTTCTAGATAAGCCAGATTTATTCGCCAAACCTCTAATAGAATACTTATTGTCTAATGGAATAGACCTTGTAATTTTGTCATCTAGTACATTATAGAAATCAAAATCACCAACAGAATTGGCCAAATCAATTTTTTGTGGTATTAAAATATCTCTTCCAATATAGGGCGTAAAAATCAGATCGTTTTCTTTCAATTCTGAAATTGAATACCAGCTCGGCTCACCGGGCTCTTTCCATCTTCTAACTTTAGACAAAGACTTGCTGTTAGCCTTGTACATACGCTTGTATTGCTCTGTCTCTTCAGATTTCACAGCATATACTTTGTGATCCTTTGTCATTTGAATAGGGTCAAATGAAAACTCAGACTTAATATTTACACACTCTTCATCAATATCATATTCAAAAGTATTCAGAACTTCCCTTATCCTGCCCTTGTGTGTAAATACCTTATCACCAACAGATATGTCTTTAAGATCCTTATAGCCATTCGTTGTTAAAACTTTTGTATTTCCATCTAAACAGCCGCGGCCGGGTCCAACCCTGATCTTTTTATCTCTAGCAAACTGTAGAATATCAGCAGTAAGGAGCATGTAAGATGAGAAACCATGGTACTCAAGAACATCTAGCTCTTCCTTGATTCTCTTTACAGCCTTCTCTTTTTTCTCACCCTGACCATATCCAAATTTATCTAAGCTTCTGTAGCACCAGTAGCGAAGATACGAGAAGTCCTCTGGTATATTGGCAGCATCTTTACCCTCCTCAGTTGTGCTCAGCCATTCCTTGAACTTGTCATAATCTAGCTGATCCTTAACGGGAAACTCTGGAAGCTCTTTCCCATATGGGTTTGAGAACTTAGGGTCAATCCAGTCAGGAAACTCACACTTGTTTGCAAAGTAGAGTGTATTGTCTATAACCTCTTGAGCGAATTCCTTGCCGTGTTTCCTAGCAACCTTGTCAAAAATCTCATCTCCGCTCTTGACATAAAAATCATTGACGTTATACTTAAGCCTGGCGCCAGAGTTAATTGGTTGGCCAGAGCCCATAGCAAGCATTACATCATGAGCCTTCCAGTCCTCCTTATTTAAATAGTGAGAGTCTGTGGTAGCTATGATTTTGATGTCAAGCTCTTTGGCAATTTCAATGAGCTTCTTGTTCGTATAAGTTTGCTCAACGTAATCGCTGTACAAATTGGCATTGCGCCTTAGAGCATGAGGCTGTATCTCAATCGCCAGGTCATCTTCAAAGATTGCCTTTAAGCGTTGAGCTGCCTCTCTTGCTTCATCAATATGCTTGTTATTGATCAGCTGAGAGATAATTCCAGAACCACAGGCTGTTGTACAAATCAACCCCTCTTTGTACTTCTCTAATACATTCCAATCGATCCTTGGAATTACCTTCCTGAATACAACCGTCTTATTATCATAGCCAGTTTTGCTTGCTAATAATAGGTTTCGATACCCCTTGGCATTCTTTGCAGCCAGAATGATGTGTCGCATTCTGGCTCCTTCATCATTGACATCATCTACAAAGTTGAACTCACAACCAGCAATCAGCTTGACCCCAGTCTTCCTCGACGCCTTTAAACAGTCCCAGAGCCCCGCTAACGTCCCATGGTCAGTTACGACCACCGCTGGCTGCCCAAGCTCCTTAGCCCTCTGAAACAGCTCTGCCGGCTCAGTCAGGGCATCATAGAAACTATACGAGGTATGGTTGTGGAAGCTGACATATGGCCTGTACGTCTTTTCTTCTGCCACATCATCTTTTATCTCTATATCTGTCACTCACAGGCACCTTTAGCTATTAACTGCATTGTCTAATGTTGCTTCAAACTCATCCAATTTGTCAGCACAAGTAAGACCACTACACCTAACGCTAATTCTAGTTGTTTTAAACGACCCAGTAGCTATCAGGGCTTTTTTCTGGACATAAAATATTCCAGATGTTGTAAAGTGATGTGGTACCAAGTACCCAGCATCTCTGAAAAAGCTCAACTGTTTCTTCAATATTGGTTTATTTGTTTCAAACAAGTGTGAAACGGAATTGCAACAAGAACCAGTTGTTGTTCTAACTGTTCGCTTTACGCTCAACTACCACCAGTTCTATTCTTCATAACCCAAACACAATACCTGGACTTAGCCTGAGCCGTCTTGATTGAGTCCTTATACGGAGCTGCAAGTCTCTTTGCTTCTTCTTTTGCCTCCGCCAAATCATTATCTTCATCCATAGTCTGTTCATCGAACGCAATGCTTTTGTTACTATCGACTATGCACTTCTTCAGATCATCTTCCGAATAGTTATCAGCATCATTCTTGAAGCCATCGGTAAAATCCTCTAAAACCTTGTCCCACTTTTTTGGAAAATCATTCATTCTACAACCTTATTCTTTTTAACTAACCATTCCATAGTAGCCTGATCTCTAACCGAGGCTACCATACCAAATAGTTTGCCACTCTTCTCGGCCTCGACAAGTGCCTGCTGAGGATCTCCACCACGCATCTGGATAACTCTTGCCAAGTAATTTCTTACCTCTTCATCAGTCATCTGTGCTTCAGCTTCTTTCTTGCGAATTGAATCTAAGATAAAACTAAGCTTCACCCTGCCTTCAGCCCTCTTTAGATAAGATTCTCTAGCCTCATCCTCAAGGTCTTCCCACTTGATTCCTTCTTGTAAAGCTATATTTTGACCCTCCATTATAGTAAGCCATGATGGTGCTTCAAAGTCATGAGTCTCTATGAGCTTTAGCTTAATCTTCTCACCTACTAAGGTAGTTTCTTCCTGACTAATCTTATTAGTTGCAGATCCAGCCACAGCCTCACGAAGCTTTTCATATGACTCTTGGTTAGTTTTCTTAGCCAACTCTTCATTGTCACTGCATGGAACAGTCTTCATTCCCATATGAAGCTTAACCTTCACCTTAACTTTATCACCGCTTAAATCTATATTAAACTCACGCTCTTCATCTGGAATCATTCCCATCAAGCCGTCATCAAAATCTCTGGTGAACTTATTAGATCCAACTTTATAGAACTCTCCTTCTTTAGCTACCGTATCAGCATCTTTACGATACATCTCATAGCTTAAAGTTACGCTGTCACCAGTCTGAACAAAGTCATTCTCTCCATAAGGAGCAACATCTCCCATTTGTTCTCTCAATTGCTGCATCATTAACTCAGCAATCTCAACAGCCGTCTTTTCTATATGTGGCTTAGGTATTTCAAGATCAGTATATTTACTTAGTTCAAAGTCTGGCTTCTTTGTAAACAACATGTCGCATGAAAAATTACTCTTTCCACTCAATCTAACATTAGTAGTTTGTGGATAACCTAAAGGAGTAATGCCAGTTTCAAATAATACATCATCATAAGCCTGAGAAATAAGTTCTCTTCTCATATGGTCATCAACCTGCTTACGATACTTAATATAAATAGCTGAGCTTGTAGCCTTACCAGTTCTAAACCCTGGAACAGGATGTTTGCTGAAGACGCTAATAGCTTCGCTGTGCTTCTCTTTAATAATTTCCTGCTCAGCTACATAATGTACCTGAAGCTTGCAATATTCTACTTCTTCTTGAGTCTCAATCGGCATATATTCTCCTACCAGTCCCTTGCACCATATCTATCAAAACCATTTCTAGCATTTGTGAAATTTCTACCAGTCTCACAACTTGTTAGATGATCGCAAAAAGCACACAAGTTATTAGCTGTTGGTCTAAACAACTGCTCTTCATTAATCTTATCAGCATAATCTAAAAAGACCTGTTCCATCTTCATTATTTCTGCTCTCTTGAATTCTTTTTGAATAAGAGAACAATTGTGACGCAACATCACATAAGATGTTCTTACTACTTCAAGAGTAGGATCTTTTAAACACATAACATAAGCATATGTTTTCAACTGCATGAAGTCATTCTTAACGTACTTCTTATTCTTTGTGGTCTTATAGTCAGCCACATGCAGGACACCATCATGATCTAATTGAACCTTATCAATAAATCCGTTCAACAATATCTTGCCATCTACATCAATATAGAAACTTTCTTCAACAGAAATAACCTCAGGAGTTGTTTCATTATCTTGATGCTCCTTTAATCTAAGCATATATTGATCAATAATATCTATCGCCTCAACTCTTTGTTTGAGAGATAGCTTCTCAGAATAAATGCCAAGAGCGTAGTCCTTAGCTGTATCCATTACATCTTCATCGGTACCAATGTTTCCATCAAGCCTTTCCTGATGAAACTTCTCAAGAATTTCGTGACAATATGTACCGAAGACATGGAAATCCCATTCTTTTCTCGGCAACTTCTCAATATAAGTGAAGCGATACTTTGCCGCACAGTCTTTGAAAGTTTTTACTTTGCTAACCGAGAGCCTTAGCAGGTTCTCATCAGCCTCTTGTTTACTACCTAATACAGTTGCTAAAGATTCCATATATTATTTACCTAGTCCTACATGTATAACACTTGAGAGTTCCGTTTTCCTGATTTGGCTCAGCATGAGGATAATACTCTTTACATCCAACACAGTTCATTCCCTCACTGCCGTCTGGCTTTGAGACCTTCTTGGCCATCGGATGCTCTGGTTCCATTGAACTTACAATCAACTCACCACCCGTTGTTATAGTGGTAAAGCCAAAGCCATCTGCGCCAGTGCCAGAAAGAATATACTCGCCATCATATGTCGTAGCTGTAAAGAATGGCTTGGACGCTCCAGATGATTTTAATGGTGGCTTTACTTGAGCAGCAACAATCTGTTCTGGCGGCTCATAATTAACACCATCATCTTCTGCGATATACATACGAATAACATCTTCTGCGACAATCTTGGCAAAAGGAGCCCATTCAACTTGACCTGTTACTTCTTCATAGTCCTGACACAAAGTATAAACATGTTTATCTTTATTAAGTTTCGCCATGCATATTTATTCCACATGGCGAACAGGCTCGACAAACTATGCGTCTAAAACTCTACGACGAAATGGAACCCACTTAAAGACCTTACCTATGCCATTGCTTTGTCTTCTAACTGGCATAACAACTTTATACAAGGCGCCTAAGTCTGGATTCTTAGCTTTAAATGGTTCTTTAGAGATAATCCATCTGTTAGTTAAAGAATCTCTGTAATAAAAAGTATATGTATTATCTCTAGGATTAAAGTGTGGTCTTAAGAAAGAACCATGAGGCACAGATCCTTCAAGGGCCGTAGTTGAAAATGTTATTCCATCTCTAACCACTTCCGGGTTCTCTAGATTAAAGAACGGACGGTTCAATAGAGACTGGTCTGGATCTTCTGGCGGCTTGGTGCCGTCTTGGAAGATAACCAACGCCTTTGGATTAAACAGCGCACTATTCGCATCAGAGGATTGTGGTGGCGCTGGTGGAATCAGGATCGTTACTTCGGCTGGCAATGTTCCAATTCCATGACCTCTTTCGCCTATCGAATCAGTTTCAGAGTACTCAAAAGAATATGTCTCTAATGGTTGATCAGTTTCATTGGATGGTGTCCCTGTACCCGTGCCATCAAAACCATCTGGAATTCCAACAACATCTGGATCATCAATAGTTATACCGCCAATGTTTCCGTATTGGACTGGCTGAATTGGGGAATGGTCACCAAATGGAAACGGGTCAGGCCCCAAAGGACCACTAGGGCTTAACCCAGTTATCTTATCGCGTGGATTTCGATTAGGAACAATATTGTGAGAAAACGTATTAGTAATTATAGGGCAGGTTGTAACGCCATCAGTCGCAAACATCTTCAGAACAACGCTTGGCTGGTTCGTGGGCAACTCAATCTGGCCCACTGCCATATCTGACAAGGTGGTTGGAGTTGTGCCATCCAGAGTATAGAATATTGTTGCTGGAATATTTGTTGTTAATGTAATATACTTTGGAATACCAGCAAGAATCTGATCTGAAGATTCATTTATAGTAATAGTAATAACTGCCATTATTTAACTAGATTAAGGAAGCGTCCATTAGACCTCTTATCACGTAGAAACTCTCTATATAACCTATGAGCTGCACGCCTTAATATTCTTCCAAGTTTAAAGTACTTTTCCTCACCAGTTCTACGATAAAGAGTAAAGAATGATTCAGACAAATCCAGCATTTCAACCTCTGGATTTTGTACCTGAACAGAGCGCTTCACTCCCAGCCCAATAAATTTGCGAAATGCACCATCCTCACCATTGACGGCAAGTATATTGGCATACATTTCAACCAAATTATCTGGTGGCATTTGTAGTAGTGACATGACTACTGAAATACCATTTAATGCGTTGATTATTATTAGCGGTAGAGGATGTGCTTAAACACCTTTTCACGCAGATCTTCCAGCGTTCCATCATTATTTATGACTGCATCAAATTCACTGTCCGGCATTTCAAGCTGCTCTGTTTCGCTTGAATGATTCCACTTTGGATCTATATGCTTTGGGCGTTTAATCCGTACAAGAAATCCATCAGCTTTTTTGGAAGCTTCCAACTCATTAAGAAAACGACCATCAGTAATCACCACACCGCCTATTGGAGGAAACACAGTTACGCCAGTCTCTCGATTATATATAGGGTCTGTTTTATCCATGTACCTTTTGGCTCTACGAAAAGCATACTCTACCCAGGTGTCTTCGTAACAATCCCGACCCCATTTGGTACCTAATTCTTGCAGAGCATAACGAGGAGTAAGATAACACTGAGGTGGAATTGACATTCGCTCTAACACCACTGGTCGAGAACTCTCGGGCTGATTAACTCCACAACATAAACAAATACCAGAATTCCATGTATGCTCTCTAGGATATCTTTTATCCGGCTCACTTCTCATCTCACTTGGACCATACAGTTGGTCATCACTAAAATCGTAAACCTCTTTAAGAAAAGTCTTCAAAGGATCTGCAAATGCAATCGCAGCAAATCCACCATCTTTCTGTAGATATTCTGAAACTACACTCTTCCCAGAGCCTGCCAATCCTGATAAACAAATAATCATATCTTACTCAAACTTAATATCTACTTTAACGGTAACCTTGAAGGACGGAACCCCAATATGATTCGCCAAGTTATGCTCTACCGCTTGTTCAGCAGTTATATACCAATCAGCATGGCCCCTTGTATGAACAATTTCTTTGAAGTAATTTTCAGGCTTACCAATAGAGGTTGATAGCAATTTATAAATCATTGTATCTAAACGCTCAGCTTCTTTAGTATCAGCTTTCATGTCTTCAATCTTACCCCATGTTGCACTACTAACGTCGTGAATCATGATGGTTGATAGCGGAGAGATATATCTATGACCCTCAGTGCCTTGAGTAAACAATACAGACCCACAGCTCATTGACTTGCTTAAAGATATTGTAGCAACTATAAAGCCATGTTTCTTAGCCTTATTAATCATATCAACCATTGACAATAGTGAGTAAACATACCCGCCATAAGAGTCAATAAAGATTGGAATGATCTTTTGACCAGTATCCATCGCTGCTGTTATATCGTTGTAGAACTTCTTAGCTGATTCTTCATCGAACTTATTCACCACTATATTCTTTGGAACATTTACAAGATCTCCCAAAGCACGCGGTTTAATTTTCGGATCGATGTCCGAGAATATCATCATATGTCCATTATTACTTTCAGTCATT
>SPKZ01016562.1_pt1 | contig 24933 bp, 22 predicted proteins | sample 2456571 | NCBI WGS metagenome assembly SPKZ01 (sample SAMN11192286, study PRJNA482655) | marine metagenome | biome: ENVO:00000447; feature: ENVO:00000244|ENVO:00000211|ENVO:00000569|ENVO:00002023; material: ENVO:00002151; isolation source: ocean water from marine abyssalpelagic zone ... | reverse complement strand
ATATGATTTAGACATTTTAGCACCATCAGTTCCTGGAACTGTTGCTACTTCTTCATCTACTTTTGATTTAGGAAGTGTTAAAAAATTACCATAAGTGTGATTAAATGAAATTGCAATATCCCTTGCAATTTCAACATGTTGAATTTGATCTTTTCCAACAGGAACAATTTCTGAATCAAATAATAAAATATCAGCTGCCATTAATACAGGATAAGAAAATAAACCATGATTAGATGATTTACCACGTGCAACTTTATCTTTATAAGAATGAGCTCTTTCTAACAATCCCATAGATGTATGATTTGATAATATCCAGTATAATTCAAGAACTTCTTTAACATCACTTTGAACCCAGAATGTACATTTTTCAGGATCTATTCCTGATGCTAAAAAGTTAACTGCAACTTCAAAAATATTACTTTTTAATTCTTCTTTATCTTTTACAGAAGTTAATGCATGATATGATGCAATAAAAGCAAATAAATCACCTTCATCTTGTGCTTGAACTATTTTTTGAATCGCTCCAAAATAATTACCAATATGTAAAGTACCTGATGGTTGAATTCCTGAAAGTATTCTCACTATATTTATCCTTGAATTATATAAAATTTTGGCCTATTATATTAAAAGTATAATAAAACAAAGGTTTATTTATTTAAATTTATTTTTTCTTGAATGTTTTTTGAAATCAAATCAATATGTAATATTAGATTATAGTACTCACCCATAAAAGCAGAAGGCACTTTTGTTTCTTTTTGAATTTCATTTTTTAATTCTTTAATTAATTTTAGAGTATTTTCTAATTCTTTTGTTTCTGTACTATCAATACTTTTATCATATTGTTTTAATTTTTTATACCATTTATATATTTTAGATCTCATTGTCCATGTATATAAAGGAAAAAAACCTTTTAACAAGGGGAAAAATAGTGTTAATAAAGGAATTAAAAATATTTTTAATCTATCAATATTTGAAGCAATCCAAAAAGGAAATATTTTCTCCAAAAAAGAATCACCACTTTCATAATATCTTAGAGCTTCTTTATTTATGTCTATATTTATATTCTTGATATTAGGAAAAGAACTGTCTTTTGATAATAAAGATTTTTTTTGATGTGAAACTTTTATTTGTTTTAAAAACAATCTAATTAATTCATCCGCTACATTATTATTAACTACTATGCTAGCACTTGTGCTTAATAGTTTTATATTATCATAGGGAATGTTCTTATATAAATCTATTGTTCCCTCATAAAGAGTTAAATCTTCAATAAATTCATATTTTCTACTATAGGCCTGTGATCTTTTTATATTTAAAACATGTATAGAAGGATCATCTAATAAAGTATGTACGAGTTTAGAATTAGATGATGCTACAAAAAACATAACATCAATTTTATCTTCTTTTAAATCTTTGAAAGCATCTTCGTTTGATAAGTTTAATAAAGATGAATTTTTATTATTTATGCCATTATCATTTAACAGTCTAAGTGCTAAATCATTAGAACCAGAATCTTTTAAACCAATAGATATTTTTTTTGAAGTAAATTCAACTAAATATGAAACCTGATAGTTTTTGTTTTTATAAAAAACCCATAAAGGTTCATAATAAATATTTCCTAAACTTGAAATATCTTTTACTTCTTCTAATTTTTGTATACCATTTTGAATAAAAGCCAAATCTACTTTTTTATTTTTTAATAATTCTAAGTTTTCTAAAGAACCATTTGTTTCAATAATATTTAGTTTTACTTTTTCTTTTTCTAATAATTTTTTATATTTTAGAGCTGTTTTATAATATTCACCATCTTTTTGTCCTGCAGCAATAGTCAATTCTTTTTTTACAGGATCTTGAATAAACTTACTTGTTATATAAAATGAAAAGAATATTACCAAAACGATTGTTATAGAGAATTTAAATAAGTTGTTTACCATTAGTAATCTTTCTTCTGAGATAAAAGAAGATAGCATATTTTGGATAAATCTATATTATAGTTTGTATACTTCAAAGATTAAAATTAGATTTTAATCTTCAAACTTTTTATTATATGTTCTGCTCTATATTTTTCATATTTATTTCTTCTGGCTTTTCTAATATATTTTTTTAAATCTTTTGGACTCTCTAATTCATGTGAACATAAAGCTAATAAAATATATTTTTTTCCTTCATTTCTAGAAAACTTTTTAAACTTATAACTTTTTAGAAGTCTAATTGTTTTTTTGTATTTATCTTTATTATAATAAATATTTGCAAGCATAAGTTTATATTTATCAGTATTTGAAAATTTAGAATTTTTTAATTCTTTAATAGCATTAATATAGTTTTTACTATTTAAATATGATGATAATAAAATATCAAAATTTTTATTAGTATTTTTTAGTATTTTTTTATCTAAAGAATCTTTCATTACAATTGAAACTTTGTTGTAAAGACTTTGTTTCACTAAAAGGTCAATATAGTATAAAATATTATCTTTTTGATTCACAAAGTTATTTTTATATGCTAATTCCATTGTTGCAAGAGTTTTTTTACTTTGTCTTGTTTTTTGGTAAAGATATATTAATTGCATCCAATATGTTTCATTTTTACTATAATTACTTGTCATATATTTTAATGTATTAATTGCTTTTGTATACTCTTTAATTTCTACATATGAAGAATATAACATTCTATACCAAGACTCTTTCTTTTTCTCATATGTAATTGTTTTGTTAATATACACACTTGCTTTTTTATATTGTTTATCATAATAATAAGCTAAAGCAATGTTTTTAACTACTAGTGCTTTTTTTACGTTTAGTGAATTAATTATTTCAAAAGAGTATTTTAAAGATTTTTTATACTCAAAAGAAGACAGATATATTTGAGATAAAGAGTATTTCATTTTATCTAAGTCTTTATTTTCTAAAATATCTAATTTTATAATTTTAATATAAATCTTAGCTACTTTTTCATAATTATCTTTATTTATATATATATTTGCCAAAGATTGGTAAGCATAAAGTTTGGCCTGAGGGTTTTTTGTTTTTTTTATAAAAGGCTTTAGAATTGCTAAAGCTTTATTATATTTTTTTTCGTCGTTTAACTTCTGAACTTCTTTTAAAAGTTTAAAAGTTTTTTGAGATATTTTATTCTCTGCCGAAAACAAAGATGTGAAAATCATTAGTACTATTAATATTTTTTTCATTTGGCTAGCCTAAAATTAAATGTGATTGTTGCATCTTTTATATTATCAGTAGTCTTAAACTTCCATCGTTTTATTGCTTTAATAGATGTTTTATTAAATACATCTTCTGGATTTGAGTCTAATACTCTAACATTTGATACATTTCCTTCTTTTGATATTGTAAATAATAATTTTACAAAACCAGACAATTTTTTTATTTTTGCGCGTCTTGGGTATCTAGGATTAACTTTTCTTAATGCTTGTAATGAATTTGCATCTATAAAACTCATATTCATCTCAATCTGTGCTCCAGACAAAGAAGAAATTGATGAAAGATTAATTCTTTCTTGCTGCATTTTAAATGCTTTAATTTTGACATTTTTATTTGTTTTAATATCAATTGGAGCTTTTTTTAATTTGATCTTTTTAAGAACAACTTTTTTAATTATTTCTTTTTCTTTTATTCTTTTTTTTCTTTGAATTTTTGTATCTTTTTTTTCTCTTAAATATACTAAATGCTGAGTCTGACCTGAGCTTTTTAAAGCTTCTTTGTCAGAAGATATCATTAAATGCATAGTGAAAAACATAAAAACACAAACAATAATTGCAAAGAATATACTTAAAATTATTCTCATTAATTATTCTTTATTGTTGAAATCGAAATAGAGAAAATTCCTGCTAATCTAATTTGATCCATTACTTGAACTAATGTTCCAGTTTTTGACTGTGAATCAGATTGTATTACAACAGAATTGTTTGAATTACTAGCTTTAAGTCTTTCTATATTAGCTCTTACAGATCTAATATCTACCATTCTTTTATCAATCCATATTTCATCATTATTTCTTATTGCTATTAATATATTAGCTTTAGATTTGCTAACTGTACTTTTAGCACTTGGTCTATTTACTTCTATTCCTGTTTCTTTTACAAATGAAGTAGTAACTATAAAAAATATAAGCATAATAAATACAACATCTAACATAGGTGTTAAATTTATTTCTGTCTCTTCTTGGTTCTTTTTCTGTGAAAATCTTCTCATTATATAACCTTTTGAATTTCTAGTTCAAGTTCTTGTTTATGGTTTCTTATTGATAAGTCTAGTTTTTTCTCAAATAATAATCCACTTAAAGCTACAACCATTCCAGCCATTGTTGGAATAGTAGCCATTGATATTCCTGAAGCCATTGATTTAACATCAGCAGATCCTTGAAGAGCCATAACATCAAATACTTCAATCATTCCAGTAACTGTTCCTAATAAACCAACAAGAGGACAAACAATTATTATTGTATTTATAAAAGGCAAACCAGCATTAAGTTTAATAGAAGTTTTTTCTAAAATGTATTTTTTTATTTCATCTTTAAACTTATTCTCACTTGAAATTGAATTTATCTCTTTTAATACTTCTTTTTTATGCTTTTTATATTCATATGAAATATAAATATATCTTTCAATTAAAGTTGACCATAAACATAAAGCTAAAAAGAATACAAAATATAAAACTAGTCCTCCTTTATCAAAAAAACCACTTAAGTCATCTAAATATAATTCAAACATTTATTTCAAATTCTTAGCTAATAAACCAATACTTTGTTCTTCTAAAATTGAAATTAAACTTTGAGCTTTTGAAGAAATATAAGTATAAGCAAATAATAAAGGAATAGCAGTAACTAAACCTAAAACAGTAGTAATTAAAGCAGTAGAAATACCACCAGCCATTAGTTTTGGATCACCAGTTCCAAATAAAGTAATTGCTTGGAATGTTGTAATCATACCTGTTACAGTTCCTAGAAGTCCTAGTAAAGGAGTAACTGCTGCTAAAAGTTTTACAAAACTTTGACCTTTTTGGATTTTATTACTTTCTTTTAATATAGCTTCACCAACTTTAATTTCTAAATCATTTAAAGAATCATTTATATTAGAATAAAATACTTTTGCAATTTTTCCTAGAGCATTATCTTCATTAACTTTATCTAGATTTTTTCTTTGTTTTTTAATTTTAATAGAATATATATTTAAAATTATCATTTTGTAAAATGCGAAAATTAAACCAAATCCACCTAATACTAATATAACAAATCCTACAATTCCGCCTTGATAAATTCTATCCATAATACTTGGATTGTTTTCAATCATTTTTAATAAAGTACCTCTTGTTGGATCTATTAAAATTGAAGATATTCCTTTTGAATTTTCAAAGTCTTCTGCTTGTGAAGTTACACTAGAAGATGGTTGCACTGCTAATTCAACTAAAGCTTTCATATCAGAAGAATATGTAAAATATTTACCTTGACTTGTTGCTGAGAATAAAGCAATTCTTGTAACATCTCTATTAACTATTTCTCCTGAGTTTAAAATAACTTTTGTTTGGTATTTTTCAATACTAGAACTTTTGATTATTTCGTCTAACATAGCTATCCAATAAGCTTTTAATTCACTTATATTCGCTAATTTTTTAGAGTTTGCTAAATTATAAAAAAGATATTCTTTTTTTGTATCTTGAGATGCAGTTAATGAATGTTGGAAATTAATTAAAAAATCTGATGAACTTTGTCTTAGTGAACCAAACATTTCACCTAAGTCAGCTGCTTCTGATGCAAGCATTTTTTCTTTTTCAATTAAGATTAATTCTTTTTCTTCAATTATTTGTTTTAATTGTATACTTAATGCTTCTTCTTTAGCTAAAGTATTTTTTACTCTTGATACTAATAACTTTTGTTGATGTTTATTAAGTAAAAATTCTTTTAATCTTTTTTCCTCAATAGCTAATTCAACTTTAGACTCGTTTTTAACTTTTTCTAATAAAGCTTCAAGATTTAGTGCGTTAGATAATGTACAAATAAGTGCTAAACTTAATATATATTTAATCATTTAATATCCTTAAGTGCTAAAAATGGCAGAGTTAATAAATCTACATTTTCTTGTTTTTTTGCAATTTTTATTGCTTTTCTAATATTAGATTTATCACTTGATTTTGTAATTTTTACCCAAGTTTTATTTTCATTATTAAAATATGAATATTCTTTTAAATCTAAACTCTGTGTATATAAAGCAACTCTACCTAAACGTAAAATATTATAAGTAATATCATTTATACTTTCTTTATATGACTCAATTGTTTTAGCATAGTCGTATTCAATTTTATAAGCCTCAAGAATTATTCTATATTTCTCATGAGTTTTAATATCACCTGAATCTAAAGCTTTTTTAATTCTTTTAATTCTATCTTGTCTCTCTTTTAATAAAAAAGGCCTATCTTCTTTTATTAAAGTTTCTAAAGAAAAAATCATGTCTTTCATTAAAGGATAAATGTTTTTTTTTGTTTCATCTATCTCTTTGATTTCTTGGTTTATGCTAGTAATCTCTTTTTTTTGAGAGTCTAAAACATTTTGTAGTTGAGCATTATATGTTCTTGTATTTTTAAGTGATTGATTTAAGTACTTATATTCACCTAAAAGATTAAGTCTTTTATCTTCTGACACATTTATATTTTTTTGTAAAGTATTAAGTTTATTGTTTGTTTTCTCAATTTTATTTATTGAGTTATCTAAACTTGCCGCAGTTAGGCTGCAATAAGAAAAAACAGCAAGTAGAGTTATTTTTGTAAAAGCTTTCATTTATCTCCTTAAGATAAGTAAATAATTATGATAATTGTTCTTCATTTAATAAGACGTAAAAGCTTAATAAAACGGACATAAAATATAGTTAATTATATAAATTTGTAAAATATATGTGAGAATGATTTGATATTAATAGAATATCCACCATTTTCACATAATGGTGGATATATAAATTATTAATAAATAAATATTAATAATAAAATACATTTTGGAAATGTATTTTAACTTGAGCACTTACATATAATTTTAGCATTTTTCTATAATCTTATTGACCTAGAGCCTTTACAGTATCTTTATCAACTATTATAAAGTTATTTGAATAAAATAATAAATTTTCACTTATGTTTCATTAAATAAGACGAAGTACTAAGAAAAATCAGACATTTAATTTTGAATTAAAAAAAGAATTCATTAATATTTAAAAAAAAATGTCCGTTTTTTGGCATTTATTCGTCTTATTTATAGAGAACGATTATCATAATTATATATAAAAGGAATCTAATGGGATTTTCAATAAAAAAGTTGTTTGTTATTTTAGCTACAGAAGAGAGTTCAGGTAGGAAAATTGGTTTATTTAGAACAATATGTGCAATTTTTGGTTCTTTGTTAGTATCTTTTCTGTTTATTTGTTTTATAGCTTTAATTCTAGCATTACCTTTAAGAGAAGCAATTGTTGTTCCTTTTCTTTTTCATACTTTTGTATGGGCAGTTTTTGCTTTATGGATTAGTGTTTCTCCATCAAAACTTTCGGCATTGTTAAGAGTTATTGTTCCTACAACTATTCTTTCAATAACAATTTTTATTTTATTTTAGGAAAATAATGAATACAAATTCTTTAAAAATTTTAAAACAAAGACTATTAAGAGTACACGTTACTTGTGGAATTACTGTTTCTTTACTAATGTATATGTCTTTATTTTTTGGTATTTTTGCAATATTTAAACCGTACATTGATATTTGGGAAAAACCTTCTCTTCATATATCATATATAGACTCAAGTAAAATTGATTATTCTTCAATGTTAGAGCCTTATTTATCTAAAGAAAGTTTTAAAAATAGCGAAATAGATATTTATCTCCCTGGATCTAGTTCAAATACTATCGAACTCTATCATGATTCAATAGAAGAGATTGTTTTTAATCCAAGAACAGGTAAAGAAATTCACGAAGAAAAAAGTGATGTTTCAAGATTAGGAAGATTTCTTAATATTATGCATTACGGTAGACCACTTGGCGAAGTAGGTTCTATTGTTTTTGGTTTATCAGCTGTTGGCTGTTTATTTTTATTATTTGGTGGTTTAATATTAATCATAATTATTAAGTATAAAAATAATGTTAATAATAGAATGGCTAAGTTTTCAAAATGGCATAGAAAAATATTTCTTTATGTTTTTCCTGTTTTATTTTTGTTAAGTTTAACTGGTGCTATTATGAATATAGGATATAGCATTACACCTCCTTTATCTTATATACTAAGTCATGGTGAGACTACAGATATGGGTGATTTAATTAATCCTAAAAAAGAAAAATTAAAAAGTTTAAATATTGAAACACCAATGCTATCTATAAACTATTTATTAAAAGAAGCTAGAAAATATAATAGTGATTTAATATTTCAAGACTTAGTTCTTAATAACTGGGGAGATAAAAGTGCTCAAATATCTATTCAGGGTTTTAATCCCTATAAACCTTTTTTAAATGGACTAGCGAATGAACCAACTATTATCTTAAGTGCAGTTGATGCTTCATTAATAAAAAACACAAAAACAATGGATGCTTCATGGGATTTATTATTACGAAATATTTTATATTATTTACATATATTATGGGATGTTGATATTATAACTAGAATTATTGTTGTACTTTTTATGTTGTTTTCTGCAATTGCTATTGCTTTTGGGGTAATGATGTTTTTAGAAAAAAGAGCAACAAAATTTAAAGGCTCAATTCCTTTTTATGATGGTTTAGAAAAACTATGTATTACTATTATGATTGGATGTATTCCTGCTGTTGCTTTTATCTTTAATTTACAATGGTTAATTCCTTTTGATATTTTAAATCGTGTTATATGGGTAGAAGGACTATTTTATCTCTTTTGGTTATTAACTTTTGTATGGTCATTTTATAGAATATCTTCGCATAAAACAATAAAAGAATTTTTATATATGGCTTCAATTTTATTTATCTTAGCTCCCGTTACACACTGGTTTAATTCAGGTTTTAATCCACTTGAATTATATACTCAAAATATGAATGTAATTTTAAATGTAGATATTTCTTTATTTATTTTAGGAATAACTTTATACTTTTTTGCATTAAAAGTACCAAATAATAGAGAAGAAGCTAAAACATTTTGGCAAAATAAATCAAAAAACAAAGGAACAATATGATCAAAAAAATTCAATTATTTATTTTTCTATTACTAGTTGCTACAAATATATCAGCTAATAATAAAGAATTCAAAATAACAAATAATAATGATAAAACTATATCTATTAATATTATGAATGAAAAAGAAGAAAATACTATTTATTTACAAGCTATTTATAGTGATGAAGTGTTATTTGAAAAAGAACTAAAAAAAGAAAAAAGCATTGTTGTTAAAATTCCAGCAGAGCCTTATTTAATTATATTAAAAAATAAGAACAAATATGAGCTTGAAATGGGAATAGAACCTAGAAATGGTTTTACAAAACATATAGATGTAAAAATTGAAAATATTTTATATAAAGAAAGATTAGAAAATGAAGATTATAAAAATTCATTAATATTCTTTTATACATTTGCATTTATTTTTATTTTATTAGCAGTATTTTTTAATATGAGAAATACTAATAAATTATTAAAACAATTAGAAAAAAACAAGAAATAATCAAGCCTTATATACCCTATACCTATACTAAAAAAGACTAGACTAAATTTATTGTAATATTTGTATTCGTACAAATATTACTTGTAGATTTAAGCTCTATTTTTCTACTTATAATAATTCCATTCATTTTATATTGTTAAAGTTTATTTATTCATTTAAAAGATGATGAGTATTGTTTATAAAATATTAAAGAAAAAAACCTAAGTTAAACTTAGGTTTTAAATTTCGAATTAAAGATTAAGGATTATGAGTATTATATCATTTCGCGACTATGATATTTGTTTTCCATTCATTATGATAATAATAATTGGTCTTCATTAAATAAGACGTAAAAGCTTCATAAAACGGACATGAAATAGAGTTAATTATTAAAATTTGCAAAATATATCAAAATAATAATATTATAAATTTTAAAGAGTATAAAATCTTGATAAATGTGTTTTAAAAGCATCATAAATGAGTAAATAAGAATACTTATCATTTATTCTAAGTAATCTAATACTTTAGTAGTATATGCTCCAGTATTCATCTAAATCATATTTATCTTTATTTTTTTCAGTATAAAAAATCAAATCAGATTTTTTTGAATAAAAGTGTAGTAAATCTTCTTTTGAATATCCTATTCTTTCTAAGTAAAAACCAGCTAGTTGAAAATATGGGTATATAAAATCAAATTTTTCAATAACTTTATAAATTGTATCTATCTTAAGTTCATTTTGTTTATAGTTATTAAATATTTGTTTAAATATATTGATAACTGTCTCACTTGATTCAAAATAATGTATATTACTAATCATCTCAACAAATGTTCTATTTACCGATGATACTCTTAATTCATTATAATAATTTATTTCATATGCTGATGTATTATTTGTTTCAAGCATAATAACTTGATATCCTTCAATTTTATCATATGCAATTGTTCTTCTTGGCTTTTTTTAAATGCATTGTCAATACTTTCTTGAGTTAAAGAACTATCATTAAATTCTACTCTAAGTGTTCTTTCTTTTGTGATAAATACATAGTTATTTCGATAATCACTTAGTTTTTGAATATTTAATGAAGTGCTCATTGGAAAATAACCATTAATCTCAAGAGAATTACAAAAATCATATATATTAAACTCTTTTTTTATAAGGTATCTAACTTTAGAATGCGATCTTATTGTTATGCTAAATTGTTTTAATCCTTCATTAATAAGTTTTAAGAAAAAACTATTAAAAGATAAACTTTGAGATACTAATTCCATTTTCTTTAATTCTCTTAATATTTTAAATAAACCATCTTGAGTTAAGTAATCTGCTTTTTCAACAATTAAAAGTATCTTATTTTTATTAAGAGTAAAATAGTCTTTTTGTCCCATAATTATAGTTCAATAGTTAAGTAAATTTACTTTACTAAATCTCAATTAAAACTTTTTGTCAAGATTTTAATAAAATAAATATTAAATGGGGACAGGCACCATTTAAGTTAAGAATCCCTACTTTTAGGTCTTCTTAGAGTATTTAATATTTCAATTTATTTTAAGGTGGCGACTGTCCCCATTTTCTCATTTTCTGAAAGTTTATTATTTTGTGGAAATAAGAGTTTTAGAAACAATGCTACTTTGAAAGTAGCATTGTTTTTTTAGAATTTGTAGTTTACTTGTCCAGAAATTTTTCTTGGATCTCCAAAGACATACCCTCCACCATAAGAACCATAAGTAATATTAGAATAATATTCTTTATTAAAAAGATTATTTATATTTATTTGGAATGAAAGATCTTTTGTAAAATCATATTTTCCCATAATATTAACTAAGTAAAAATCCTCTTGAGTAACTTTAATCTCATCTCCTGAGTAGTTTGTTACATTTGTATGTATATCATCTTGCCAAGAAATACCTCCACCAAAACTTAATTTATCTAATTTGTATTTACTAAATAAAGACATTTCTCTTTTTGGTGTTAATGTACTAAGTTCTTTTCCTTTTTGATCTTTTTTAGAAAAATTATATAAAGCAAAGTCAACATTCCAATTATCAGTAATTTCCCCTTTTACACTTAGTTCTATTCCTTTACTTTTTACTCCATCGACAGAACGATAAGCATTTTCATTTGTGCCAGGAATTATGTTTCCTGTCTCTTCTGCTACGTTGTTTTGTTGAATTATAAAATATGTAAGTGATGTATTTAGTCGTTTGTCTAAATACTCCGCTTTAACACCTATTTCATAATTATTACCAGTTTTAGGGTCTAATATTTTGTTATTAATATCTTTATTTTGTTGTGGCTTAAAAATATTTGTATAAGAAACATAAGCAGAATGATTTTCATCTATATTATAAACTAACCCTGCATAAGGAGTAATCGTTTTTTCAATTTTATAAGAGGCAGGAGTTCCCCAGCCATTTGAATCAAATTTGTAATTACTGATTCTTGCTCCAGTAATTAATTTTAAATCGTCTAATAAATTAAATCTTCCAACTACATATACTGCACTTTCTTTAGCTGACATATTATTTTTACTATTTAATGTATACGTTGGCTCTTGAATATTGCCATTCCAAGAATAAACACTTTGTGCAGGAACAGTATTATCTTCCCAAAATGAAGAAGAACTTCTTTTATTATTGTTATACATTGCACCTATAATAATTTCATGTTCTTGCTTACCTAATTCAAAAGGAATAGAAGAATATAAATCTAGTACCTGGTTTTTTATTTTATTTTTGTCATTTAAAATACCCCAACTCATATTAAGACCTAAGCCTGTTCCTTTATCAGGGTAACCTCCAAAATTTGTCATTTTTGGGCTTGCCATAACTTCATTGTAAGAATAGTTTGCATTTATTTTTATATCATTTGTAAATATATGTTCAAAATTGGAAAAAATAGAAGTTGTTTTTTTATCATATGAAGACCATTTAGGAACAAATGCAGTGGAATTATTAAAATTTGTAAAACTATTGTCATTAAAAAAAACAGGAAGTCCTCCCCAAGAACTTCCTTTTATCTTACTTTTTATATAACTTGCTCCAAAAGAAATTTTTGTTTGATCTGATAAATCGGCATCAATAATTCCATAAAAAGTATCTTGTTTTTTAGAATAAAAATCTCTAAAAGATTCTTTATTTGTTTTTTGTGCAACAATTCTTGATCTTACTCTCCCATCTTGGCTTAGAGGTATACTTAAATCTATAGTAGCACTGCGTTCATTCCATGAACCTGCTGTTAAAGTAGCTTCACCTTCAAACTTTCTAGAATTAGCATGTTTTCTAATCATATTTATACTAGCCGCTGGATTCCCTGCGCCTGAGGCTAATCCATTTGCACCTTTAACTATTTCTACTCTATCATACATAATAAGATTTTGATCAGTCGCATCTCCATCATATGTAGTTGGGATACCATCTAATTGATAATAATCAACCTCGAATCCACGAGCTGATATATATATACGATCTGAATCCCATGTTGGAGAGTGAAAACCTACTACACTGCTGGTAAGGTCCTGAAAGGTTTGAATATTTTTATCTTTTAGTTCTTGATTTGTAACTACTACAATTGATTGAGGTGTGTCTTTAAGAGATAAATCTAGTTTTGTAGCTGTATTCGTAGAAGTAATTGTATAGGAATTTATTCCTTCTGTATTATTTCCAGTTCTTTCAATAACTTCTACTTCACCTAAGCTTGAAGAGCTTTCTTCTTCTTTAGTCACTTTCTTTTTAATAATAATAGTGCCATTTTTTATTATGGCTTCTAAATTAGTGTTTTTAAGAATCTTGCTTAGGGCATTTTTGATACCGTTTACATTTTCTAAGATGGGAGCTTTTTTTCCTTTTAGCAAACTTTCTTCTGCAATATAAGGGATATTAGCTTTTTTTGATATAATTTCAAGTGCCTCTGTCAATGTTTTGTTTTGAATAGTATAGTTCTCTTGGGCAAAAAGATTCGTACTTAAAAGTAAAGCTAGACTTGGGGCTATAATTGATGTTTTCAATAAATTCATCATTTTCCTTTGTATGATTTTGAGAATTAATATCTCTAGCTTATAACGGGATTATGAGAAAAAACGGACACTTTTCTAAAAGAATTTAGAAAGTTCATCTTAAGACCTTACTTAAGGCCTTCTACTATGATTAAATCTTTCTCTTTTTTAATGATTAGTGGATAAATCTCTGGTAGAGATAGAATAAATTTATCAAGATCTTTGATTGAAAATACACCTGATATTTCAAAAAGTGAACTCTTATTATCTTTAAACTCAATTTTAATATTATTGTATCTTGCAAATTCTTTTAGTGCATTATAAAGACTTGTTTTTTTAAAAGTAATTAAATCATCTTTCCATTGGGCAATACGGTCTATATTAATATTTGTTAGTTTAATCTCTTTCCCTAAATTATTTAAAGAAAAAGATTCTCCTTTTTTTAATATAATTAGATTTTTAATCTTTTGATTGTATATATGAGATATTTTAACCAAACCTTCTACTACATTAATAGTATTAATATTATCTAAAGAAATTACTTCAAATTTTGTTCCTATTACTTCAATTCTTGTATTATTACTTGTGATTATAAATGGTCTGTTTTTATCTTTTGATACAGAGAATACGGCTTTACCAGTTTCAAAATTAATAAGACGTTTGTTTTTATAATAAGTTACAGACATTTTTGATTTGATATCCATATCAATATAAGAGTTATCAGGCAAATGTATATTTACTTTTTTATTATTATTTGTTTGTAGAGTATTAGTATAAGTAGAACTTGTATAATCAAAATACATAGATGAAGCAAAAAATACTATTAATATACTTGCAGCTAGAGGAATAAAAGTTGTAATAAATTTAAAAACCTTTTTATCTTTTTGAATACTATCTTTAATTTCATCTTTTTCATCTTTTTCAAAACTTTTACAGCCTGAAAATATTTTATTATATTTTTCGTACATTTTTTTATGATTAATATTATTTAAGAATACTTGTAGTTCTTTTATTTCTTCTTTATTTAAACCTTCTTTTTCTTTCATAATCCAAGAAAGTGTTTGTTCTTTAATTTTATTATTAATATTCATCACTATAACCTTCTTCTTCTAATCTTTCTTGCACTTTAATTGTAGCTCTTTGTATACTCTTTTCTACTGCACTTATACTTATATTCATTTTAGCTGCTATTTCTTTTCTGCTATATCCTTCTATTGCAAAGAAGTAAAAAGCTTCTTTATTTCTTTTTGGAAGATTTTTTATACAATGAAGTAAGTGTTTTTTTTCTTCGTTTTTGAGAAGGAGTTCTTCTGTTAAGTCTTTTTCTTGAGTTGAGCTATATTCTTCTTTATAAATAACTTCTGTGAAATTTTTTCTTTTTCTTGATTCATCAAAAACTAAATGTTTTGCTATTTTATATAAGTAGGCTCTTTTATTTTCAACACTTTTATGAACTTTTAGTTTAAAAGCTTTTGCATATGTTTCTTGCGTGAGGTCTTGGGCTAGATTTTTATCGCCACTTAAACGTTGAACATAATGTAATATTTCTTTATAATATCTAGTCATAGAACAAACCTTTAAAAATTGAGAAATATTATCATAATCATTCTTATAATTAGCACTTTAATTTCTTTTTTATTAGTGTTTTTCTTCAAGTATGTGATTGATACTTATTTTTGAATTAGTAAATACAATAGATTTTATTGTATTTTACTTATATTAATAATATTTTTTTCTTTTGTGATTTTAACAGGATAAATAAAGGGTAGGGCTTCATAAAATTTTATTAGTTCTTTAGTAGAAAACTCACCTGATATTCTTAGATTAGCGCTTTCATAATCTTTGATGATAACTTTTGTATCATCATATCTTGAAAAGTCTTCTAAGGCATTTTTTAGTGTTCTTTTATTAAATCTTAATAGATTTTCTTTCCATAAAGCAATATCTTCTGTATTTATTTTTTGTATTTTTAGAACTTTTCCTTCTTCATTTAATACTAAAGAATCACCTTTTTTTAGAATACTTAGATTTTTAGTTTTATTGTTATTTACATAAGATACTTTTACTGAACCTTCTATTACATTAATAGTATTCAAGTTATTTAGATTAATAACTTCAAATTTTGTACCTAATACTTCAATTCTAGTTTTCCCACTGTGTATTATAAAAGGTCTTTTTTTATCTTTACTAACAGTAAAAAGTGCTTTTCCATTGAAAAATTTAACCACTCTTTTATTCTTATAATAAGTGATATATAACTTGGATTTTATATCCATATCAATTATTGTTTTATCAGGAAGTATAATGTTTTTATTTATTTCATTTATACTTACATACTCATGAGAATAACTTACTTTTGTATTTTCATAATAAGTATATGAAAAAAAGAACAGTACAAAAATAACACTAGCAGCTAGTGTTCTAAGTGTGTATAAATAAACTGGTTTTTTCTTTATTAATTCATTTTCTAACTTATGTTTATTTTCTTTTGATAAATTATAACAGGAAGAAAAAAACAGTTTATTTTTTTCATAGTTTTCTTTATTATAAGTAATTTTTAACCAATCTTGTAAATCTTTTGATTCCTTTTGGTCTAAACCTTCTTTTTCTTTTAAAATCCAATAGATGGCATCTTCATCGTTTTGTAAAGTTTTATTCATAATGATTGCCCTTTTCTTTTAGATTTTCTTGTATTTTAATAGCTGCTCTTGCTATATTTTTTTCAACAGCATTAAGGGAGATATTCATTATTTGCGCAACTTCTTTTCTTGTATAACCTTTTATTACATTTAAAATAAAAGCTTCTTTATTTCTTTTTGGAAGATAGTTTATACATTGCATTAAAAGTATTTGATCGTCTTTTTTATCTAATACTGCTTCAACTTCTTCTTCTTTTGGAATACAGTTTGTTTCTTCATTATATATGATTTCTGTATATTTTTGTTTTTTTCTAATTTTATCTATTACTAAGTTTTTGGCAATTCTATATATATATGCTTTTTTGTTTTCTATTGTATCGTAGTCTTTTTTTTCCAGAACTTTAACATAAGTTTCTTGGGTAAGATCTTTTGCTAATTCAGGGTCTTTAACCATTCGTTGAATAAAAAAAAGTATATTTCTATAATATTCTGTCATATAATTTTAACCTTAGTAATATTGATAACCATAATTATTTGTATTCTACTGTATTTTTGATAAAAAGAAGAAAAAATCTTTCTTCTTTTTAAATATGTTTTAGAATTTGTAGTTTACTTGTGCCGTAACATTTCTAGGGTCTCCAAAAGTATAAACTTCTGAATATGGCATATTTGAATGATATTCTTTATCAAAAAGATTATCTATATTTAATTGCAAAGTAAGATTTTTATTATATTCATAATTAGCCATTATATTTGCAAGATAAAATGCTTCTTGAGTAACTTTTTCTGTATCTCCTGCTGGATGTTTTACATCTGTATAAATAGCATCTTGCCAAGAAACTCCACCAGCAATACTTAATTTATCAAATTTATATTTAGATGATAAAGAAAATTCTGTTTTTGGTGTTAAAGTATTAATTCTATTACCATCTTTATCTTTTTTAGTAAAACGAGACAGAGCAAAATCAATATTCCAATTATCATTAATTTCACCTTTTGCCATAATTTCTATTCCTTTACTGCTAACACCTTTAATTTGTCTATAAGCACTTTCTTTATTTGTTCCAGGAATAAATTCTCCTGTATTTTCTGCTACATTATCTTGTTGTATTTTAAAATAAGTAATAGAAGTATTTAATTTTTTGTCAAAATACTCTCCTTTTAGACCTACTTCAAAATTATTCCCTTCTCTTGGATCTAGTATTTCATTGTTTATATTTTTATTGTCTTGTGGTTGAAAAATACTTGTATATGAAACATAAGCTGAATGATTCTCATTTAAATCATAAATTAAACCTGCATATGGTGTAATAATATTTTTAACTTCATATGGATCTCCAGCCCAAGGACCCATATCACTATATTTATAATTACTAATTCTTGCTCCAGCAACTAGTTTTAAGTTATCTTGTAAATTTAATTTACCAACTGCATAAATTGCACTTTGTTTAATAGTTGTACTACTTGGAGCATCAACTTCTACATATTTTGCTTTTTTTATATTACCATCCCAAGAATAAACACTTTCTTGAATAGTCGACCCAACGCCACCTGTTCCAGAATTACTTTCTTTACTCTTACTGTAACTACTTCCAATAATAAATTCATGGTCTTGATTTCCTAATTCAAAGGGTATCGATGAGTATAAATCTATTGAGTGTGTTTTTGTTTTTGAAATTGATAAAAACTCCCAACCTTCAAGACCTAATCCTGTATTTTTGTCTAATCCTGGTTTTGTATCAGGATATCCCCAAGCAGAAAAAACATCTCTATTTCCATTAGATTCATTGTATGTATAGTTTGCATGTATTTTTATATCATTTAATAATACATGTTCAAGGTTTGTAAAATATGAAATAGTTTTTTTAACATGGCTTGCATCTTTTGATGTAAAAGAATCAGAAGGACTAAAATTAGTTAAACTCCCATCGCTAAAAAATATAGGAACTCCAGCTTGGTTACTTCCTTTTACATCACTTTTTGTATAACTAGCACCAATTGAAACTTTTGTTTGATCAGTTACATCAGCATCAATAACTCCATAAAAAGTATCTCTTTTTTTATTATAGAAATTTAAATATGACTCTTTATCTTCTTTTTGAATAATAAATCTAGATCTTATACTTCCTTCTTCATTTAAAGGAATAGATAAATCTATGCTAGCAGTATGAGCGTTCCAAGAACCTTTTTTTAGATTTAATTCTCCTTTAAACTCTTTAGCATTTGCATGTTTTCTAACCATATTAATACTAGCAGATGGATTTCCAGCACCTGTTGTTAAACCATTTGCTCCTTTTACTATTTCGATTCTGTCATATATTATTAGATTTTCTTCTCCTGTATCTCCAGAATATACAGTGGGAACACCATCAATTTGATAATAATCTACCATAAATCCTCTTGATCTTAAATATAAACGATCTGTAGCCCAACGAGGAGCACGAATTCCTGGAACATTATCTGCCAGTGCTTTAAAATCATGGATATTTTTGTCTCTTATTTCTTGATTTGTTACAACTACAATAGACTGAGGTGTATCTCTAATTGAAAGATTTAATTTTGTAGAAGTATTCATAGACTCAATGCTATACGAACCACTTCCTTCTGTAACATTATTTGATTTCTCAATAATATTTACTTCTCCTAAGTTTGAAGAGTTAGAAGTTTTTACTTTTACTTTTTTTCTAATAATAATTGTTTTATTTTTTATTAATGCTTCAAGTTTAGTATTTTTTAGTACTTTATTTAAAGCTTTTTGAACATCTTCGATATCTTTGATATCACCTGCAATTTTATTTTCTATTAAACTTTCATCTACTATGTAGGGAAGTTTAGATTGTTTCGATATAATTTGTAGTGCCTCTTTTAGAGTTTTACTTTGGATTGTATATGTATCTTGTGCAAAAAGATTTATACTCAAAGCTAAAGCAATAGTTGGGGCTATTAAACTTGTTTTTAACATTTTCATTGATTCTCCTAGAATTTATGATTATGAGAATTGTTATCTCATAACTAATAACGAAAAAACATTGAAAAACTGACAGAAAATTTTACAAATTTACAAATACTTTTTTATTCCTCTTATTTTATTGATTTCATAGATTAATATTTGTTTATCAATATTTAATATTTTGATATCAAGTTTGCTTGATTCAAGTCTATTTTTAATAGTTTTTAAATCTTCTTTTGTTTTTAAAAAGCCTAAAACCAAGTCATTTGTTAAAGCATAAATACTTTTAAACTTTTCAATAGTAGATTCTGTATTTATGATTTTATTATTGATATGTTTTAATGTACTTAGAATTTTTACATAAGTATTTTTTTCTTTTTCTTTTTGTAAATTTTCGTTTGTTTTAAATATTTGGTATTTTATTTTTGAGAGTTGTTTGTTTTTATTCATATTATAATCTAAAGGAATAGAAATACTTAAACCATAAGTATAAGTTTTATCATCTATATTTTCATCATTTTGTTTTTCATAAGCTAGTTGAGAATATATTGAGACTTTAGGAAGATAACTTGAGTTTATCACTTTTTGTGAAAGATGACTTATTTCACTTTCTAGTTTATTAATAATAAGTGTTTTATTTTTGTTTAAAAACTCTTCTAAACTAAGTAAACTCAAAATCTCAGGATTAATATTTGAATATGAAATATCACTATATATTTTAAGTCGTGTTATTAAATCATATTTATAAATTTCTAAATCTTCTATTTGATTTTTTAAGTTATTATTAGCAATTATTTTTGTGTCTAGAGTTTCTATATCTATTGTTCCATTTAGATATTGAGCTTGTTTTTTCTGTATTTCTAGATTTTTATTTTTTATTAAATATTCTTGTTTTTTTATTTGTAAATCAATCTTTTTTATTTCTAGTGTTAATTTAATAGCTTCTAGACTTTGTTTTTCTATACTATTTTCATAATTTAGAAGTGAGAGTTTTTTTGTTTTGTTTGCTTTTTGAATAGTATAGAATATAGCTCCACTTTTAAAAATATCTTGTTTAAAATCTAATGATATTATTTTTCTACTTTGTTTTGAAGTGCTTTTTTTTGAAATATCTACATTAATAGAGAGTGGATTTATCCATGAATCTTTGTCTAAGTCTGCTTCAAGTGAACTTTTTACTTTTTCTTGTTTTATGTTTTTTAATTCGCTATCTTTTAAAATTTGTGCATTTAAAGACAGGCAAAAGATAAGAATTATACTTAATTTATTCATTTGATTTCTACTTTTATTATTTTGCCAAAGAAATATTTTTCACCCATTTCATTGTTTTTTATAAATTCAACTTTGTATCTTGATACTTTTATATGATCTTTTATTTTGCTAATTTTATTTATTGTAAAATCACTTTTTTCTTTGTTTATAAAAATATTTTTATCTTTTAATTGTTTGATTTCATTTTCACTTAAATAAAGAACTATTTTTAGTTTGGAAATATCATACATAGTAAAAAGTTTCTCACCCATATTTATATATTCTGATTCTTTTACAAATATTTCATCTATGTATTTGTTTTTAATTTTAATTGTTTTTTTACTAATTTCTCTTTTTAGTTTTTTAATGTCATTATCATTTAGATATAGTGCTTTTTTTGCTTCTAAATAGGATAATTTTTCATTGTTTTTATCATATTTACTTATTTGTTTTATTCTATTTTTAGTTTGATAGTTTATTTTTTTTATATTAACAATTTCTTTTTGAATTAAAAATGATTCTTTTTGTTTTATAAGTTCTATTTTTTCATCTTCTGAATCTATTTTTATAAGAATCTGTTCTTTTTCAATAAAGTTTGAAGCAGCATTCTTTTTGATATATGTGATTAAACCTGAAGTTTGAGATTTGATTTCATAACTTTTATAAGGTTTTATTTGGGTCATATATTCTCTTGAAAATAAAGAACTTGTAAAAATAGTGCTTAATAAAAAAAGTACTAAAGTTTTTTTTGCTAAAAAAGTGATGTTTTGTTTTCTCATTTGTGATCCTTTAATATTTCTTTATTTGATATTGCAAAAAGTGCTGGTAAAAACAGTAAAGTCAATAGTGTTCCCCATAATAATCCAAAACCAAGAGAAATTGCTAGATTTTGTAAAAGTTTGGCTTGTCCTGTTGCATAAAAGATTAGTGTTGATAAACCTAAAAAAGTGGTGATCGAAGTAATAATAATAGGTCTAAGTCGTAAAGTAGCTCTTGTAATTAATTCATCTAAGGTTTTGGTATTTTTTATAAAATCAAGCATTACAATAGCATCATTTATAACTACCCCTGCAAGTCCTAAACAACCTATCATGGAAGGAAGTGTTAAATTTACTCCTAGTAATAAATGTCCAAAAATTGCACCTGTAACTGATAAGGGTATTAAACAAAGTATTAAAAAAGTATATTTAAAAGAATCAAACATTAACAAAAGTGTTAGAAAAATTAAAAATATTGAGATAAATAAAGAAAAGAATAGTTCTTCTGCCATTTGTCTATTTTGTTCATCTTCTCCTTCTAAAGTTATATTTACACCTTTATTTTTTATTTCTTCTAGTATTTCCTCTAATAAATCTAAGGTTTCGTTTGCAGTTATAATTTTATTGTTTACATTTGCAAGGACTGATTTTATAATATTTCCATTCTTTTTGTCCATTGATTCATAGTTGTCAAAATAATCAAAACTTGCAATATCTTTTAAAACAATTTGTTTATTAGTATTTGGTATTTGTATTTCATAGTTTTTAAACTCTTCAATATTATTTTTGTCTGAATTAATTGTAATATATTCTATTATTCCACTGTTAATTAAACCTTTTGTTTGGCTTGATTGTAGATAAGCATTTGATAATAATCTTGCTACTACTGCTTCACTAAAACCTAAAGAATGTCCATATTCATTGATGTTTATTTTTAGTTCACGAACTCCCATTTTTGCTGTATCATCTACAAAAATAACACCTTCTATAGCTAAGAGTTTAGTTTTTACTTGATTCATGGATTTTAATAAAAGTTTATCATCAGGCGAAGAAAATAATATTTCAATATCATTTGAAGTTATTCCAGCACCATCTCTTTGTAGTGTAAATTCTTCTAAACCTTCTGGTTTATAGCTTTTGAAAAGTTTTCTTAAATGTATCATTACTTCATCTAGACTTTTTTCTCTGGTATTATTTTTATTATCTGTATCAAAAGATAAAATAGGGGTGATATAAGCATCTACAATGTTTTGAGCTATTCTATCATCTAGTTCTATTTTAAACTCAAATACAGAAGGTTTTCTCTCAGATCTACCTTGGTTATTTATTCTATAACCAGTATCTAAAGAAATATTCTTTATTCCCCATTTTTTATCTAGCTTTTGTAGTATTTCTTGGATTTTGTCTGTTTTATTTTTAACTTCTTGTGCTGTATGAGTATCTGTAAACTTACCTCTTATATAAAAATGGCCATCATCAAAGTCTGGGAACATTTGATATCTCATATTTGATATTAATATTATAGTAAGGGTAAGCATAGAAATAGAAAAAATGGCTACAAATTTCTTTTTGTGTTTTAAAATACTTAATAAAGAGTTTTTATATATTAGATTTGCTTTTGTCCAATCCAGTTCTTTATCATTCTTATTTAAAACATGTAAAGCATGAATAGGTAAAAAAACAAAACTATCAATTAGTGATGCTAGTATTAAAACAACAACAGCAACAGGAATCATTTTTATAAATTCTCCTAATTCTCCAGTAAGCATCATTAAAGGAATAAAAGCAAATATAGTAGTAAGAGATGAAGCTAGTATTGGTTTTATAACTTCTTTTGTTCCTTGTATTGAACTTTCTAGTTTGTCTTCTCCTTGGGCTATATGCCTTTGTATATTTTCTGCAATAATAACAGCATCATCAACCAAAAGCCCAAGGACTAAAAGCACTCCAATAAGAGTAACCATATTTATACTATAAGTTGTAAATGAAAGAAAAATAACACCCATAATAATAGCAGTAGGAATACCAAGAACAACAATAAAAGCAACACGTTTATTGATTAAAAAATATATAGCAATACCTACAAGTAAAAATCCAAATACAATACCTGAGATTACTGTATTTAGTCTTTTTTTAATTAAGATAGATTCATCTTCATAAATATTGATATTTATATCTGGATATCTTTGATTAAATATTTCTACTTCTTTTTTTACTTTTTTTGATACAGCTATTGCATTTGATTGTTCACTTTTTGATAAAGCAAGTTGAATATTTTTCTCTCCATTAAAAAAAGATAAAATATCTGACCTTTCGTATTTTTTACTTACTTTTGCTATATCACTTAAATAAAGTGATTTTCCATCAATAGTAAGAAGAGTATTTAAAAGCTCATTAACACTTTGTGCTCCGTTTTTAGAAGATAAAAACAAATGTCCTTTTTTATCTTCTATTTTTCCAATTGGATAAATATAAGATAGGTTTTGTATTTGAGTTAGTAGTGCTTGTTTGTTTAATTGATATAAGTCTATTTTTTTATTGTCAAGTATTATTTCGTAAATCTTTTTTGTACTTTCATATAACTCAATATTAGAAACATCTTTAACTGAAGAGAGATAATTCTTTAATTTATCTGCAATTTCTATTAATTCATCGTGGGTTTTCTCATTAGAAGCTATTTTAATAGAAAGTAATGAACTTGAACTATCAATTATACTAGCTTTGGGTTCAGTCATATCAGAAGGAAGATCAGAAATACTATTTGAAATTACATCTTGAACTTTATTTAGTATTTTGTATTTATCTAAATTCTTCTCAAGAGTTAAAATTATATAGAAAAAATCATTTTTAATATTTGATTCTACTTTTTTAACTCCACTTAATGATTTTGTATTTTTTTCTAGTTTATTTACTACCATTTTATTTAAACCATCAATACTAGCCCCAGAGTAATAACCTGATATATATATCTTATCAACTGTAATTGTTGGGAGTACGTCTTTTGGAATAGTTTGATAAGTAAAAATACCTAATAAAATCATAAATATAAATGCTGTGTAGTTTAGTTTACTTTTTGTAAGAAAAAATCTTAGAATACTTTCCATCTAATGCCTTTTAAAAATTCTTAAATAATGTGTATAAATGGCGAAGACTATATTTTTAATATATTCTTCTTGCAAAAATGTCTTTGCTCTATTATATAAGACGAAATATTGGCATAAAACGGACATAAAACAAGAAAATTTAGTAATATCTAAATAATGTTTTTTAATAGTATATTTATTCATTAGAATTTGTAGTTTAGAGTAAGTATTATTTTTCGAAGGAATGAAGTACTTGTAGTAATTTTCTAAGTTTTACAGCATAAAAAAAGGCATATAACCTAACATAGTTTTTACTATGTTAAATAAGGTCCCTGTCTCAATTTTTGATACTTAGTTATTGTTATTTAGAAATCCAGTAGAAATCTATTTTTTTCTAAAAATACTATATCATCTTTCATTTCAAGTACAAATAATAATAGTATGATAAATACAAATAATAAGAATGAAAAAAACGAGATGATGATGTCTTTCATAATTTATCCTTTTTTGCGAAAATATATGTTTTGATATAGCAACCCTAAACAGGACAAAGAAATAATTATCTATGCAGCCATTTCGATTTGTAACATTTCCTCCTCAAATATACTTGGTGACAAGTAATT
>SPKZ01004719.1_pt1 | contig 24953 bp, 22 predicted proteins | sample 2456571 | NCBI WGS metagenome assembly SPKZ01 (sample SAMN11192286, study PRJNA482655) | marine metagenome | biome: ENVO:00000447; feature: ENVO:00000244|ENVO:00000211|ENVO:00000569|ENVO:00002023; material: ENVO:00002151; isolation source: ocean water from marine abyssalpelagic zone ... | reverse complement strand
TTAGGTAATATAATGAGTAAAATATCAATTATCATTGGCACAATGCTTGGAGCCAGTGAATACATCGCAGATCATCTTGAATCTATTCTAAATAAGGATCATCAAGTCACCACAGTATTAGATCCTAACTTGGATCAATTTGATTTAAGCGATTCTCAATTATGGATCATTTGCACCTCAACCCATGGTGCTGGTGACTTTCCTGAAAACATAGAACCCTTTGTAGAGCAACTACAACAACAACTACCTAACCTATCAAACATTCGTTTTGCAGTATGTGGCTTAGGGGATACCAGTTATGACACGTTTTGTAATGCGGGGATCACAATAGACCAACTACTAGAGTCTTTAGCCGCCGTTAGAGTACATACACTTAACAAAATAGATATTCTAGATGACGGTCTTCCTGAAGATAACGCTGAAGCATGGTTAAATTTATGGCGAGAAAATATATAAAACTACTCAGTAACGATCCTTATTTTATTGATAAGGATCGCAAAAACCACATTCGATCACTTCTTTTTTTTCAATAATATTTCTCTGATCTAAACTTTTCCCGACGGGATCCTGACCAAAAAAACATCAAGAGCACAAATAAACAACAATATAATATGTGGATAACTACCTTATATCCACCGTTATAAAATTATTATCCTCTGCATAAGTTTAACCTTTAACTTACCTGTGGATAACTGCCATATTTATACACAGCTTCCTACCAAATAAGATCCTGATCCACTAACATATTATGATCGTCAATTAGATCTTGATGATCAGGATCTTAGATCGCTTATCAACAGATCTTACGATCCTTAATAATAAGAGATAATAAAGATCTTTAAAAAGATCTATATATATTATGTGATCCTCTCACTGAAAATGATCGTTTTAGATCCCAGTCGATAATGCTAGAATATGCTTCCTTTTTGAGTACCGTGGTGTGTAATGTTATTTAACAAAAATTTTGATGTAATCGTAATCGGTGGTGGACATGCTGGCACTGAAGCGGCCCTTGCAGCAGCAAGAATGGGGCAACAAACTCTTTTGTTAACCCATAACATCGACACCTTAGGTCAAATGTCTTGTAATCCAGCTATTGGTGGGATTGGTAAAGGTCATTTGGTTAAAGAAATTGATGCTTTGGGTGGTTATATGGCTCAAGCAACCGATTTATCAGGTATTCAATTTAGAACATTAAACTCGAGTAAAGGCCCTGCGGTTAGAGCGACCAGAGCTCAAACCGATCGCGCATTATACAAAGCAGCTGTTCGATCAAAATTAGAGAACCAACCTAACCTCACTATTTTCCAACAATCCTGTGATGATCTTATTGTTGAAAATGATCAGGTCACTGGCGTTGTTACCCAAATGGGGATCCAATTTAGAGCCACTAGCGTTGTATTAACCGTTGGTACCTTTTTAGGTGGTTGTATTCATATTGGTTTGAAAAATCATGCTGGTGGACGAGCGGGTGATCCTGCTTCAATAAAACTTGCCGATCGTTTACGGGAACTACCAGTACGAGTTGGACGATTAAAAACAGGAACGCCGCCACGCATTGATGCTCGTACCGTTGATTTTTCGCAACTTGAACCACAACCTGGTGATACACCTATCCCAACATTTTCTTACATTGGTCAATTAAGTGATCATCCTCAGCAAGTGCCTTGTCACATTACACACACCAATGAAAAAACTCATGAAATTATTCGTAATGGCTTAGACCGCAGTCCAATGTTCACCGGAGTGATTGAAGGTACAGGTCCACGCTATTGTCCATCCATTGAAGATAAAGTGACGCGTTTTGCTGACAAAAGTTCCCACCAAATTTTTATTGAACCAGAAGGCTTAACCACCAACGAACTTTATCCAAATGGTATTTCTACTAGTTTGCCTTTTGATGTTCAAGTAGAGCTAGTTCATTCAATGAAAGGTTTTGAAAATGCCTTTATCACTCGTCCTGGTTATGCGATTGAATATGATTATTTTGATCCTCGTGATTTAAAACCTAGTTTAGAAAATAAATTTATTAATGGTTTATTTTTTGCTGGCCAAATAAATGGTACTACGGGTTATGAAGAAGCCGGCGCACAAGGGCTTATTGCAGGCATGAACGCAGCGCGTCAAGCTCAAGGGTTAGAATCATGGTCACCACGTCGAGATCAAGCTTATATGGGCGTGTTAATCGATGATCTATCAACCTTAGGGACAACTGAACCTTATCGAATGTTTACAAGTCGTGCTGAATACCGATTATTATTACGAGAAGACAATGCTGATATTCGTTTAACGAGCATTGGACGAGATATGGGATTAGTTGATGATAAGCGTTGGCAATTATTTAGTAAAAAGCTAGAATCGGTTGAATTAGAAAAACAACGATTAAAGAGCCATTGGGTTCAAGTAAATTCTATTCAAGCAGAGCAAATTAATAAAACATTAAAATCAGCAATGAGCCGCGAAGCTAGCCTTGAAGATTTATTACGTCGTCCTGAAGTTAAATATAATGATTTAATGAAAATGGAAGGTTGTGGACCCGGCCTTGATAAAAAAGATGCCGCTTATCAGGTTGAAACCCAAATCAAATATGCGGGTTATATTGCACGTCAAATGGAAGAAGTACAAAAACAGCAGGGTCATGAAAATACTTTACTACCAGTCGACTTAAATTTTAGTCAAATATCTGGATTATCTAATGAAGTTGTCGCAAAATTAACAGATGCTCGACCAGCGACTGTTGGTATGGCGTCCCGGATATCTGGAATAACACCAGCCGCCGTTTCTTTATTGCTAGTGTATATGAAGAAAAAAGGGTTATTAAAGAAAGCGAGTTAATACCAATAGTAAGGAAATAATAATGATTAAATTAATAACGACATTAATATTATTAGCGACGGTATTTATGGTTAATGCAACTGATTTAAAAGTGGGAGATATGGCGCCCAATTTTAAGTTACAAGCAACTAACGGTAAGACTTACCAGTTAAGTCATTACCTTGGTAAGCAAACTGTCATTTTAGCTTGGTACCCTATGGCTAATACCCGAGGTTGTACGATAGAGTGTTTATCATTAGTGAAAGATGGTCATTTAATCCGAGAATATAATGTTAGCTACTTTATGGCTAGTGTTGATCCTCTTGATGATAATCGTGCTTTTGCCAAAGAAACAAAAGCTGATTTTCCAATGCTTAGTGACCCAAGCAAAGAAGCGGCTAAAGCCTATGATGTATTAAACTTTTTTGGAGTTGCTAGCCGAGTGACTTTTTATATTGGACAAGATGGTCGAATATTAAAAATAGATGAAGATATATCACCTAAAACAGCGGCCCAAGATATGGCTAGCCATTTAAAATCGCTTGGACTAAATAAAAGAAAAAAACTATAACTTTACATTTATTATATTAGTTGTAGTTTATCAATAGTGACATGGAAGTCATTGTAACTAAATAATTAAGGAAGATTATATCATCACAGTTAATGCATCATTACCCAAATTATTCATATATTCAATCGTGGTTATTTGTTTAGCTCCGTTACTGTTAAATTTAAGTGGAATTGATTTTTCTTCTCGTGTTGTTAGATTAAATTTTTTCGATCCAAATTTATCTCAAGCACAATTAGCCGATCAGGTGTTTTATGCACTCAGAGGTGGATTACAGCATGCATTGCTAGAGTGGAGTTCGGTAATTATTGCTGTATTAACCGCAATATTATCCTTTGCTCATTATAAAATAAATAAAGATATTACTGTACCAATTATTGGAATGGCATTAGTTAGTTCTGGATTTATGGATGCATTTCATACGTTAGCAGCTACTAGGTTAATTACAGCCGTTGCAGATAATACTGATTTAATTCCATTTACTTGGGCGTTATCTCGAGGTTTTCATGCCATTATATTAATATCCGGTGTCGGATTAATATTTTTAGCCTCCCAAATAGATAGAAAAAATAAACAGCATAAATTAACCATATTATTAATGGTAAGTTTATTCTTTATTGGTTCATCCTATGTGGCAGTACACTTAGCTGCAACCAGTACATATTTACCTCAGACTCAATTTTCTAATCAATTAATAACAAGACCCTATGATGTTATTCCATTATTAATGTTCATATTAGCTATTCCATTATTTATATTATTACATCGCCGGTCTCCTTCTTTATTCACAGCCAGTTTATGCTTAACCCTATTACCCGATGCGGTGCTAGAAGCACATATGGCCTTCGGTTCTTCAGCACTCTTTGATAATCATTTTAATATCGCCCACTTTTTGAAAATAATTGCTTATCTCGTTCCTTTTATTGGACTATTACTTGATTACCTTAAAACCAATCAACGGCTAATTATTACAGAAAAACAATTGATAAAAGAAAGGGGTAATGCACAAACTTCGTCATTAAGAATGGAGACTATTTTAAAAACAGCTGCAGATGGCATTATAACGATTAATGAAAAAGGAGTAATACAATCCTTTAATCAAGCGGCTAGTGAGATGTTTAAATATCAAGCTGATGAAATTATCGGGAATCATTTTAAAAAATTAATACCTTCATTTACTCTATCCCAGCAACAAACATCAATAGAAAATTTTTATGAATCGGATAAAAATGGATTAATGAAAGAAATAACCGCCATCACATCCGATGGTGAAGAGTTTATTGCTGAGCTATCTTTATCTAAAATCGTAATCAATAAAATAGTTACTTACGCCGGGTTAATCAGAGATATTACCGACCAAAGAAAATCTGAAGAACGGATGAATATTTATGCGGCAGACTTAGAATGGCAGAAAATAGCACTGGAGGATGCGATTGAAGATGCTGAAAATGCCAATCGCTTAAAATCAGAATTCTTAGCTAATATGAGTCACGAAATTAGAACACCATTAAACGGTGTGATAGGAATGACCAATTTATTATTGAAAACGCCCTTAGAATCTAACCAACGTCGATATGCAGAAATAGCTAATTCGTCAGCGGAGTCATTATTAAATATTATTAATGATATTTTGGATTTTTCTAAGATTGAAGCAGGAAAAATGGAGCTTGAAAATTCCTCATTTAATTTTAGAAAATTATTGGAAGATACTACTGATTTATTTGCACTTAAATGCCAAGATAAAAATATTGAGCTGACTTTATCTTATGCTAGTGAGGTACCACAATTTGTGATTGGTGACTCTGGTCGAGTGATACAAATAGTGGTTAATTTACTGAGTAATGCTATTAAATTTACTGAAAAAGGGACAATTAAGCTCAATGTTAATAGTGATGTTTCATCATTAATAAAAATATCGGTTGAAGACACTGGTATTGGGATCCCAATTGATAAACAACAATTAATTTTTGAAAAATTCGATCAGGCCGATGCATCAACCACCAGAAAATATGGGGGAACAGGATTAGGTTTAGCTATTTGTCGTCAATTAAGTTTATTAATGGGGGGACAAATAGGGGTAGAAAGTGAGTTAAATAAAGGGTCTTCATTTTGGTTTACGGTCGATTTACCTGAAGATAAGCAAAAATCATCTATTTCATATGTTCCTGATCATGTAAAAAATGATGGTCAATTAAATTTACAACATACTCATATTTTATTAGTGGATGACAATGAAATAAACAGAATAGTGGTTCAAGAAATCATTCATCAAATGGGTGGTAGAATATCCTGTGCAATTAATGGCGTTGAAGCTGTCGCTTTGGCCAATAAAAATCATTATGATTTAATATTGATGGATTGTCAGATGCCTGTAATGGATGGATTTGAAGCAACAGCTCACATTAGAAATTTTGAGTGTGAGCAAGACAAAACATCAATACCGATTATTGCTTTTACCGCATTGGCAATGGTTGGAGATAAGGATAAATGTTTAAAAGCAGGGATGAATGACTATTTAACCAAGCCTGTTTCTACTGTCGCAATGGAGAATGTTTTGCAAAAATGGTTACCGCTTAATCAGCTTAGAGCCACCGCTGAAGCTATAGAAAACTTGCCAACACAATCATCCGAAGTACTAGATTTAGAGGCGTTAAATGTCCTTGAAAATATTATGAAAGATAAACTACATTTAGCAATTGATGGTTATATTGAAGTATCGCAAGAGTATGTTACTCAAATAAAAGAATCATTAATTACCAATGATATTGAAGTGATAAATAGAGCAGGCCACACCCTTAAATCATCAAGTCTACAGGTTGGTGCCATTGCTGTTTCACATATTGGCGCGGCGATTGAACAGATTACTTTAGGTAATACAATTGATCATGACAAAATTAAATATCTGCATCAGCAGCTAGTGGTCGAGTTTGGTTATGCTGAAACTGCTTTAACAGAATATTTAGTCAGTAAACGGGAGCTTGTATAAATGCAACCAGTACTGGTATCACGGGAAGCCGTGATAGCACAAAGTAAAATAATCATTATTGAAGATAATCGATTTGAGCGAATTATTTTACGTCAGGTATTAGAGCAAAGTGGTTTTGTTCATATCGAAGAAGCTGAAAATGGTATCGACGGTCTCAATAAAATATTTGATAATCCGCCTGATCTCATTGTGTTAGATATCGAAATGCCGGTGATGGACGGAATTGAGTTTTGTAAAAAAATAAATCAATATCCAGAGTTAAAGCATATTCCAATCATTGCCCAAACAGGGCGAACAAAAAGTGAAGATAAAGAACAAATATTTGATGCTGGTGCAAGTGATTATGTTGCTAAACCTATTGATAAACGAGAATTTATTGCGAGAATATTCTCACATCTAGAGCGTAGTCAATGGTTATCACAGCTCACCCAGTTTCATGAAAGGATTAAAGATGAGTTAGCGATGGCGATGCAAACTCAACAAGTATTAATTCCTAGCGAACAGACTATTAATGACGTTGAAAAAGCTTATCAGATTAAAGTACGACATCATGAGTTAACCTGTTCAGAATTAGGCGGGGACTTTTGGGGGACATTTCAATTATCAGCAGATAAACTTGTGGTATATATTATTGATTTTTCAGGTCATGGTATTAATGCTGCATTGAATACTTTTAGATTACACACCTTAATGCAACAAATGTTTATGCAGTTTGATGATCCGGGTGAATTTATGAGCCAGCTTAATAAAAAATTAGCGTCTCTGTTACCTACTGGTCAGTTTGCGACTATGTTTTATGGCATTATTGATACTCAACGCCAGCAACTTAATTATGCAACGGCTAGTTGTCCCGCTCCTATTATATTTAGAGATGGTGGCGAGGTCGAAATTATTGATGGTAGTGGATTTTTATTTGGCACCATTGCAAATATTCAATATAAAACGCAAACCACCAAATTTATGCCCGGTGATATGCTGTTTTTGTACAGTGATGCGTTAACGGAATCGCCCGACTTTTCGGGTAATATTATTGATGAAAAACAAATTATTAACTTTATTAAACCTGATTATTATTTGGGATACGATAATTTGTTAGACTTATTAAAAAATAATTATTCAACGACCTGGCCAGATGATTTGACCATTAATGGTTATTATTTTTTAAAATAATATTTTGCTGTAACTGTAAGTTGCTACATTGTTGTGGGCTTAGTTCAATAGTGACACTATTATTGGCTAAATCGATATGACTAATTACACCTTGCTGGCCTAAAAGTCCTTGTTGGGCTAGCAAGGTAGAAGCTTGCCCAAATGCGACCATTTTCCCATTATCTAGTAATAATAAGTTATCACACATAAAAGCCAGTTCATTAGGGCTGTGACTAACATAAATCATCGGTAAATTTAATTGGTCACTTAATTTTTTTAAATGGCTCATTAAGGTTTCTTTGGCGCTATGATGAAGGGCCGATAATGGTTCATCAAGCAATAATAGTTGTGGTTGGGCTAATAGACTCCGAACAATAGCAACTCGTTGTTGCTGTCCAGCTGAGAGCTGATTTGCCGGTTTTTCTAATAAATCATCAATGATAAAGTCTTCGCTGAGTTTTTTTATCGTGAGCTGCGGTTTTTTAGCTTGTTGCTGAGCTAACGTCAGATTTTGTAACACGGTTAAATGTGGAAATAATCGACTATCTTGAAAAATGACACCGATATTTCGCTGCTCCGTTAACATATTTTTCGTTTTACTTAACCATGATTGACCATGAAAATTAATCGTGCCACTAACGTGAGAGTCCAGACCTGCGATACAGCGTAATAGGGTGGTTTTACCTGAGCCTGAGTGACCGAAAACACCACTAATCCCCGTGGCTGGGAATTGACACTTTAACGTTAATGAAAAATGTTTAAGATGATGTGCTATATCGAGTTGTAATGACAAGATTAATGATCCTTTTGTTGTAAAAAAGTATAAATAATCAATAGCATGACCAATGAACTTATTAGTAATCCAGCGGCCATTTGATGGGCCTGCTGATATTCTAAAGCTTCAACATGTTCAAATAGTGAAATAGCTAATACTTGTGTTTCTCCCGGGATATTACCCCCGATCATCAAAACAACACCAAACTCTCCTAATGTATGAGCAAACCCCATGACACCCGCTAATAAAAAGCTCCGTTTAGTCATTGGTAGAATAATATAGCGACAGCGTTGCCATTTTGATAACCCTAAAGTAGTTGCTGCTTCCAATTCTTTATTACCCAAAGTAACAAAACCAGCTTGTAGCGGTTGAACCACGAATGGCAGAGAATAAAGAATAGAGCCAATTAACAGCCCTGAAAAGCTAAAAGCTAATGTCGTGCCGGTCAGTGATTGCCATATTTCACCGGGCAGATAGTTTGGGGAAAAAGCTAATAACAAATAAAACCCCAAAACAGTTGGCGGTAATATTAAAGGTAGTGCAACTAACGCTTCAAAAAAAGGACGTAATTTAGAGTGACTTTTAGCTAACCACCAAGCGATAAACGGCCCAATGGATAGTAAGATTAACGTCGTTAAAGCGGCAAGTTTTAAGGTCAGAAATAGGGCGATGAAATCAGCTGACATTGGTGGTCTCCACCAAGTAACCATCATTGATAATTAGCGTCTTGTTTTGTTCTTTTAAAAAGGCTAAAAATTGTTTAGCTAAGGCTAGTTGCTTAGTGTTTTTTAGGATCACAGCTTGCTGATTAATGGCTGGGTAAAGTGTATGAGGTAACAATAAAAAGTGCTGACTTATTTGTGAGTGTACTAATTGAGAGTAGGAAATAATACCAGAGTCTGCATTGCCAGATTCAACAAACTGAAAAGCTTGCACCACATTATTACCCTTTATTAATTTGTTGTTTACTAGTGGTTCTATATTGTTTTTAATCATAAATTCAAAGGCGGATGTTCCATATGGAGCTAGTCTTGGGTTGGCGATTGCTAACTTACCTTTTTGTTTTTTTATAATGTTGGCGACTGATACTAGATCTTTTACTTGGTTGTTTGGCGCCCAAAAAGCCAATTGACCTATCGCATAGGTCAATAAAGAATCTTTTATTGCTAAATTGTTTTTAACTAACTTTTGCGGTCTAACACTGTCTGCCGATAAAAAAATATCATAGGGAGCCCCATGGGATATTTGACTGAACAATGTGCCGGATGAACCCGCAATAATAACTATTTTATGGTGAGTTTTTTGTTCGAATCTTAGCGCTATTTTTGCTAAGGTTGTTTTGAAATTTGCGGCAACAGCGACCCTTAATTGACCCGCGGTTAGTACCGAAGAAAACAATATCATTATTAAAAATAATAGGGTGTTTCTCAATATCATTTAGCCTTTTCCCAGCGTGTTGCCGCAGTCGTATCTGTTTCTTTAGCATCCACCCAATGAGTCCCATTTTCTGTTTGTTCTTTTTTCCAAAAGGGGGCTTTAATTTTTAAGTAATCAATTAAAAATTCACAGGCTTCAAAGGCCGCTTTTCGATGAGCACTAACAACCCCGATATAAACGATTTGATCGCCCGGTGCTAATTCTCCGACGCGGTGAATAATAATAGGATCACCAATTGGCCAACGTGCCTTCGCTTGCTCAACGATATCACTTAATGATTTTTCAGTCATACCCGGATAATGTTCAAGGGTCATTGAACCAATATGTTGTTGTTGATTAAAATCTCGTACTTTACCGACGAAGGTCACAATAGCACCGTAACCATTGGGATTTAACTGACTGTGATTTAGTTGTTGGTATAATGCCGCGATATCAAAATCGTCTTTTTGGATATTAATCATCGTTTAGCCCCCGGTGACCGGCGGGAAAAAAGCTATTTCATCACCATCATTAATAAGGGTATCCCATGGGCTCATAGTTTGGTTAACTGCCACCAGCAATTTTTCACGTTGCAATGCTAAGTCCCATTTATCTCCTCGAGTCACCAACAATTGGCGAATATTTTCCAGTTGGGATAGTTTGGCTTCAAAGGTGATATCAACTGAATCACAGTCAACTAACTCTCTCGTTTGGGCAAAGAATATAACTTTTAACATGATGAATCCTCACTACTCCAGTCACCTGATTTACCTCCTGTTTTAGTGAGTAATTTTATCTGCTCGATCACCATATCTTTTTGGATTGCTTTACACATATCATAAATCGTTAATGCGGCTGCCGATGCGGCAGTTAACGCTTCCATTTCAACCCCCGTTTTTCCTGATAACTTACAGCGGGTCAGTATTTTTACTTGGTTAAGTTCTGGTTGAGCGATTAAATCAACTTCAACTTTGGTTAACATTAACGGGTGACATAGTGGAATAATATCGGAGGTTTTCTTCGCCGCCATGATACCAGCGAGTCGTGCGGTGGCAAATACATCACCCTTGTGGTGATCACCGTTAATTATCATTGCCAAGGTAGTTGCCGACATTTTGATAATGGCTTGAGCCCGTGCTTCACGTTCGGTGACTTGTTTGTCGGTAACATCAACCATATGGGCTTCGCCATTGGCATTTAAGTGGGTTAGTTGACTCATTATTATTTTACCTGTTTAACGTGTGCTGCAAAGTTACATGGTTTATGACGAATATCTAGTTGCTCTAACAATATGCCATCCCATGCGGTGCGACAAGCGCCTGTTGAGCCAGGAACACAAAAAATGGCAGTACCATTCGCAAAACCACCGAAAGCACGAGACTGAACCGTCGAAGTTCCAATCTCAGTGTATGAAATATGACGGAATAATTCGCCAAAACCTTCTATTTCGCGATCAAATAACACCCTAATAGCCTCTGGTGTACGATCTCTGTCAGTAAACCCAGTGCCGCCTGTTGAGATAATGACTTGAATATCATCATTAGCCACCCATTGCGAAATTATTTCGCGGATCTTATAGACATCATCAATGACTATTTTTTTGTCACTTAAGGTATGCCCAACACTCACTAATGAATTGGCTAAAAATTTACCTGAGGTATCGGTAGTTTCATCTCGGGTGTCAGAGACTGTTAGCACGGCAATATTTAAAGGTTTAAAGGCTTTGACTGTTTGGTGACTCATGTAGAATCTCGCTTATTGGCTGGTTTTATCACTAGAGTTTGTTGGGCTAAATGGTTTTGCCACTGCTCAGGTGTATTTACATTGATAAAATGGGGTTGTTGAACTTCAGTCGCTAATCGACCGATCATCATTAAGTTGTCGGTTAAACGATAAACTGATTTTGATCGTTTATCATTATTGTTAAGTTGCAGCTCAATGGTGCTAATGACGCTATCAGATATTTTTATCACTAACGGAAACAGGCTGTCATGGTAAAACTGACCATTGCAACTTGAATCAAGTTTACTCATTAAAGGTTGTAGCTGCTTTATCGTAAGGTTTGGCATATCGACGGCAACAATAACAACTTGAGAGTGACTGGTAGTCAATAAGTGTTTTAAGCTGCTTAATATCCCTGATACGGGACCGATATTCGCGGATAAATCATCAATGACATTAAGTTGCTTGCTGCGGCCTTGATAATTACCACTAATGAAAACATCATCACAACCCGCTTGCTTAAGTAATCGAACATTACGCTCAAGTAACGTTTCATTTTCAATAGTCAACATGGCTTTATCTTGACCCATGCGACTTGATTTACCACCAGCTAATACTAACCCGGCGATACTCATTACTCTGACTCGTTATGATCGGTGATGGTGATTTTTATCGCATTAGTCGGGCAAATGCTAACGCAGCCGCCACAGCCATTACAATCAAATAAGTCTATCTTGGGCTGTGGTACACCGCCTAATCGCGGTGGAAAAGCAATGGCATAGGGCTCGCAAATATCTTGGCAACTCTGGCAGTGGACATTATTTTGAGCTAAGCACTTATCATCAATAACAGCTTTATAAGCCCAGGCTTTGGTATTAAGGGGGGCGGTAAATAAAGGTTGCTCGCAACAATCTACACATTCTTGGCAAAAAGTACATTCACCGAGTTTGAAATTTATTTCTGGAAAACCACCACTGCCTTTAATAATAATATTTTCTGGGCAACTCGTGATGCATTTATCACAACGGGTGCAGTTGTCGGTGAAATGTTGTTCATTAATCGACCATGGCAGTCTGATAGTGTCATTATTCATGGCACCAGAGGCTGCTCTAAAATGGCCCCGTAGTAAACTACGTCGAGATAATGATATATTTTGTTTAGCCACTCTTTTATCGCCGTTGTTCACAGTTTAAAAAGAGTTAATTGATTAGCCTGTTAGCATGGGGACCGCAACGATTATCATGGTGAAAATCGGAGCAACAATAGCAACTAATGGCACTAAATTTAATTCTTGTTTAACTGTTTTATTATTCATTTGAATTACCCTCACGACTTTTGTGTCGTTAAGTTTGCCGTAATCCAGTGTTTTTACCTTGACCTCAATCAAGTTAAATTTTATTAGCCACCAATTGATGCTAAATGTGGTGTTTGTCCGGTATTACCTTGATGAAGATAGTGACTGACTTCCTTCGTCGCGACACTGTCATGTAATAACGACACCAACTGTGATTGTTGGTCATCACGTTGGAGTAAATGGCGGATATCGGTGCCGTAATCTCCAAATAAACATAAATGCATTTTACCTAAGGAACTGACCCGTAATCGGTTACAGGTAGTACAGAAATCTTTTGAGTAGGGCATGATTAAGCCTATTTTACCCAAGTAACCAGGATGGCTATAAACCAATGCTGGGCCATCGTCTTTGGCTTTTTCTTCTAGTTGCCAGCCCGAACCTTCAAGTTGGCGTTTGATCAGATCTCCAGAGGAATGGTACTGTTCGAAAAAAGTATTGGTATCACCACATTCCATCAATTCAATAAAGCGCATTTCAATCGGGCGAATTCTAATAAACTCAAGAAATAGCCCCAGTTCATGATCATTAAAATTTTTGATTAATACCGAATTTATTTTTATTTTATCAAAACCAACTGAGAGCGCTTTATCGATACCTTTCATTACTTGATCAAAACGGTTAACCCCGGTTATTTTATTAAATGAATTAGGGTTCAGACTATCAACGCTGATATTAATTTGGTTAAGACCTGCGTCATACCACTGTTGAGCATTTTTCGCTAAATTATAACCATTAGTGGTCATTGCTATTTTTTTGATCGGGGCAATCTCACTGATCATGGCAATGATTTGAGTTAAGTCTTTGCGTAGCGCGGGTTCGCCGCCGGTGATCCTGATTTTTTCAGTGCCAACACTCGCAAAAGCGGCAACCGTGCGACGTATTTCGTCAAGCGAGAGAAAACAATTTTTCTTGTCATGTTGGTAACCATTAGGGAGACAATACTCACACTTGAAATTACAAACATCGGTTATTGATAGGCGCAAATAGTAAAATTTGCGACCAAAAGAGTCACTTAGCTGCATAATTACACCTTTCCAAATTCGGGAGATAGTGCTATTTCTAACACTACCCTGGTGATTCGTTGATCACGGCGTTACTTTCATATTTCCGCAGTGGAAACTTAGATCTATTCCCTAATAAGGGTTAATAACGCTTCGGTATTTAATGAAACTATCATGCCATATTTTTGGTAAAGATTAAAAATTAAACTTGATTTAAGTCAAGTCCGGTTTAACTTTAAATTTTCTCGCTGATATATTGCGCTATCTGCTGTTTCAATATCGGTAGTGGTACCGAGCCCTGTTCAAGGATTTTTGCATGAAACTCCTTCAGGTCAAATTGAGTGCCTAGCGCTTGCTCAGCATCTTTACGTAATTGCTTTATGGTTAATTCGCCAATCTTGTAGCTTAATGCTTGTCCTGGCCATGTAATATAACGATCCGTTTCGGTGGTTATATTGTGCAATGATAGTGCAGTGTTGGCTGCCATATAATCTAACACTTGCTGACGACTCCAGCCTTTCGCATGCAGACCCGTATCGACCACTAAACGACACGCTCGCCACATTTCATAGGTTAAACGACCAAATTGTTCATAGGGCGTACTGTAATAATTGGTTTCAACCCCTAAATATTCAGCATAGAGTCCCCAACCTTCACCAAAGGCTGAAATATACGATTGGCGACGAAAATCGGGTAAGTTTTTTAATTCTTTATTGAGTGAAATTTGTAAATGATGGCCCGGAACCGCTTCATGTAATGTCAAAGCAGGCAGTACATACAAAGGACGCTTGTCTAATGCGTAGGTATTGACCCAGTAGTAACTGGCTTCATTATCATTACTGGCACCGTTATAGCGTCCGGTGGTGTACTTAGGTGCGATGGCAGCGGGTACTGCTTCTACGCCATAGGGAGCACGGGGTAATTTATTAAATAATTTAGGTAAAATTGCATCAGCTTTTTTTGATAACCAAGCGGCTTTTTCTAATAGCTGTTGTGGTGATGTTGCATAAAACTGTGGGTCAGTGCGTAAAAAAGTTAAAAATTCAGAAAAATTTCCTTTAAAATTAAGCTGTTTAATTATTTCTTTCATTTCAGCTTTTATTCTGGCTACTTCTTTTAGTCCTAACTGATGAACTTGATCCGCATTTAAATCGAGAGTGGTAAAATATTTAATTCTATTGTTGTAATAGTCCAAACCGTTGGGAACCGCTGAAACACCTACGCTCGCTCGTGCCTCAATTAAATATTCCTGAGTCATAAAATCATAAAACTGCCGATAAGCCGGAATAATTTGTTGTTCAATAATCGCAGTGGCTCGTGCTTGTAGTTTGACCTTTTCGTTAGCATTAATCGGTAAACTGATCTTAGCAAAAGGACGATAAAAAACACTGTCGATGGCGGTATCTGTAATGTAAGGTGTAATGCTAGATTCAAAGCCCACTAAACTAGCTTTAGGCTGACTGTACCCCTTAATTAGACCTTGGCGCATCCAGTCGGTTTGTTGCTTAAATTGTCGCTTAACCTGTGACAGTTTACTAAGATAATTTTCATAATCAGCGACCGTGTTAAACGAAAACTGATGACTAATGTTCGCCAGACCTATATGAAAGCCATATTCAGAAGTGATTGGGTTGTAATGCTGCTTAAATTGATAACTGTCCGTTAAATTTTTTATTTGACGATACAATATTTGCCAATTGATATCTTGCTCAATGGTTAGCTGAGATCTGTCTATTTGATCTAATTGTTTTAAGTAGCTGAGATGTATTTGGTTTTTAGCCGCAAAAGCCGCGGGTGATAAATCTGCTAAGGTCGCCGTATCAGTTGCTTGATCATCGTCATTCAAGTTGTTTCTAAAGCGCCAGCTGTCAGCAATTATCTGTGCGAGATCCGCGGACTTAGGTTGGACAGCTGGCTGAGTTGAATAACTACTTTGACCTAAGCTAGCCGCTAAATCAAAATCATCTTGTGGATGTTCTGTGCGACTGATTCCAGTTATGGAGTTTACCGCCACGTTTGCTTTAGGCGCTGGCTGTTTTTTTAAAGGCACAGCATTAACGACAGTTGTTTTTTTATCGGCAAGCGTTGCCGCTTGATCATAAACATGTTGTTGTGGCGACGTAGTAGTTGTTTCACAACCTATCAGTAAAACAGATATAGCGAAGGTGATAAGCGATAGTTTCATACTACTTTTTCCTAATTATTTATTTTGCAAAATAGCCTTTCCATAACCTGGCTAACGCCGATGTTGCCCGGTCAGAAAATAGACATTTATCGTGAGTTGTTTGTTGCCATAACCCTAACAGTAAAGCGTGACTATCGGTCAGTAAACTTAAACATAATGGTTTTTGTAACATTGGAAATTTATTATTAAGTAATGTCGCCAACAGTATAAATTCATCATTAAACCATTGCTCGTATTGTGCAACCAAATCTTCATCGGCCCCAGGCTTCAAAATAGCACTGGATAAACTGGCTAGGTTAAATAATATTTTGTCATCAATAGCACTACCGACAATACAATTGATCAGATCGGCTAAACTGTGCGAATTAGATAAGGTTTGTTCTATTTGATGGAACCAAGTTTGGTAATGTTGTTGTAACAGCGTGAGAAATATCGCCTCTTTACTCGAAAAATAGAGATAAACAGTGCCTTTGGCTTGACCGCTATTTTGAGCAATAGTAGCGACCGTTGGTAAGCATTTTTGTTCGATAAATAATGCGGCGGCAGCATCTATAATTGCTTGATGTTTCTCTTTTTTATCTTCCTTGGATTTAGCTCTTACTTGGGTCATAACATCAGTTCCTATCAACAGTTATATAAGTGTGCAATGAATCGAGTTTACGATCAACTTATCTGACTGAGTGTTTACTTGCTATCGATCAATGTTTAGAGGGAGGTTCTGTTTAATAATGCCGCTTCAAATTGAAATATTCGTTGGAGAATGTCAGGTGCAAAAGAAAATTCAATGGGATCAGGCGCTGATTGAGAAATACAATTATAGCGGCCCACGCTATACTTCGTATCCAACCGCGTTAGAGTTCGATGATTCATTTTCGATGGATAATTTAGTAACTGCTATCGACGGTAGTACCAGTGACCGATTGTCGTTATACATTCATATTCCTTTTTGCCATATGCTTTGTTACTACTGCGGCTGTAATAAAATTATTACTCGTCACAGCCATAAAGCGGATCAATATTTAGTATACTTAGCCCGCGAAATTAAACAGCGCGCTAAGTTATTCAAGCACCAAGTTGTTACCCAGATGCATTGGGGCGGCGGCACACCAACATTCTTAAATAAACAACAGATATCAGAGTTAGTCACTTTGCTAAAAAGTGAGTTTAACTTTGCCGATGAAGGCGAGTTTAGTATCGAAATTGATCCTCGCGAAATAGAATTAGACACCTTAGATCATTTACGTGCGGTTGGGTTTAATCGGATCAGTCTAGGGGTACAAGATTTTAATAAAAAGGTTCAAAAAGCGGTTAATCGTGAACAATCAGAAGAGTTTATCTTTGCAATGATTGAGCGTGCCCGTGATTTGGGTTTTGTCTCGACCAGTATTGACTTAATTTATGGACTTCCGCATCAAACAGCAGCTAGCTTCACTAAAACCATTGAGCGAGTGATTGAACTTTCACCGGATCGTTTGTCAGTGTTTAATTATGCTCACATACCGAGTGTATTTGCAGCGCAGCGGAAGTTAAAAGATGAAGATATGCCAAGCCCACGTCAAAAGCTGCAAATTTTAGAAAATACCATTAACCAATTGGTAGCAGCTGGCTATCAATATATCGGGATGGATCACTTTGCTAAGCCTGATGACGAATTAGCCATTTTACAAAATAATGGTAAATTGCACCGTAACTTCCAAGGCTACACCACTCAAGAAGAGTGTGACTTATTAGGATTAGGGGTGTCAGCCATTAGTCAAATTGGTAACTGTTACGCTCAAAATCAAAAAGACATCCACAAGTATTATGCTGGTGTTGATAATGACAGTCACGCCCTATGGAAAGGCGTAAGCCTAAATGAAGATGACTTTATTCGTCGTAAAGTGATTAAGCAATTAATCTGTCATTTTGAATTAGAGTTTTCAACCATTGAGGAGATGTGGGAACTTTCATTTGAGGAGTACTTTGCTGAAGACCTCAAATTATTGCAAACATTTATCGACGACGAACTCGTGACCTATGGTGATCGAAAATTAACAGTCACCCCTAAAGGTGAATTGTTAATCCGTAATATCTGCATGTGTTTTGATGTTTATTTACGGGATAAAGCACGCCAGCAGCAATTTTCACGGGTTATCTAGCCCTTGTATAATATGGATTAGCTTGTTAAGTTTGCTTATTATTTATACTTTTGGTGTTACTAATGAGCAAAATACATACCCCGGTATACTTGTTTGATTGGGGCGATACCCTAATGGTCGACTTTGTCGATTAATCAGGGAAAATGTGCGATTGGCCTAACGTTGCAATAGTTGATGGTGCTGCTGAAGTATTAGCACATTTATCAAAACAATCCGCTATATTCGTCGCTACCGGTGCGAATGATTCTACAGAGTCAGAGATTAAACAAGCATTCGATCGGGTTAATCTCAGCCAATATATTGATGGTTACTTTTGCCAAGCTAATTTAGGCGTTGGCAAAGACTCCCCATATTTTTTCCCATATATTCTAGAAAAATTAGTTATCGATAAACTAGCGGTTTCACCTGCTGATATCATCATGGTTGGTGATAGCCTAACGCGAGATATCCTGCCTGCGCTCAAAGCCAGACTAAACGCAATATTACTATCCACTAGCGATTCTGTCATCAAGGATGAGAATGTACGAGTGATACGGTCATTGCACCAACTTATTTTCAAAGAAAAGAGAGCAAGTGAATGAACACCATTAATAGTTATTTACTCGTTGGTTCGGTATTAACAGCGACAGCGGCATTTTTCCATCTGGTTTGCATTGTGTTGGGCGCGCCTTGGTATAGGTTGATGGGGGCGGGGGAAGGAATGGCTCGGTTGGCTGAGCAAGGCAGTAATAAGCCGACTATTATTACATTGGGTATTGCCACCATATTACTAATCTGGTCTTTATATGCATTGTCTGGGGCCGGGGTGATAGCTAAATTACCATTGTTGCGCACTGGACTATCAGTGATAACCGCCATTTATTTAATCCGTGGAATGCTAGGGTTTTTTATGATAAATAATCCGTTAGGCCGCAGCCCTGAGTTTTGGATTTGGAGTTCGGCAATTTGTCTGAGTTTTGGCATTATCCATCTTATTGGTTTGATTAAAGTCTGGCATAAAATTTAACCGTTGTTAAGTGAACGATAATTCAGTTAAAATTGTCCCTCGATATATCGTGGGGTGTTTTTTAGTGACTAATATAAAGCAATATTTAGCCGATTCTGACTTGTTACTCAATGCAGTAGGTGAGGGTATTTACGGTTTTGATCTGCAAGGTCATGCGGTGTTTGTTAACCCTGCGGCGGAACAAATGACTGGCTGGCAAGCCGCTGAGTTGTTGGGAAAAAACATTCATCAATATCATCACCACAGCCACGCTGATGGCTCACCACATTTATCATCTGATTGTAAAATATATGGCACGCTCCACGATGGCATTAGCCGTAAAGTGAGTGGCGAGGTGTTTTGGCGCAAAGACGGCAGTCATTTTTCCGTTGAATACACCACCACTGCCGTTTATAAAGAGGGTGTCATTATTGGGGTGGTTGCGGTCTTTAGAGATGTTAGCGAGCAGATAGAAGCGCAGCTATCCTTACGCCAGGCCTTAACTCAAGTTCAGCAATTAACCGAGCAGCTCCAGGCCGAAAATACTTACCTCCAAAGTGAATTACAACAGCAATGGTCAGCTGATGGTCTGGTTGGTAACAGTAAGCCCTTTAAATTAATGACTGAGCAATTAGCGCTGGTCGCTAGCACGAACAGCACGGTATTAATATTAGGGGAGAGTGGCACTGGCAAAGAGGTGGTCGCACGAAACATTCATCGCTTAAGCCAGCGTAGTCAGTCGACCATGGTTAAAGTGAATTGCGCGGCCTTTACCGCCAGTTTATTAGAGTCGGAGCTATTTGGTCATGAAAAAGGCGCATTTACTGGCGCGATTGAGCGGCGTAAAGGGCGCTTTGAGTTGGCGAATAATGGCACGTTATTTCTTGATGAAATTGGCGAGTTATCGTTAGCAGCGCAAAGTAAACTGCTACGGGTATTGCAAGAGCAGGAATTTGAACGGGTTGGCGGCACTGCGACTATTAAAGTGGACATTAGAATTATTGCCGCGACCAATCGTAATTTAACGCAAATGGTTAGTGATGGGCTGTTTAGAATGGATTTATTTTATCGTCTGAATGTATTCCCTATTGTGCTGCCGCCTTTACGCCAGAGAATAGGCGATATAGAGGAGTTGTCCCACTCTATTATTGCAAAGTTAAATAAAAAATTGGCTAAAAAAATCGTTGCCATAAGTGATAAAACACTAACAACATTCAAGCAATACAGTTGGCCTGGTAATATTCGAGAATTGCAGAATGTATTAGAGCGTGAATTGATTCTAGCGACGGGTGACTCGTTAGAGTTAAAAACCCCGCTAATTGATCGGCACAGTAACGAGATTGTTAGTTTGTGCTCTTTATCAGATACTGAAAAAAGTTATTTAATTCAAGTGTTAAAGCATTGTCGCTGGAAAATAGGTGGTGTTGACGGTGCTGCTGTTATTTTAAAGCTGCCAGAAAGTACATTACGATCAAAAATGAAAAAGTTGAAAATTAGCCGCCCAACTTAATGACCCGCGATATATCGCTATTAAGTGATATATCGTGGTTTCATGAAAAAACAAAGCAAATAATATTCATTGATTTCAATGGGTTATTTTTATTTTGAAATGGTCTATTTTTTGCTATAACGGTGTAGCAATTAAATAAAATAACAGAAAAGTCACCGTAATGAAAAATAATATCACTAATCAAGAATATATAATCGCCCCACGATCGGCTAATGGCACTATTTATGTCAGACAGCAATTTGGCTATTTTCAACAATTAAGACGTTATATTGGTGGCATATTAATGCTGGCATTTATCGTTACTCCTTGGTTGAGTATTAATGGCCAGCAGGCAATATTACTCGATCTCGATCTATTACAGTTTCATGTGTTTGGCATGACGCTATTCCCTCAAGATTTTACCTTAATTGCAGGGCTATTTATGGTTGCTGCTTTTTTGCTATTTTTTATCACCAGTTGGTTAGGTCGTATTTGGTGTGGTTTTTTATGCCCGCAAACGGTGTGGATGTTTAGCTACGTTTGGGTCGAAGAAAAAATAGAGGGTAATCGCAATCAGCGTAAAAAACTTGATCAACAAGCTTGGACAATTAAGAAAGCGACCAAAAAATTAACTAAGCATGCTGTGTGGTTAACGATCGCATTTTTTACAGCGACATCATTTTTAGCCTATTTTGCGCCTGTTCGAGAGCTATACACTCAAATGACTGCGGGTAAGTGGTCTGGATCTGTTAGTTTTTGGGTCGGCCTTTTCACCGTTTGCACCTATGGTAATGCCGGTTGGTTACGTGAAAAAATGTGCCATCATATGTGCCCCTATGCACGTTTTCAGTCTGTAATGTTTGATAGTGACACCTTAGTTGTTGCTTATGATGAACAACGTGGTGAAGGTCGTGGAGCACGCAAGCGCAAATATGATCATCAAGCATTAGGACTTGGTGATTGTGTTGACTGTAACTTATGTGTCGATGTTTGTCCGGTCGGGATAGATATTAGAGACGGCTTACAATACGAGTGTATCGACTGTGGTGCGTGTGTTGATGCCTGCAATCAAACCATGAAAAAATTTAAATATCCGCAAGGGTTAATCAGTTATACCAGTGAGTCACAATTAGCGGGTGAAAAACCTAATATATTACGACCTAAAATATTAGGTTATGGTTTGGTAGCGTTGCTGGTGGTTAGTGCAATGATCGTATCTGTTATTCAAACCGTACCCATTGAGTTATCAGTCTTACGAGACCGTCAGGCTTTATATCGCATTAATGATCAAGACCAAATAGAAAATAGCTACCAGCTTAAAATCTTAAATAAATCAACTGAAACTCAGGAATACAGAATAGAAATTGATGGTATGAAGGGGATTGTGAGTAGTATTGAACATGCTATTAGTCTGACTCCTGGTGAGCTATCCTCGGTTATTCTAACGTTAACCGCTAATGGGGATATTATTGATAATTCAGTCACTAATATAACAATTAACGTGATTTATATTGGGAAAAATGACATTAGCGTGAGTCAAGAAACTCGCTTTTTCGCTCCTTAAAAAGGTTAGAAAGTGCGACGTTATGTCGCACTTTTTTTACGGACGCTTCCACTATAATAAAGTCAATTTTTGTAGTGGAAGTCTTATGATGCCTAAAAGTTATTATTCTCTGATTGCGCTAACCATTTCAGCACTCTTTTCTAACCATTCATTCGCAACACAAACCCCAGATAGTGTGCTTAAATTGCAGCAAGAGATTGAGCGAATCACTGTTTCAGCAAGTCGTATCGCCAAAAAAGATATTGAACAAGCTATTGCGGTAGAATTTGTTGGAAAATCAACGCTAGAGCAAGATAATGGCCAACATATCGCTGAATCGCTTAACTCTATTTCAGGGGTGTTGCTTAACCAATTACAAGGCGGACACGGTCACAATGCAGCGATCAGGATGCCGATTAACTATTCTGGTTATTACCTTTATCTTCAAGATAATATTCCGCTACAATCAGCGGCATTCTTTAATCATAATGCGTTATGGTGGAGCAGTTTTAATTCGACCATTAAACGTATTGAAGTGATAAAAGGAGCAGGTACTTCATTACATGGTTCGGGCGCTATTGCAGCAACAATTAATACTTTTAGTGAAGACACATCAATGTCGCCAGCTGGCCAGTTTGGTCTAACGTTAGGTGATTATGGCTATGTTAAAGCCAAGGGGTATTATTCGGATGCGATTAGTGACACCCAATCATTCGCTATTTCCGGTTCGGTACAATCGAATGATGGTTATCGTGAGCATACCGCATCAACGCGTAACGAAATACATTTAAAACATAGATATCAGGGGGACAACCAAAGTTTAGTGACTAGCTTTGTTGTTTCAGATCTTGAACAAGAAATGTCAACGAGCCTTAATGCTGATGATTTTTCTAGTAACCCCAAGTCATCAGGATTAACCGATGAAGTATTAGCTTATGATCCATTACGAAAAAGCCGTTATTACCGATTAAGTACAACCTGGGAAATGATAACCGATGATAACTATCGCATCAGTTTAATTCCTTATTTACGTCAACGAACTAATGATTACACCGCGACTTGGCGTGCCAACATGCCCAAGAATGAAAGCACAGTAACAACGGTTGGATTGCTTTCTTATTTATCACTAGAACCTAATGATGCTAGTGAGCTTATTATTGGAATGGACTTGGAACGTAGTAAAGGAGAGTCATTGTCTTTTCAACCTTTAACGATCACTACTACCGGTTGGGGCGCTAAAACTTATCAAACCGGTCATCAATTTAACGATGACACAACTACGTATTTTGGCGCATCCCCTTACGCTCAATTTAGCTATGACTTAACGGATCAACTGACCTTAGCGGCAGGGGTACGTTATGATTATAATAAGTATGATTTTAATAATAATTTAACAGCTGCGGATGACGATGGTTATGGTAATCGTCGTTTAGCAGATCGTAATGATGACTTTAAACACCTTAGCCCTAAGTTATCACTTAATTATTTATTGGATCAAACCAGTTCGGTTTATGCACGTTATGCCAACAGCTATCGAGTACCAACGGCTGGTAGTTTATATCACCTTAAAAAAGGTGATTCGGTCAGTTTAATTGGTGGCGTAGATGTTGAAAATTCAAACACCTATGAACTTGGCTATAAAGTGAATCACCAAGCGTTTAACATGCAAATATCACTTTATTTTATGGATGTTGATGATGCGTTAGTCCGCGCTTATGATCAAAATGGCTTATCCTATCAAACCAATGCTGGCCGAGTGACTCATCAAGGTATTGAACTCAGTTTAAATAGCCAATTAACCCAAGAGCTAGCGCTATCTTTAGCGCTAACGAAAGCAAAACATAAATTCGATGATTATATTGTAGATGCTGGTAAATTTGATAGAAAAGGTAATAACTTAACGCAAGAATTATCGGGTAATACGATGAAATTAGCCCCCGAATATGTCGCTAATATCCGACTCGTTTATACGCCATATTATCTTGAAGGCTTAACCGCGATTACAGAAATAAAGTCGACCGGTGATTATTATATGGATGATAAAAACACCAAGCAATACGGCGGATATACCATTGCTAACTTGAAGTTCAATTACCAATTATCTGAAAATATTAAGTTTAATGCCAAGGTGATTAATATCACCGACAAATACTACGCGCAACAAGCTGAAATAGCTTATGGCAAAGAAAAGTATTCGCCAGCATTTGGTCGTACCGGATACATCGGCATTAATTACCAGTTTTAAACTAGGATTATTCATTGAAATTTTTATTAGTTATATTATTGTCACTAGGATCGGCTAATCTTGTTTTAGCCCATCAACACGCTGTTCCTACTGGTGTTGTTTGCGATAGCATAAAGATAGATTGCGCTAAAAAAGTGTCAACTGTCGTTGACGCTAACACTGGAAGAATATGGGTAGCATGGGCAATAAAACAGCACCTATATGTGAACTTTACTGATAATTTAGGCGCTGATTTTTCAACTCCTATTCAAGTTAATACTCAGGCAGAAAAGATATCAACCCGTGGCGAAAACCGACCTAAAATAGCAATTGATGGGGTCGGGAATATTTACCTATCCTGGGTGACACCGCTAGCTAAACGATTTACTAGTAATGTTCGCTTTAGCTTTTTGGCCGCTAATAGCCAAGAAGCGACAGCGCCCATCACGGTGAACAACGATGGTTTGTTAACGGGGCATAGTTTTAATGAATTGTCGGTGACAACAAGTGGCAATATATTTATTAGCTGGCTTGACGGTCGTGCTAAATTCACGGCGAAAAAACAAGGAAAGCGGTTACGTACTAGTGAACTTTATTTAGGCTA
>SPKZ01016809.1_pt1 | contig 24985 bp, 22 predicted proteins | sample 2456571 | NCBI WGS metagenome assembly SPKZ01 (sample SAMN11192286, study PRJNA482655) | marine metagenome | biome: ENVO:00000447; feature: ENVO:00000244|ENVO:00000211|ENVO:00000569|ENVO:00002023; material: ENVO:00002151; isolation source: ocean water from marine abyssalpelagic zone ... | reverse complement strand
TGAGCCGTCGAGGGAAACGGCCCAGGGGCACAACTTTGATCAGTCTGCCGATGCTCATTTACTACTACCCCAAGCCGCGGAGCAGGCCCACACGGCTCATGCCAAAGGACATCACGAACGCGGGGTTTCCGCGGAACACGCTCATGTTCCGGATCACGCTACCCCTGCCACCTCGGTTCGAATCTCCGACATCGGAGTTGACCTGGCCGTGGGCGACATTACCGATGAGAATTCGGAGATGTTTCAACTCGCTGAAAGTATTGCCGAGCGCGGGCCGGATACTCTCAGTGGAGCGCACTTGGTGGACGCCCTCGCCCGGGCCGTCGCCGTCATGAACGAACAGGGTGAACTTCACGTGCGCCCCAGTTTCTTAGTTGGCGACGCGGGCGTTCCATTCGCGGAGTCGGAATAGCCCCAGACTGAAGCGGCGCTGGGACCTGAGAGCGGCCGGCTGGCGGCGGTTTCGCCAAGCAGCTATGTAGCTTTGTGATACAATCCATGGGTGTCTTATTTTGCCGCCTATCGTCTTACTGCCACCTTCGGAATTTGCGCCGCGCTAGCCGCCTGCGGGGGAGCAGACTTCAGTCTGGCTGAATCGGACGCTGGGGTTGGCGTCACTGGTACTTCTGGTGGCGCAGGTGGCGCTTCCAACTCTGGCAATGGCGGGGCGGGGAGCGGGGGGCGACCCCCCTTCGGACAAGGCGGCCACGACACGGCTACCGCGGGAACATCGTCCACAGGCGGAACCTCATCGACTGGTGGGACGACATCAACTGGTGGGACGACATCAACTGGTGGGACGACATCAACTGGTGGGACGACATCGACCGCCGGCACGACATCCAACGGAGGTACGACATCTGACGGAGGTACGGACAATGTGGAACCGATCTGTCCCGACGCAGCGCCAGTCACGCTAGAGTGTCCGGACCGATGCAACTGCGAACTCGACGGCTGTCACATGACGGGCAAGGCCGATGAGCCCATCTTCGTCTGCCCTGCGGGTCGACCTTGCTGGATCCATTGCGCCGGCGAGCAAGCTTGCAGGGACGCCGATGTGGTTTGCGCGCCCGGACAAGATTGCACGGTACTGTGCGCCGGAGCCCAGGCGTGTCGGCTCATGACAGTCAACTGCAACGGAGCGCTGAGCTGCAATGTAGAATGTGATGCGTCGAGCGATTCCTGTGAAGACACCGCGCTGCAATGCGCGGCGACGAACTGCGCGGCGAGTTGCGCGGGGGAGTCCCAGCCACTGCTCCAATGCGATAGAACGACCTGTAGTTGCACAGGCTGCTAGGCGCTAACATCGAGCACGCCCCGCGCATTGCCGTCTCGCCCGCGCATTGCCGTCTCGCCCGCGCATTGCCGTCTTCTCTTTGAGCTGATGGCCGGGCCCGTAGCCTGGTCCGCTGAATGGCAGACTGATCTCGAGATGGGTTCGAACTGGCGACAGCAGCATCCTTATCCGCCTCGCCCGTGGCGCTGTTCAGACGCCGTGTAGACAAAATACTGAACACATTCCGGCGGGAAATGGGGAGCCGCGCTTCAGCCATGGCTGGCGGCGATTCCGCCCTCGACTAGAGACCTCAATCCGAGGCAGTCTCCGCGGGCGACCCGCCGCCTTTGCCTATGACTGACCCGGCCCCCAGCGTACAGCTGTCCCTGCTGGTGCCTTGTTTCAACGAGGCGCAGAATTTGCCGGAATTTACGAGTCGCGCCCTCAACGCTCTCGAAGCTTTGGGCGTTCCAGCGGAGGTGGTGCTGGTGGACGACGGATCCTCCGACAACACCGCCTCCGTCATTCGAAGCCTGATGGCAGCCTCTCCTGATTTGGTTTTGGGCGGCTTCCACACGAAGAACCAGGGCATCGCGACGGCATGGCAAACGGCGCTGTCTGCGTCTCGGGGTCAGGTGGTCGTGAGCATCGATGCGGATCTCCAATACCAACCCGAAGACGTATTGCGCCTATATCGAAAATTGCTCGATTCGAGCGTCGACATCGTTCAGGGCTGGAGAAGCTCCGCGGGGCGGGAGAAGGGGCCCCGGTATCACTTGAGCCGGACGTTCAACAGCTTGTTGAATGCTACGTTCGGGATGTCCCTGCGAGACAACAAGAGCGGGTTTGTTTGTTGCAGTCGCGAGGTGTTTGCAGACTTGCTCACCTACAGCCACGACTACCACTACTGGCAGAGCTTTATCATGGTGGCGGCGCACTCCAAGGGTTACAGCTACCAGGAGGCCGAGACCATCTTCGAGCCGCGGCGTCAGGGGCTCTCGTTTCTGGAGGGCTCGACCGTATCGGCTTCTGCGAAGAGCTTGGTTGACGTGGCCAGGGCGAGCGTCGAATACAAATTTCGCAACAGCCCAGGGGATCTAAGTGAGCAGTTCTTGCGGAAACAGTCGGCACTGACGGAGAGGCGCGCGCCTTCGCCACTCGCCCACCCGGCGCGATGGCGCGCTTACATGGCGAGTTTTGAGCAGACCCACTGGATGATTACCCGAGGGGTCGAGCATCGATACGAGTTGCTCAACCGTACTCAGTGGCTGGCAGGCTCTCAACTGCGCGATCTCCAGGACGAGAAGCTACGGCGCTTGATCCGGCACGCATATCGCAACGTGCCCTACTACCGACGTCGGATGCAGATGGCGAAGCTGGGACCCGAAGACATTCGGACCCAAGCCGATTTATACAAGCTGCCGTATTTGTCCAAGAACGAAGTGCGTGCCAACCTTCACCTCGGAATCACTGCCGAGAATGTAGGCAAGGCCGAGATGCAACGCATCGTGACATCCGGCTCCACCGGCGAGCCGTTGGTGTGTTTCGCCGATCGCCGCCAGCTGGAGTTTCGATGGGCTGCGACACTCCGCGCGCAAGAATGGACCGGCTACCGCTTCGGAGATCCCTGTGTTCGCCTCTGGCATCAAGCTATTGGGCTGAACCGAAGCCAAGCGCTTAAGCAACGGCTCGATGCCATCGCGTCGAATCGCACCTTCGTGCCTATGTACGAATTCTCCGAGGGCGGGGTGGCGGATATGGTGCGAACTATGGAGGACGCGGAGCCGGTGCTCATTGACGGCTATGCCGAAGCGCTAGATTTTCTAGCGCGTTACCTGGAGCGCACCGGCGGCACCCTCGCCGTGAGTCCTGGCGCTGTGATGTCGAGTGCACAAACATTGCCGGCGGCGAGTCGACGCATTATCGAAGATCGATTTGCTTGCCGGGTCTACGACAAATACGGCAGTCGCGAGTTCAGCGGCATCGCTTATGAGTGTGAAACCCATGCGGGGCTTCATACGGTTGCTGAATCCTATATCGTGGAGATCCTCGTCGGAGATCGGCCGGCTCGCCCCGGAGAAACCGGAGAGGTCGTGATCACAGATCTCAACAACTTTGGCATGCCATTCATTCGCTATCGCATCGGCGATCTGGCCACCGCTCTCGACGCTTCTCCCTGTGCCTGCGGCCGCGGAGCCCCTCGTATTGGGAGCATCCAGGGCCGAGTGCAATCGATGATCGCGGGTACGGACGCCCGATATGTGCCCGGGACCTTCTTTGCTCATGCCCTTAAAGAGTTTGACTATGCGATCCGGCGATTTGTCGTGGTGCAGGACACGCCAGGGGAGATCCAGCTGAAGATAGTCAAGGCGGGGCGTTTCTCTTCGGGGGCGCTGGACGAGGCGCTGAGTCTGATTCGGAAGTATCTTGGCGACGATCTGAAGATCAGAGTCCACTTCATCGAAAGCGTTGAACTCACGGCAACCGGCAAACACATGGCCGTTGTGTCGAAGTTGCCTGTCGATTTTCAAAAAGTCGGTTCGGCTGTTGTGTCGGCTTTCTGACGCCACTGGCACCACTCGACAGAACGCTGAAGTCCCTCTGCCAAACTGACGGTAGAACGCGTGCCCAAGATGTCGTGTTGGCGCTGCACCCGCCCGACGCGTACCGTTCCTGCGGTTTCGTCCGCGGCCTCGAACTCGGGTGTGCAAGATTTTTCGAGACAGCGAGAGAGTTCCGCGACAACGTCGAGGACGGACACACCAACGCCCGAGCCGATGTTCACGACGCCGCTCGGGATGGGGCGAGCGAGAGCTTGCACTGTCGCGTCTGCCGCGTCCCCGACGTAGAGGTAGTCGAAGACTTGCTGACCATCGCCGAATACGACAGGGGGCTGCCCTTTGAGCAGCCGACGGATCGTCCGTGGCACCAGCGAGTTAGCATAGTTGTGTTGGTACAGCCGCGGCCCGTACACGAAGAAGTAACGCAAGGAGGTGCCCGTGATGCCCGCCGTGGACGTCATGGAGCGCAATAGGTGTTCGCCGGCGATCTTGGTTGCGCCGTACAAGCTGCGGGCGAGCAGGGGGGATTCTTCCAAGTAGGGGCCTGGCAGATCGGTCCCGTAGACGTATAGGGAGGACGCTGCGACGACGTGTTGGACTCCGCCGGCGATCGCGGCGGCGAGAACCTGGTAGGTCCCGTTGATATTTGTCTCCACAAGTCGGGCAGGGTCCGAAGAGGCGTTGTGTTTGGTAGCAGCTAGGTGCAGTAGCCGGTTGCAGCCGGCTAACACGCTGAGAGCTTGGGCATCGCGCACGTCCGCATCAATGATGCGGAGTCGCGGGTCCCCCGCAACGGATGCCAGATTGGAGCGGTCGCTGCAGACACCGTTGTCGATGACGCGAATCTCCGCGGCTGCGGTAGAGAGCAAGCGTTCAACGACATGACTGCCGATGAAACCCGCGCCTCCAGTAATGGCAATACATTCTCCTTCGAACATCGGGGCCAGACGGTATCGCGAAGCCGTGACTAGAGCAATTCGGCGCGGTAGCGATCGGGGATCTCCGAATTCGCGCTGCCGATTATGGCAGTTTTATGCTGATGGAACTCTAGTTTCTGACCGGGGGCGTTGCTACGGCAGTCATCTCCGTCATGTCGATTTCTGAGTCAAACGTATTTCATCGTGGGGCGCGCCTGGTCCTGCGGTTTCGGGTCTTGGTGTTGGTCCTAACCCTTCTTCTTACGGGCTACTTGGGGCACCGCGCCGCTAGGGATCTCCGAATCAATAACAGTACCGATCTCTATATGCCGTCAGATGGCAAAGAGATGGCGGCGCTGCGCGCGTTGAGGGAGAGTTTTGGCGACGACCAGTTGTTCCTGATGGTGGTCGAAGGAGAGGTGTTCACGGACAGCTATCTTCATCGTCTGAGAACCCTGCATGAGAGCCTTGACGCCTTCGATTTTGAGACGACGGGCCCTCCGGAAGATTACTCGGAGGCGGTGTCGGGTCGAGTCACCCAGGCAGCAGCATCGAGTGATGAATTCGAGGAATTCGAGGACCACGCCTCCGGTGAGTCTTGGGGGGAAACCGGAGGCGGCTTTTTCGATGAGATCACCAGTTTAATCAACGTTCGACACACTACGATGCGAGAGGGGGCGCTGCATGTTGGGGGCCGACTGGATGAGTGGTCCGGCGGCGGGTTGGAAACTCTCAAGAAGGACGTGCTGAGCGATCGGAGCTTGGTGGGACAAGTGATAGGGGCGGGGGCCGGGCACTCTGTCGTCATTCTTCGGAGCCAGCCGCTCAATGAAGTCGACTCGAGACAGCTCTCTGCCGTGCTCCGAAAAGTTGCCGAGGAGCAGTCGGGCGAAGGCTTTCGGCTCTATCTTGCGGGTTGGCCCACCGTGACGGCAGCCTTGGCGGATGCGCTCAAGGCTGAGCAGGCAAAAATATCAGCTGCCTCGGGCCTGGCATTGATTCTGCTGCTGTGGTTATTCTTTCGGCACCCGATTGGATTTATGGGCCCCTTGGTGGTGGTGGCCATGTCCGTTGTCTGGACGCTGGGAGCGATGACCGTGGTCGGCATCAAACTGACGGCGGAAGTCCAGATCGTATTGTGCTTCATACAGATTGTGGGCATTGGAGACACCGTGCACATCATCAGTGTGTACCGGGGGCTTCGCCGGCAGGGGGTTGCCAACGACAAAGCTATATGTGGCGCCGTGGCCACTACGGGTTTGCCCATCCTATTTACAACACTGACGACAGCGGCGGGGCTGATGAGCTTTCTTGTCGCCGAGACTCCGCCCATTCGCTATTGCGGACTCTTCGGGGCGTTGGGGGTCTTCGTTGCGCTGGTGCTCAGCTTCACGGTGATGCCAGCGCTACTGAGCTATAATACTAAAAGCCTGTTGGGCGTCTCGGCGGAGGACAAACGAAGCCGCGACTGGTTGGACCGATTACTGGCGTGGGGAGCGGGACTGTCCCGGCCCACTCCGACGCTGGGTAATCGTCCGGCTTGGCGAGTCGCGGCCTTCGCTGCAGTCTTTACGCTGACGATGAGTTTCTGCGCCAGTCGCGCTCGGGTAGCGCACGACCCGTTGCGATGGTTCCCCGAAGACTCTGCGTTGCGAGTCGCGTTTCGCACCATTGACGAACACGTGGGCGGAGCGGCGAATCTGGAGCTCGTGGTTCAGGCGCTTCCCGGTAGCTCATTGTGGGATCGCGGCACGCTGGTGGCGCTGGAGCGTCTTGAGCAGCACGCATTGGCCTACGAAGACGAAGAGATCGATACGAAATTTGTGACCAACGTCACGTCGGTGTTGGACGTGATTCGTGAGAGCAACCGCGCGCTGCACGGCGGCGATATTGCCCACTACCGATTGCCCGATAGCCAGCGCGCCGCCAGCGATTTGTTCACGCTATTTGAAGGCTCCGGACCCGGGCAGCTGAAGCGGCTGATGACGGTGGACGGACAGCGTACAGTGATGACATTGCGCGTTCGTTGGTTTGATTCCACCCTGTACGAACGTTTCTTGGACCACATCAACGCTGGGGCAACGGAATTCCTCGGGCCGTACGCAACCGTACATGTGACGGGAAACGTGTCCACGAACACAAAAATTGCCGGGGCGTTGATTCGCGACCTTTCCCGGAGCGTCGTGTTGGCCTTTTGCTTGATCACCGTCATCATGGTCGCTCTGTATCGAGATCTTAAGTTGGGGCTCGTCGCCATGGTGCCCAATTTGACCCCCGCCATCGCCGTGCTGGGAGTGATGTATCTGGTGGACATCCCCTTGGATGCCGCGAGCATATTGCTTTCGTCGTTGATCCTGGGGGTGGCAGTCGACGATACGATACACTTCATGCATCAGTTTCACGTTCACTACGGCCTGCATGGGAGTGTCGATGATGCTATCGATGCGGCGATGAATCATGCCGGGCGTGCCTTGGTATCCACGAGCACCATTCTTTTCTTGGGCTTTGGTACCTACCTCGTAGGGGATCTAGGCACCTTCCGAGTGTTTGGTGTGATGATGACGGCGGCTATTGTTGTGGCCTTGGTCGCTGATCTGGTGTTCGCGCCGGCCCTGCTGCGGCTAATGTATAAAGATGTTCCTGCCAGGGGGGCGTCGCCAAACCATTCCGGGTTTGAGTCGCCAACGCCCGCATTGGAGACCCCCGGTGGCTCGCGCGCGGCGGGATATTGAGCGCAGATTCAGTCCTTCGGAACGGTTGCGGGCCGCAGCAAGCGCATCGCGATCAGCAGCGAGAGCAAGCTGATCAGCGCACCGAACACCAGCGCCACGGGGCGAAATTCGAAGGTGAGCCGGGGGGCATCCGGCGTCACGTTCATTCCGATGAGGCCCATCGGGGTCACCAGGGGACGACCGTCATGGCTTTGCCAGCTAGGGTGATAATTCATGTTCCACACGAGCAGTCCGGGGCTCGCCAAACCGACAGCTTCGATAGTTACGCTCGACGGGGTCCATTGCACGATGCGCGCCTTGGCTGCAGGAGCTCCGTCAGGTACAGCCACCGCCACCTCACCCGCTTGCGGCCAAAGCTGCCGCGCAAACAATCGCGGAGCGGCAGGGTCGTAGCAATGTAGGTCGCCGCGATTGGCGAGGACGTCCAGTGTGCTGCTAGCCCGGTGCTCGCGGCTCATGGATTCCCGGTGACCAAGGTATGCTCGTTGGGTGAAGGGCTGTCGGAGCACGTCGCTGGCGGCACCGAGCGCGCCATCCTGCTGAGTGAAAGCCCCGCTCAGGATCGGGAATTGCAGCCACAGTAGGTTGCCGGCAATCAGTACCAGAGTTGGCAGCGCCCAGCGCCCGAGCTTGTCGAAACCAAGTGAGGCGGCGATCCCCCAGCAGATGGTCATGTACAGGAACATCCGCGAGCAGACGCGGATCTTCGAAAACACCGGCAACTGGTGGAGTGCCGTCCAAGGATTGACCAGGCCTGTGTCGCCCAGGCCTGTCCAGAGGAATAGGAAGCCGAGAACAAGCCAGGGTAGGGCCTGCCGTTTCGCGATGCCCGCACCCGCGGCAAGAGCCGCCAGCAATACAGGGCCCAAGTACGTGCCGTATTCGTGCCACCACCAAATCTGGCCGGCAAATCGTGTTCGTCCACCGCTGTTCTGGTTGGGGGCCAAAAATATATCAAACAGCGCAGAAGGGGGGATGGCTTCGGCGGGCAGAGCTCCTCGATTGAGTCCGGCGAGCAGTAAACCGGCAGGGAGCAGCAGAATGGCACTGAGCCCGACCGCCAACAACACGGTGCCCGCTGCCACCTGTAGCGGACGTGCTTGGCGGCTTCGGACGCTCTCGTAGACGACCCAGCTTCCGACTAAGAGCGAACCAAGAACGAATACTTGTAGTCCCCCTTCAAGCAGGATGACGGCGGACCAGAGCGCTGCGCTGACCCAACCGCGATTTCCGTGCGTCAACGATTGATTCATCCCGAGCAACACCCACGGCAGCAATACGACCGTCACGAGCCCGAGGTGTCCGGCCGCCACGTGCAGGGCGACGCTGCCGTTGCAGCAGACCGTGAGGGCGCAGAGCCAAGTTCCCCAGCGTCCCGCTCCAACTGAAGCGGCGAAGCGTCGAGAACCTTCTATGCCCAGCGCCAGGATCACGATCCACCAGATCCGGTTTCCCAAGAAGGGGCCGAACAGCATGGTGAAACCGAAGCTGGGGGCGAACACCCGGGCCTGAAAGCTATCGATGAGAGACGCTCCACCGCAGTGATAAGGGTTCCATAGCGGAAGCTGCCCGTAGTCAAATACCGCGTGGTGAGCCGCCGTTGCCTGGGCGGTGAAGAAGTCCCAGTCACCGGCGCCTAGACAACTCGGGCAGGACAGCACGCCGATGCCGAATAGCAGTGACAGAACTATGGACGGAGCCCAGCGCTGTGTGAGTGCAAGAACTGGCTGGAGTCGGCTGTCCACATTGGAATATTAGAACAGTGCGCCTTCATGCGAACAGCAAAGACGTGCGCTCGGTGATGTCTCCCGTTCGAGGCTGGCGGCGCTGGTGGGCTAGTGTTTTTACGGGTGGCTACGGGCGTAAAGCTTCGATAAGCGGAGGGTTTTGTTGCCGGAGTGGTCTCGTCTATCCAATGGCCGGAGCCGATTACAGCGTTGAGATTGAAGGTGGTTTGGCTGCTGGTTGTCTGCTCGGGGGGGATGAATACGATCGAGCGTTGCCTGTCGGCGGCGCCGGTTCGATAGCGGCGGGCAATGAGCTTGCGCGGTTGAGTTGACGGCGTCGGAGTGAGCTGGGAAGTCTGGTGTCCCTGGGGTGCTGGGTGATTGTGGAATGAGGCGAAGACGATGACGAGCAGGCTCAGCGCAGTGTTTGTTGGTGCACTCTTAGTTGGCACCAGCCTATTCACTTGTCTCCTTGGTGGGTGCGCCGTCGCGGGGAGCGCCCCGACGCTCAGTGGTACCGCTGACGCCGGTGGGGGTACCGGCGGAGGTGGTGCTGCCGGAGGTGGTGTCGAGGCTCCCCCCGATCAGCCGCCACCGATCCTCGGTAATGGACTCTCTGAGCACGAAGTGGAGGAGGGTTCATTCTTGATGTACGAACCTCGCACCGTCGCCATGGACGATCCGGTTCCCGTGGTGTTCGCTTTCCCAGGATTTGCCATGGACGGCGAGACGATGCGGGTCATCACGGCGTTCGACCGGATGGCGGATGCGAACAACTTCGTCGTGATATTCCCGACGCGCACTTTCGAGGATGTCGGCGGCCGGGAGGTCTGTGGCATCGCCCGCTTGCTCACGCCGAATCCGGGTGATTCGATGGGTTTCTTTACCCAGATGTTGGACAGCGTCGAGAGCCTTCGTGCACTCGACCGCGATAAGGTTTTTGTTACTGGGTTTTCATTGGGCGGATTTTTTTCCAGCACTATCGGCTGTCACCGTCCCGAATTGGTGCGAGCCATTGCGCCTCATTCGGGGGGCGGGCCCGGCATCGATTGCATTCCGTCGAGCTTGCCCGTGATGATTCTCCACGGCACGGACGATCCTGTTGTGGATTACGAATGTGTCTCAACTCAAAGTCGCGCACGCTGGGCGATACATAACGGCTGCTCCGTTACCTCATTCGATGAGGTTCAGCTCATGAATGGTGTGTGCGAGGTGTTTCACGGCTGCGCCGAAGGCGGCGAGACGCGCTTCTGTTACTTCAAAGATCCCGCTGAAGACAAAGGCATGGGCCATGGCTGGGCGGGCGCCGAAGGGTTTCGGTTCTTCGCAGGGGGCACTCAATATGAAGACGCCACCCAGTTAGTTTGGGACTTCTTCGCCAGCACCCTGTAACGGACAAGCTCAGCGTAACGGACGAGCTCAGCGTGACGACCGACGCCCTGGGGTGCTGACTGCACTCGCAGTAGCAAAAATCGCCCTCTGACGGCTCTCCCAAGAAACAGAAGGAGACCGCTGTCTGGCAATAGCTATCGCAGAGGGGAACGGTTAGGCAGTCTCTGAGATCGAGACAGGCGTCGTGCGTGTCGTGTTGGACTTGACAATTCGAATAACTCGGTCTGCCGTCGGAGTCGCATTCGAGTTCGGACCCCTGGGCAATGGCGCATTTGACTATGGCTTCGAACCCGCGGTCGCGTCCCTGTTCCAGTTCGTCCATACAATCGCAGTAACAGAGGCGTTATTGGTCGAGAATCGGAGTCGCTCTGACCACGGCACATGTTCGAACAGCCGAATACATCACCCCGGGTTAATCGGAGTTGGCGGACAGGACCGACATCTCTGTCCGGCGGAGATAGCTGAACTAGTTAAGCTATTTCCAGTGCTCATGGAGGCCAATAACGAGAAAGTATGTAGACGCCCTACAAAATCCATGCGGCCAATAAGACAATGGTGGCCGATAGATGACTACATTGAAGTGGCCGCTCGGACGTGGCTGATGCGCTCCTCTTTGGCGGTTCACTGAACGATTTCAGACCCTTCGCGGAGCCCGGAATACGCTCGTCGGGGCCCGCGTAAGGTCAGCGGCTCTTGCCCACGAATAGGGAGCCGCAGTTCACTAATCGCAGCGCGGCGATCTCGCTGAGAATTAAAAAATCGGATCGGAGCCGTTTTGACAGAGCGCAAACGCTTGCCCGGAAATCGTGAGAGCTGTGCCCTCGTGAGGGGTGAGGTTTTGTTGCGCGTTGGGAGGATCCGCACTGGGGATATTCTGCAGCATCCATACATTCGCAGTGTGAGCGACTCGTTGAATCTGCACGATCACCACTAACGAGTCGCCTTCGTTGTACGCGCTAGGAAGACTCGTTTCCGTGGTCTGGGGGGCCACGGTTCCGTCTGCGAAGCGCACCTTGATCTCATCCTCAAAAGCGTCGCGTGTGAGAAGAATGGTGTAGCTGCCGTCGCGGATGTTGATCGTCGACCTCACGCCGGATAACATGATGGCGCCGAATACCTCGATCTCATCACGCAGCACCGGCTCAGTGGAAGCGATGGTAGTGACGCCTCCGATTGGGAATTCCCAACAGCCGTTCTCCAACCTGGGTTCGACGGGGCTGTAATCAAAGGGGATCGAGTCGTACAAGAAGTCAACGGTGGGCTTGCCCCCGTCTTCACCGCCAGGCACCCAGCTGTCTATGGCGCCGTCGTGGATGCCCCCGCTGTGGATTGAGTCTTCTATAGCGGTATCGAGCGATGTATCGGCCACCGTGCGACTGTCGCTCATTCCTCCGTCCATCACCGTCCGCCCGCTGTCCTCGACGTTGCCGGCGTCGAGAAAATCGGCGTCGGTCGAGCCCCCCTCTTGAGTCAGTTCGGAGCTTCCATTTGGATCATTGTCGTCTTCAGTACAACCAAGATTCGCCATCATCGCGAATCCAAGCACCCATAGGGGCATCGACCTAGCGGGAAAGGGCGGAGGAGTGGATGTTCCGAGTGTTGTCACTCGGCCTCGCCTTAGCACGCTCAGGCCGCCGTGACCGGCGCCAAGATTTGGAGCATTGTTTAGAATGGCGAGCGGCGGAGAATAGTCCACCACGTCGTCGCCGCCGGAGGGTGCGACGTGAAATTGGCTCGCCTTCTGTCGGACAGTTCCACAGTTGTGTCGGAGATCGCGAGCGAGTTGTTGTTGGGTAGCTCCACAATAGATGGGGGAAATGAAATCGCATATCGGGTTTTCTGGGGAGAGCTGCAACGCCGCAAGCGCTCCCGCGCGATCTTGCGCAGAGAGGCGCGGCCCCGCCTTGCTGAATCGAGGGCGACGGCGGTATCGCGAGGGCCCGCGGTATCGCCGGTCGCATGCCTTCGCGGACGGCGGGTATCTAGAGGATGGATGGGCCGGAGCGGTTCGGGCAGGTGCCCCGGTCTGAGCAACCGTCAACGGGCGCGGCTGAGGAGCCTGGAGTCGATCAATACACTGACTGGCTAGACTCCTTTGCCCCTTGCGCCGAGCACGGTGGGCGCTGCTATACTCGGTTCTGATGAGCGAAAGTCTCCGCCCTCCGGGCGCGCCGAAGCGGATTGCGATTTTAATAGTCGCCTACAATGCAGCCTCCACTCTCCGTCAAGTGCTCGATCGGATCCCAGAATCGGTGTGGGAGGAAACAGCTGAGGTGATCGTCTTCGACGACGAAAGTACCGATGATACCTACTTGGTCGGGCTGGGCTACAAGGCTTTGCACGGTAAGAGTAAGCTGAGCGTATTTCGGAATGAACGAAACCAGGGATACGGCGGAAACCAAATGCTCGGTTATCGCTACGCCATCGACAAGGGTTACGATGCGGTCGCGTTGATCCACGGCGACGGGCAATACGCTCCTGAAGAATTGCCGAAAATGTTGGCGCCCATCCTGAGCGGAGAGGCCGATGCAGTGTTCGGATCCCGCATGATGACGGCGGGCGCGGCCTTGGAAGGAGGCATGCCTCGCTACAAGTATGTCGGCAATCGCATCCTCAGCGCATTTGAGAATAGCCTACTGGGCACCAAATTGAGCGAATTTCACTCGGGTTACCGTGTCTACTCCTGCGCCGCTCTCAGCCGGGTTCCCTTCGAGCTGAACACAAAAGACTTTCACTTTGACACGCAGATCATCATTCAGATGTCGGCCGCTGGCATGCGTATCGTCGAGTTACCGATCCCCACCTACTACGGCGATGAGATATGCCACGTAGACGGCATTCGTTACGCCAAAGACGTGGTAAAATCGGTCTTGCAGTTCAAGTTACATAGCTTCGGAATTCGTCGGGCTGCCGAATACGAGGTTCGCCCGCGCTACAGCATCAAGAAGAGCTTACTGTCATCCCACGCGCAGTTGTTGAGCATGGTAGGCTCTGCCCGCTACGACATCCTTGACGCGGGTTGTGGCAGCGGTGAATTAGCGTCGCTGTTGCAAGATCGTGGCCACAGAGTCACGGGGATGGACGCCCGCCCCCCGCAGACCCAGCTCGAAAAGTTCATCCAAACGGACCTGAGCTCGGGGCTCAAGCTCGAAGCCGACCAACGCTTCGACGTTATCCTGTTCGCCGATGTTCTTGAACACTTGCCGGATTCGGCGTTGCTGCTCCGGCAGGCGCGTGATCACTTGAAGCCTGGTGGTCGGATCTTGGTGTCCTTACCGAACGTCGCCCATTGGTCGATCCGCGCACAACTGGCCGCCGGGCGCTTCGAGTACGCCGATCAGGGTATCTTGGACCGAGGTCACTTGCGCTTCTTCACCGATCGAAGCGCTCGTCAGTTATTCGCGGAATGCGAGCTAGTGGTGCGGGATTGCTCCGTGACGCCGGTGCCCTGGGAGAAGGTGACCGACAACGCTGTGTTGCACGATGCCCTCGAGAAAGTCGATCACGGCCTGGGGCAGCTGAGTCCGAATCTGTTTGCCTACCAGCACCTGTTCATGCTGGTCCCCGATCCGGAAGCCGATCGGGAGCCTCGCGTTGAGTCTAGCTAACCGGGGTCCCTCTCGCGTGCTGCTGGCGGGATTCGGGGAAGTCGTCCAGACGACGAGCTGACATCCCATTGAGACGGCCGGGGCGTCAGTGCAGACACGTGCCTAGGGCTCAATGCTCTGGGTAGGGAAGTGCTTGGCGAATTGCTCGCGTCCTTTCGGGTAGTTCGGGAATCGATTGAGCAGCGACCGGTAAAATGCGCGGGACGCTTGATACTGTCCGCGCCGTGCCATGACATCCGCCAAGTTGAAGGCAACTTTCGGATCTTGGGGCCAGAGGGTAACCGCCTGAGCGAGCACCGATTGTGCGGAAGCGTGATCGCCGGCGCGAACATAGAGCCGAGCCATGTTGTTCATTGATCGGCGCGCAATTTCGGACTGTTGCGGAGCGCGTTTGATGGCCGCTGAGTAGGCATTCACGGCGGCGGCTTCGTCACCGCGATTCTCCATCTGTTTGGCGATTTGATAGGGCGGGATGGGGGAACCGGGGGCTGCTTGCGCGGCGTCGACGAATAGGGCGAGGGAGTCGGAGAACAGGGAGGCCCGAGTCGCCGTGAGCCCCCCGAGAGATACCAAAATAGCCGCCGCGACCAGGAGCCGCGCGCGACCGAGGGAGCGCAGCACCGCTGCCGTGCCGAGTCCGAGTCCGAGGACTGTAAAGTACAGATAGCGATCCGCCATGGTGTTTTGCAGCGGGAAAAACACTTGGCTGACCGGCAACAACGGCAGCCAAAAGAAGACGCTGGCAGCGAGCGGTAGCGACTGCTGGTACTTGAAGTAGGCTACCGTGGCGCCCAGCAGGCTCGCCCCGCACACAAGCCAACCCAGCACTGCGGTGGCCGAGAAGCTGGTGAGTGGCTGCACGTCGTACACGATGGACAAATCGAAGGGGAACAAGAGCTGTCCGAAGTAGCGGACCCATACTTCGCCCATGGTGATGAAGGCGGCGCTAGGGGAGCCACCGAGCGGTTCGCCCACCATGTGCACGACACCACCGATGTGATGGTGAACCGCGAAGGCCGCTAGGCCGACTCCGAGACTGACTCCGAGCACACCCCAGTGGGGTCTACGGCGGGCGAGCAGGTCGTGCATCAACAGGAGGCCACCCGCCACGACGGTCATGGCTTTGGAGAAATGCGCCAAGGCAAGTAGGCCGGGGGTGAACCAAATCAGGCGATCGCGTCGGGTGTAGCTCAACCACGCCATGGCAACGAAACAACCCGCCAGTACGTCTTTGCGGCTAGCGATCCACGCCACCGATTCGACGTGCACGGGATGCAGCGCGAACAGCAGGATCGTCAACTCCACGGTCCAGCGATCTTTCAGAGCCGCCCCCAGAGCCGCTCGCAGTAGCAATACCGTGATAACGTAAAGAACAACGTTGTTGAATCGCATCAGGCGAGGCGAGTCTCCAAACAGGCCAAATTCGAGCAGGTGACTGATGTCTCGAATTGGCAGATACTCCGCGCCCAGTGCAAATCGTGTCGCGGCGTCGAACTGTGTGAATATCGCTTGGCAGTGGGCGAGGCTAAACTCGTGAAGGATTCGGTTGTTTTGAACCAACCAATCGTCGTCGTATGCCAGATAGCCACCCCCGAAGCTCGGCAAGTAGACCAACAAGAGGAGAGCGGTGAGCCAAATGGCGGGTGCGCGGGTTCGTGCTAGCTCAACGGAATGGGGCGACGACGCGTTCACGGCTTCAGTTGAGATCTCGAGTGCGCACGTAGTGGTCGCCCACTTTTTTGTCGAAAAACTCGTCGAGGCGAGGATGAACGATCGGTAGCCCTCCCCCAGCGCACGCAAGATGGCGCTCGGCGACGTAGGTTTCCTGGTCGGAGCTGTGCACCAGAACACGGTACCAAGGTTTGTCCTTGGGGGGCCGAGACCGCGCCACCTGCTCGTACCACTCGTCGCTCAGCCCGAAATTGAAATCGATGTCCACAACCACGCCTCGGTAGCCGAATTTCTCGTGGGTCACGATTTGACCGATCATGAATTTTGGTGAATGGGGCACAGGCGGTCCAGTTCGGCGCGTCAGAGCGCTGGTTTCATCGGGATCCTAGCCCACAGCGGGGAAGGCGAGCGGATTCTCGCATGTTAACGACGTTAACATGGCGATTCAGGGGCGCACCATGACCGTGGCTCGTCTCAGGGAGCGCTGCCCCGCGGACACGCGACTGGTGGGGGCAGTGTATTTCCGCCGAACCGCCGGTATTGGCCGCTAACGTAGGCTCAATAATCGCTGTCTTTAACGCGGATGGGTGGGAAAGATCAGGATAGTTGGGTCTCGGGCAACGATGCCGAGCACGAGCTCAAAACTGAGCTGGAACGGATGGTCGACGTTGCGGAGATGCGCGGTATCGGTTCGTTCGAGGAGACCGAGGTTCTCCTGCGGTGTCGCCGAATCGAGCTGTTGACGGAGCAAGTAAGCGCACTGCAAGAAGACGAGCTGGAATTGCTGAGCAACGGGGTGCTGCGACTCGATGCCGAGTTGCAAAAGTCCCGGGACCGCGCGTTGGAGCTGGCGCAATCCAAGTCGGACTTCCTGACAAATATGAGTGATGGGATCAGCACCCCAATAAACGGAGTGCTCGGGATGAGCGTGCCCCTACTCACCTGCATTGCGGATGATGTGCCCCAGTGGGTGCTGGGCGATCCTGGTCGAATCCGGCAGCTATTGCTCAACGTGCTCGGAAACGCCGTCAAGTTCACCGAAGACGGTTCCGTCAGGCTGCGCGCGACCTGCCAATTGATGGACGGTCAGCGATGCCGTCTTAGCGTTTATGTGGAAGATAGCGGGGTCGGTATCGCACTCGAGCGGCTCGAGGCGATCTTTGGGCACTTCACTCAGGCAGTGTCTGGCTCCACCCGGCGGTTCGGCGGTACCGGCATGGGGCTGAGTGTCAGTCAAAAACTGGCCGAGCTGATGGCGGGCACCATTTAGGCGAGGAGCGCTGGCATCGGTCGTGGCTCATCCTTCGAGATCAGCATTGAGCTAGCTGTTTCGGACAACAAGATCAACCAGAAGGTAGCCGTTCGAGCGCTGGAAAAACTAGGAGCTGTCGTCGAGGTGCCCGACAATGGTCGGCTCGGCGTGCACATGCATGCATCCGGCGAGTACGACGCTGTGCTGATGGACTGCCAGATGCCGGAGATGGACGATTACGTGACCAAATCGCTTCAAGCGGGCTGCCCTCGGCGAGGTAGTTGTCCGGTGGACTTCGAGCTAGAGCCGCTTACAATTTATCCGTTGCCTTACCGGCTTTGACCCACCCTTTGATACCGGCTGGCATGACGCTCACCTCGGTGTAGCCGTCTGCGAGCGCTAGGGACGCCGCGTGGTGGGAGGCACCGCAGCGTTCGGTAGCGCAGTAAAATACAAGGGCTGTCTCTTTGGCATCCGGCAGATTTGAGACGTCACTGTAGGAGACCAAAATGGCCCCAGGCACGACGCCGTACTGCTGTCGGAGTTGGTCCCGGTTGACATCGACAAACTGGCTCTGAGACAGCTCTGCTTCGTCGACGGAGAGCTCCGTCACCGAGGCTTCACTGGACTCCGCAACGGATGCGGTGTCCGTGTCGCCCGTCGAGCCGGACTTGGCAGGCGCGGAAGGGGAGCCGCAGCCATTCAGGTAGACAATCGCTATCCCTCCAATAATCAAGATATCCAAAAAGCGCATGATGCCATTCCTCTCGGGAGTTCGTTGACACTAGCCTAACGGATCAGCGCCCGTCCGAGTTTCAGCGAGAGGGCGATTTTAGCCAGGGGGTGCGGCGGCGGAGAATGTCCGGCGGCCGGTCTTGGGTTTGCGAAACCGAGGGCGTGGTAGCTCGCAGAGTCACGCAGAGCCGGTTGCGCCCGTGACTCGGATGTCATGGTGATGGGCCAGCGGCACACAAACTAGCTGGATGTGAGTCGGATATCGCCCTGTCAGCTTGGCCCAAGCTTTGCTTATTGAGCCGGGCATGGCTTTAAGAATATCTCCCCGCAGTTGGCAACTCGGGTTGTATGCGGCTCTCGGATTGGTTCCTTCGTGCGGAGCTGTGGTGACGTCGGAATCCGGAATTGACGGTGTCGGTGCGGACACTCCCGGAGCTGGAGGTGGCGTCGCGGCAGACGCGGCGGTGGGTCCCGATGCTTCGGGAGGATCGGCTTCTGCTGGTACTGGCGCTGGCGGCGTCGCCGCTGCCGGCACAAGTTTCGGTGGCTCGGCTTCTGGCGGTGTCGGCCCGGGGGGCCCGGTACCGGAGGACGGCGGCGGGAGCGGCGGCAACCTGAACCTAGCGAACCCGTTCCCCTGCGTGCCCCTGGCGAACCCGCCGGTGGATGACTTCGGATTTCAGACTTGCGAAGGCGAACTAGTTCGTCGCTACGCTGAGCGCACCTGCACTTTCGCCCCGCCGCAGCCGGGGCCGGCGCCGGATGGGGCAGTCGACACTTGTGCGACCCATGAAGGCTGTAACGCGAGCGAGCTCTCCTTCTGCGAGCGGGATAGATGGTCCGGAGGCACGATTTGTTCGGAGGCGTGTCAGACAGACGCCGATTGTGCGGAGGGATCGATCTGTGAATGCGGCGCAGAGGTGTCCCGTTGTGTCCCAGCGACGTGCACGACAGACGCCGACTGTGAGGGCGACTTGCTGTGCACGCTCCATAGTGCGGATCCCTTTGAGAACTGTGGTTATCGGGCCTATGGTTGTCAGTCGTACCAGGACGCCTGTGGGGGCAACTTAGATTGCGACGGAGGCGGGTTCTGTTCCGATTGGGGAACTCGGAGCTGTGATGGCTGTGTTAGCATCGGTAGGCCGTTCCTGGTGTCTGGCGAAGCCCGGGTGGCAGCAGCCGTCGCCCGCTCGGATTGGGCGACGGCTGAGCTCGCGCCGTCGCTTTCCGTCGGTCCCGTGAGTCGAGCGGCATTGGCGAGGGAGTGGACTCGCATCGCGCTCATGGAGCACGCGTCCATCGCGGCCTTCGCGCGATTCACCCTCCAGCTCTTGCAGGTGGCAGCACCCCAGGATCTCATCGAGCAATCCAACCGAGCGATGCATGACGAGGCGCGGCATGCGCGGATGGCGTTCACTCTGGCCAGCGCCTACGGCGAACAACCGGTAGGCCCGGATACGCTGGACATGAGCGATTCGATGAACGGCTGGGATGTGGAAAGTTTGCTTGTGACCACGATCGAAGAGGGCTGCATTGGCGAGACGGTGGCCGCCATGATCGCGGCCGAGGGCAGCGCGAGAGCTGAAGATCCCGTCGTTCGCGCCGCCCTGGCGGAAATCGCGGACGACGAAAACCGCCACTCGCAATTAGCCTGGCGCTTCGTTGCTTGGGCGCTGACTGAGTACGGACAGCGGGCGCACGATATCGTCCGGCGCGAATTTCAGCGCCATCTGAATACGCGGTTGGCTGCCACGGCGTTGTCCGTCCCGGGGCAAGAGCTCGCCATCGATTTGCGGAGGCACGGGGTGCTCAGTCCGTCCCAGAGCTGGTCTCTCGCAGCCATCGCGCGCGCCGAAGTGATCGGCCCCTGCGCCATCGAACTGTTGCGCAGTGTCCCTGCGCCATTCGCGGACAATCGGCCGCGTTCCCGTGAGTTGGTCGCCTGACGGTCTCAGCCGCCTCACTAGGCTGCGGGCTGCTCCGCCTTTGGTGGAGGTGTGCGGGGGGGCCACTGTACGATGAAGCGAACGACGGTGCCAGCGCCGGGAACGGAGCGCACTTCGACCTCGCCCCCTATGTCGTGACAAGCCGCTTTTATGGCGCTCATGCCGACGCCCCGTCCGGAAGTGTTGGTCGTATGGTCGCGACTGCTCACGCCGTCAGTGAACATCGCCGGGACGAGGTCTTCGCGCGTTTCGGCCGGAAGCTGAGCTCTGCGCGCCCTGCTGGACAACGTGAATCAAGCCTTGGTGACGATCGACCGAAACGGAGACATCCTTGTCCTCTAATCCCAGGTTGAGCCGTGCCAGTTCATCGTATGACGTCGCAAGATCCGACACCATTCGGTTAAAAGCGCCGGCCAAGAGCTCGACTTCGTCTCCACAATGGACTTCCGCCCGGACGTTTTTCTTGCCGCGAGCCAGCTCCTCCCCAGCGTTCGGTTGCACAGCTGGCAATCCATCGCCGTAACCGATAGAAATGATCCAGTTTTTCTAGCCAGGAATTAGGGACACATACCTAGTGTTTTTGTTGAGCGACTTTCGCGCAACGGGGTCGATAAGATCGACTTGTTGCTGATGATCGACAACTCGAGGTCCATGGCGGACAAACAAGCCATATTGCTGGAAGCCATTCCGAAGCTCGTGGACCGACTGGTCAACCCCAAGTGTGTGCCGGTCGGCGGTGGCCCTCTAACTGAGCCAGGACGGGACGGTTGCCCCGCGGGCAGCGAGAGTGAGTTTCGCGCGGTGCACGACAGCCACATCGGTTTCATCAGTTCCAGCTTGGGTGCCTGGGGAGTGGGAGATCGTTGTTCGACTGCCGGGGGAGCCGATATGGCCCACTTGATCCCCACGGTGCGCGATGTGGACGTGCCCGAATTTCTCAGCGTAACCGACACGACTGATAGGAACACGTTTCGTGATGCTCTCACCCGGACGGTGGAAGCGATCGGTGAAAACGGTTGTGGATATGAGGCCTCGCTAGAGGCGTGGTACCGGTTTTTAGTAGATCAGGCGCTCTATGCCTCCCTCGAGATTGATGCTCAGAAAGTGCAACGCCGGGTGGGTATCGATGAAGAACTGTTGGCGCAGCGAGCGCGGTTTCTTCGACCAGATTCCTTGGTGTCGGTGTTGATGTTGAGCGATGAAAACGATTGTTCGCTCCAAGCCGAAGGCGTCGGCTGGATTCCGGTGGGTTACACCAACGGAAACATGTTTCGAGGGTCCACTGTGTGTGTGAAGCAAACCCTGACGATGCCTGTTGTTACAACTGTGAAATGGTACCGCTGTCGGGTTGCGAGGCGGATCCCGTGTGTCAATCAGATGGGCGGCATGATTCCAACACCGACCCTTTGAACCTCCGTTGCTGGGATCAGAAGGGTTGTTTCGGATATGATTTCATGTATCCGCCTGAACGCTACGTGAACGCGTTGAGGAATTCTCAATTGTGCACCTCCAATCCGGATCTATCCTTGGGCGCTTGTCCCCCGGAAGACATCCACCCGAACCCGCTGTTTGTTTTTGGCGGCGTCGGGCGTTCGCCAGAACAGGTCATTCTGGGTGGCATCATTGGCCTACGGTGGCAAGACATCGCAGTAGATCGCGAGCACGAGGAGTTGCGGTATCTGCGAGGGGATCAAATTCCGTGGAGCGCATTGGTGGGAGGTGTCGACGGGCCCGTGAACAACCCACGCATGCGTGAAAGCCGGGACCCGCGAAGTGGCTTGCCGGGACCCGCTGCCGCGTACATGGCGGCTCCGATCTCGGGCCATGAGCACGAGATGATGGATTCCTTACAATATTCCTGCATCTTTCCGGTGCCCACTCCGCAACTGTGTCTGGACAGCAGCACGACGGGCTGCGATTGCCGAGACTCGGAACTGACTCGAAATCCCTTGTGCCAGGCGGCAGACGGCAGTTGCAGTTGCAGTCCCGGGCCAAGGCCTATCCCGGATCTCGTCACCTGTCGGTACTGCAGGGGTTGGGCGAAAGCGGAATCGTTGCGTCCATTTGCCCGAGGAACATCGATGATGATACGCGCCAGGACTACGGCTACAATCCAGCGATCGATGCCATTGTCGAGCGCTTGGCGGTTCAGCTGGGAGGTGGCTGTCTGGTTCAGGACGTTGCCCTGGTGCCCAACGGGGAAGGGGGCTCGAAGTGGCTTGTAGTGTGGTGGGGGCCACGGTTCCGAAGACACACTGCGCGTGTGATTCTGCCCAAGCGCGAGCCCTGGTACCAGATCTGTTGGAGGTGGCGCTTCGTGATGAGATGAAGCAGAAGGGGATTGGTGGACCCGACACGGCCCCTTGCGCGGAGTACTGCCTGTGCGAGATCTTGCCCGCAGGCGGATCGGACTCTTCTGATGGCTACGCGGATTGTTTGAACAATGAAAATTCCGAATCCATTGGCTGGTGTTATATCGACCCCGCCCGCGGTCTCGGCAATCCGGAGCTGGTGGAGGCGTGTGTGGACGATCCCCGCCTACTCAAGTTCTCGGACCCTGAGGGCAACTTGCCCGCGACGGGGTCGACGACATTCATCGCCTGTCTGGGCGTTGGAAACTGAGAAGGCCGGCGCCGAATTTGGCTTTCTGGATACAGGGCTTTCTTCACTACAGGGTAGCCCGCTGAATCGCCGTTTCGAGTGCGCCGGTGCCGTGTTCGGTCGCAACCATATCGACCGACATGGGGGACATGGCGAATACGGAGACCTGGCAGTCGGCCCCCCCGACTTGTTCCTTCAGGCGGGCGATGAATCGCGCGTCGAGTACCGTGCCGGCGCGGAGCAACACCACCTGACCGTCTGCCGAATAGAGCGTCTCCGGCAACACCTGGCCCGAGCGGAGCTCAGCGAACAGCAAATCTTGGACGTCCGCGCGCGTCTCGAAGATGTCTAAAAACAGAGAGCCCACATCGGATGATACCTCGTATCGATGGTGAACTGTGTCAGACGGAATGGGTGGAGGCCGGCTAGATTCGAACTCAAAACAACTCGGCAGATGCGGGGAGATGAGCCGAACGCCGGCACGCTGCAGTTCGGATTTGAGCGCTCCCTGAATCAGGTTCGTGGTTTCGGCGAGGAGATCGCATAGATCCATTTGTGACGTGGGGTCCGTCTGGACCATCGCGGAATGTAGAGCCAGGGCCACCTCGCGACTGACCGAGAGACGGATATCGAGCCAGCTGTTGTCTTCGGGAATGCCAACGCCAGTCCACGACCAAAATGCGAGGTCGCTCGGCTCGGCGATGTCGTTGCTGGCTGGGGAGTCTGGGAGCTGGGCCGGGGGCTCAGCGTGCACGGCTTTGAGAACGGAAGTGGCACTGCGGAGGACCGCCGCAACGCTACCCGCTTCCAGCCCGCGCAACGATCCGCAGTCACCGTCGCGCTCGTCCACGATGCGATACCGGATGTCAAAACGGCGGATAATTTCCTGCAGCCGGTCGATTTTTTGCGCCTGCGCTTCGTGGCGTCGGATGGCGCGTTCGGCTACCCGAGTCCGGGCGACCACTTCGGCGTCACTGACGGTCTTTGGCAAGTAGTCATCGGCACCCCGGTTGAGGGCCGAGACGATAGACACTTTCTCCGACCGACCCGTGAGCATCATGATGTAGGGGCTGATGTCGAAGTCCAAGGCGCGAAGCATGGCGACAAACTGTAGACCGCTGATGTTCGGCATCACCCAGTCGGTGATAATGATGAGCGGCTCGAGGGCGTCGCGTATCCGCGCCAGGGCGTGTGCCGCGCCGTCAAAGCTTTCCACCGTGAAGCCGGCAGCGCTGAGCAGCGCGTCGTATCGGGCCCGCTCGGCGGCGCTATCGTCGACGATGATGATGATGGGAGCCATGGTGTGCCGTTCCTATAAGAAACGGCCCATGTCGGCATCGCTTAAGTGCCGAAATTTGCCGAAAATGCTGGGTGATGAGGTATCCTCAGTCCTCGGTTTAGAGTGTTCCGCATCGGAAAAATGACTCCCATTGCTTCCAGTCTCTACGAAGGCATTCGTTCAAGAAAACTCGCGTCGGAACAGTTCACAGAACTGCTTTCGGCTCCCGGGCTTCGTGTCGCGCGGATCGTCTCCGATGGTCATACGACCCCCGAGAGCGAATGGTACGATCAAGAAACCGGCGAGTTGGTGTTCGTGATTCAGGGGGCGGCCTTGGTGCTATTCGAGGCAAGTGGGGCAGAAGTGAGCTTAGTCCCCGGCGATTACGTGAACATCGCGCCCCATGAGCGGCACCGAGTGACTTGGACGGATCTGGCCCAAAAAACCGTGTGGCTGGTAATTCACTACGATGCTTCTCGGGACGAGTGAGCCCGCAGCCCCCGAAAAGGACCGCGACGAGCAGACGCTCCAGGGGGCGGCGGCGGTAGCGGGACCCAGCGGGGTGACGCGAAGCTAGGGCTCTGCCCTAGCGAATGTCGAGGAAGCAGGTCTTCATCGTGCTGTGGCAGGTACCGTCGCAGCATTCAGCGTTCGTCTCGCAGGCACCGCCCATGGGCGCACACTCGACTTCGGCGATGCCGCACACTCCGTCCCAGCAGTTGCCGGAACAACAATCGGAGGAGGTGGTGCAGGAGCCGCCGTCGCTGATGCAGGTGCTCCCGCAGTACAGCGCGCCCGTGGCATCGGGGCTACAGATACGGCCGCAGCACTCGTCGGGGGTGGAGCAGCTTTCGCCGTCTGCCGCGCAGCTGGGGTAGGTCGAGCCGCCGTCGGGGTCGCTCGGATCGGGGGTGCCCGTGCAGGAGCCGTTGTTGCAGGAGCCGCTACAACATTCATCGCCAGTGCTGCAGCTGCCGACAGGCTTACATGCCAAGCAGCGTTCCACGCCGACGACGCTCATGATGCAACGGTCACGGCCGTCTTGCCCACCGGGACAGCAGTCGTTGGTCCCGCCGATACAGATCTCGCCGCCTGGTGCACAGCCTCCGGGGTTTCCGCAACGCCCGACGCCGCTATCCCCCATCATCTCGCAGGTCCCGGCTCCGCCGCTCTCGGCGACGAAATTACAGCAGTCTTCGTCGGCTCGGCACAGTTCGCCGTAGGGGCGGCAGCCGCCTAAGAATTGACAGGACTTGAACCCGGTGCCGTCGTCAGCGCAGACTCGAGA
>SPKZ01009587.1_pt1 | contig 25015 bp, 19 predicted proteins | sample 2456571 | NCBI WGS metagenome assembly SPKZ01 (sample SAMN11192286, study PRJNA482655) | marine metagenome | biome: ENVO:00000447; feature: ENVO:00000244|ENVO:00000211|ENVO:00000569|ENVO:00002023; material: ENVO:00002151; isolation source: ocean water from marine abyssalpelagic zone ... | reverse complement strand
CAAACTGCTGTACTGGCCGGTATTCGCAAAGCGGGTTTGTCGGTATTGCCGTGGAATGAGCAAAATAAAGCCTTACTCACACGTTTACGTTGCGCGCATAAATGGCTACCTGAATTGGGCTTTGTTGATTACTGTGACGCAGCCTTGATTGACGATTTAGAAAATTGGCTATTACCCTACTTAACGGGGGTAACAGGGCCTGCACAGATGAAAAAAATCCCGTTAACAGAGGCATTATCATCCCGTTTAGCGTGGTCGCTACAGCAACGTTTGGATAAGGAATTACCGACTCATTTCACCGTGCCAACTGGATCGAAAATTAAATTACGTTATAACGATAACAGCGCGCCGAGTTTACCTGTACGTATTCAAGAGATGTTTGGTCAAGCCAATAAACCCGCCGTTGCCAATGGACGCGTGCCGATTGTGATTGAACTATTGTCACCTGCTCAACGTCCGCTACAGATAACCCAAGATTTACTGGGTTTTTGGAATGGCAGTTATGCCGAGGTTAAAAAAGAAATGAAAGGGCGATATCCGAAGCCAACATATGATATGACATATTGACATGCTACATGTGATATAGACTCATTGACAGTGCGATGTAAGAAAATTAGTTTAGCTTCAATTTTTATTTCTAAGAAATGATATTTTCATTTTATAAATATTTATATTCTATATCTAAAACTAATCCAGACCAATTCCAACATTTTTAATCCTTCTAAATTAATTATTATAATAATCCCTGTATATATAAGTTGTAATAAATAATCTAGCCATAATTTATAGCCAATACGTATCAATAGTGTAATGGACAACTGATTTAGTGTGAGTTTAAAATATTTAATTAGGTGGTAAATATATATTTTAATAATATATTTTATTGTTTACTTTATTTTATTGAATAGTTTTAGATTATATATCTAGTGAACGACATTTTATATAAACTACAAGGAAATAATAAATTCTAATGTTAAAGGAAATAAAAATGGAAAAGCTTTTAGTATTTCAAGATCCAATATCAAAAATAGCATTCTTTACTATGCATGATACATTTTACCCTATGAGTGTCGATGAGGTAAAAGCAGACCTGAAAGGATGGGCACACAAGCGTTCATTTCACATATCACTACTTGCTTTAGCAAATAGTGATACATTCGAAATAAAAACTTTCATGGTAAAAAACAAAGATGAGTTTAAAGCAGTTCTTAATGATTACCGTAGAAGTAAACACATGATGTTTGATGTTCTTGGTCGTCCAACGTTCACTGCGCATTAATATACTCGGTTAGTTAGGCTAATAGCTATGAACCAAGAGAATAACAATATCGATATGCATAAATAATTATATGTAAGATCAGAGTCACATTATGGTTCGCTATGTGAAATATAGCGAATCAACACCCATGAAAATATCATTTCAAGCTAATTAGTTCCTTATGTAATGCTTCAACGGCTAATTTAATTACATCGGCATTAGTTAATTTTTCATTAGGGTAATAAGCCTTGATGTTATTCAACGAATTAATCAAATTAATATCAACGGTAACACTACTAACTTTTGAATTTCCTAGGCGTTTGTTTCTTGCCCTCACGCTACGTAGACTTGCACGTAAGGATTTAATATATTCAGGTTTAAGCTGCGAAATAAGCATCTTAATATATGTCTCAATTGCTTGATTAACTTCTTCACTCGATGCGCGGAGGATGCACTCTATGTAGCCGACATCCATAACTTTGCATTTATCAGTATGAGCTTGAAATGCTTCTACATAATCACGTTCTACTTTTTTATAAATGTATAGTACTTCTTCTCTTTCCATTTTAAACATTGCTGCTACCCATGTTGCATGTTTCACTTGTGTTAAATTAGCATAAAAATAGTTGTGTTGCATGTTTCATCATTACATTCTGCATGAGCCTTTTTGCCGTAAGATCAAAAAAGCCCCCAATTCGGAGGCTAAGTTAATTATGGCATTATAGCCGAGGTGGATGGAAAGCTGAGGAAGTGTTGAATATCATATTTAACACTTCCTGTATCTTAATGTCGATGAGTTAATTTACATATGAAATATGTTTCATTTTAACGGTGTGTTGTTTACTTGGCTCCAAGCACTAAGCCATTCTGTAATCATATAGACTGTACACCAGTTTTTTTTAGTTACATGATTTAATGCTGTCAGCATAGCCAACGGGGTATTAGAATCTTCATGGTTAAGATAATAATAAGGTTCACCTACAGCCTCATGATCTAGCCAGAAATCATAAGTTTTCATTTCTAAATCAATGGTGACATGGCCATGTTCTCGGCTATTTTTAATCTTTTCACGCTTAATTACATAGTCGATATTAGCTTTAGAAAAAGATAAAAAATTTAATCCCTGTGTTTGCCTTGTAAACCCATTTTCATTAGATAGATAAATATGAGGTAAATGAGCTATTTTTTCTAAAGAACCTTGAGCTTCACGATATAGGTACTTTTCAACGTCATCTCTGACTTCAAAAGCCCAGTTAGTAAATGCTACTTTACTGACTTCCTGACCGTGATGAATATCGGTTATAGATTTGTTTAATTTTTCATACACAGTATTGTTGATTATAATACCAAAAGGCTTTGCAACCCAGCCATTAAAAGTATTAAAACCTAGAGCGTGTGCTAAGTGAGTTTTCAGTTTTTCTGAGCGGATATTGATGCCGGATTCAATTAAAGAATTCTTCAATTGATGTGTTAGCGTATTAGGGGTAAATTGATTACTCATATTTAATCTCCAGTTATAATATCCGGTTATCTCATAACATGGTGAAAAATAAGTAACTATGGAGCATTTTATATAATAGTGATTCTACAGCCGGACACTGAGGGTCCCCCCCGCCTACAACATACATATGGGATGCAGCAGGACTAAGGCAAGTTTAGCATAATTATTTAAGAGGTAGTTATATGTTGTTCACCTGTTTTTATATGAAAAATAATACGGGCCTAGATTAGCTAGAAGCTAACACTGTAACCGTAGGTTTTTTTACGGTACCGGGTATTATTAATATGATGCGTTAGAGCGATTAAAGAGTTAAATAAAAATGAAAAAAATCTAAGAATTCTTAAAATGGATAAGAAAAGGTAAGATTCGATCTAGCTATAAAATTCGCAGAAGGGGGGCGCGTTCGCTTATGTGATATGAGAAATGCATCTCATAAGAAAGTGTATGGCACACTGATATATACACAATGCGAGTGAGCGATGGTTCCAATTTATTTTGGGGCAGAATGGCTTAGCGTTATTATACTAGCCGATAGTGATACTCATTATATTTTGTAGGGTAAGTGAAGGGCTCTAGCTGATACCCTCACTACCATTAGCCATAATATCCGCTATGCGCAGTCAACACAATGTGGAACTAGCCTTTTGGTTTGTGGTCAAATTAGCTACATGACTACAGTACCGCTTCGCGAGCATTTGGTGTATTGGTGTTCATGCATAGATCTCTTACCGTAATATAGATAAAAAAGCAGAATGACGAGGATTAATTTTTAAGCATCCTATTAGTTGTTAATCTCAGTGAAAGACGCCTGATATGACCTATCTAGTGACTTCTGAATCTAATTGTATTTTTTTAATAAAAATATGCTTCATGTCTTTGATAATTACCAGTAAGCTATCTTTCTATTTGATTTACATGTAAGTATTATTGATAAAGTAGTTAATTTTGAGGAAATACCAATTGTTAAATGCCCCTGAAATACCTAAAGATGCCTTTACAGATATAATAAACCTTCTCACTGATTGTGCGTGGACAGCTGGTTTTCATGAAGAGATTAGGTGCCTTTGGAACTTGTGTGATAACCGAGAACAGCAATTACTATTAAAAGACTTAATATATAGAATGAGTGTTCTTGATAGGGATAAATTGCGTGATGCATGTCGTGATATTAATGCGAAAATACAGCAATGGAAGCTTACTGCTAAGTCATCTTTGATAGTCGCCGTTGCAAATCCTAAGGAGGCAGATGGTTCAACTGCTGCTTTACAAAAAATAAAAAATAAAATTGTTCCTGCGGATGATTGGCACTCTAGGTGTATTGGGACGGTTCCCGGTGCTGTTGAAATTGTTAAAGATGGAGACTCTATTATATTATTTGACGATTTTATTGGTAGTGGAGAAAAAATGGTTAAAAAGTATAAGTGGTTTAAGAAATCGTTAGAAAAAGTGAGAAAAGATGAAGTTGATTTTGATTCCTTAACTTTTTATTTTATGGCTTTCTCGGGAATGAAAAGTGGTATTAAGCATATTAATGATGAGCTTGGATTACCTGTTTTTTGCTCTATCTCTTTAGATAAGGGGATAACTGACAACTATCCAGCTAACGAAGTGCCTCATAAGTTAGAGGTAATGAAATCCATTGAAGAAAAACTTGCTTTACAATATAAAAGAAAAAAGCTTGAAAAATACTCATGTGGTTATAATAAGAGCGAAACTTTGTATATATGGGAAGATGATAATTGCCCGAATAATGTATTTCCTGTTTTTTGGTGGACTCCTTTAAGAAACGGAGAACAGAATGAAACCTTATTTACTAGAGCAGGTTAAAGAACTAGATCCTGAGCTTAAACTCTCTTTAAAAAATTGTATTAAAGTTTTGAAAGATAAAGAAATTCATGAAGTTTACGAGTTTCATGAAAAGTATAAATTGAATCCGCTTCTTGTCTTTAAATCTGTAAGTTTTTTAATTGAAAACAACATAGTTGTTGTCAATGATAACTATATTCAGCTAGCTAATGACTTAAATAATCAAAAGGTTGCATTGTTAAATTTATTAATGAAAACGAGTAAACCCAATATTCTCTTGAAGGTTAGGTTTTAGTTACATTGACATTGTATATACATATATATATCATCGGTTAAGGTTAGTTTCAGTGCTAGCAATAGAAGGTGTATTCGCCTTTATCAGTTAGGGTTTCTTTAACCACTGAAAGTACATACTGTATTCACATAAAAAAGACTATGCAAATACAGTATATAATTTTCACTACGTGAAAGATTATTATGGCGTGTAAAAAACGGTAAGTAGCATTGGAGCTAACCTATGCATTTTAACAATAATATTAATACATTAATAATTGAACTTGGCATCTCGAGTAGTGATGACACGATTTCCCAACTAAATAATATTTTCAACTCTCCTAGTAGTAATTACCGTACATTTAATATTCCTAAGAGAAAAGGTGGATTTAGGAAAATTGATAGTCCTTTTCCAACATTAAATTATATCCAAAAATTAATACTTGAACGATACCTTTCTTCTTTAAAAATTCATGATATGTGCTTTTCTTATATGAAAAATAAAAATGCAATTGGTCATGCCAAACATCATTTAGGAGAGAAAGAATTATTAACATTAGACATCAAAAACTTCTTTCCATCCATTTCTACTAAAATGGTGTTTGATGTATTAACAGTTAATAAGATTGATACATCTATTGCGGGATATATATCTACCTTTTGCACTTTAAATGACCAGCTTCCTCAAGGTGCATCTACTAGTCCAGCGCTAAGTAATGCTGTATTTTATTTTTTAGATGTGAGACTTGCTCGTTTAGCTGAGTCGTTGAATTTAAAATATTCTCGATATGCTGATGATTTAGCTTTCTCAGGTGAAAAAATCCCTAGAAATTTGATCAAAATGATACGTGGAATTATAGCCTGTAAAGGTTTTATTTTGAATGACGGTAAGACACGATTGAAGCTAGATGGTTATAAAAAAATAATTACAGGCGTCTCAATATCTAACGGGGTTGCTAAAGCGCCAAAGTCTTTTAAAAGAGCCTTAAGAGCTCAAATTTATGAACTGGAAAAGAATAAATTGGATTTATTCAACATGCCTAATTTTGAACCTTCTATTTATGAAAAGACATTAGGTAAAATAAACTACTTACTACAAATTGAACCTGAAAATACATATGCATTATCAAAAAAAGACTCTTTATTACGTGATTTTAATATATTAATGATGCGTGAAATTAGCTGATATTGATTTTATTGAATGTCTATTAATATTTTTTCACCGTCTTTTACTTGATTTGTAATTTCTAGCACAATTTCTCAGTTGTTTTAAGCCTTGTCTGTCATCAGCACGTGAGGATAAGGTATAAAAGTCATGCACATATCCATGAATAAATTAACACACCCTCCGATTTAACTAAGTAAAATTGTCTACCATTTTTGATTCATTCTTGTAAATTATGTGATAAGAAAAGCGACTCCCATTCTTCACATGAATAAATGTATAGCCGACATTCCGTACGTGATTTTGGCAATTATGGTTTTTAAGTGTGGATAAGAATGCAATATTAAATTTAAACAAGGCACCACCCAATTAATAGCTCAGGAGAAAGATAACATATTAATATGGCATGGAAACTTGTAGATATTCAATAAATAATCATCTCATCTCATCTCAACGACAATGATCTATGTCACTAATGAGCGTATCTATTTTGGGGGGGCGAATGTCGGGTATAGCAAATCGATATGAACATATTGTGAGTGAGTTGCACCTCTAAATTGGTTTGGGTCAGAATTTAGTTAGGAAATAGCTTTAAGATGTGGTTTTTATCATTTTATCGTGTGAACCTGAAATACAGGATAATGGCTAATTAAATCCCAATCACAATTGTTTTATTTAACTAGCTGCCATTACAGAGGGATACCTATTGAAAACATCTTCATATCGTCACGCTTGAGGGGATTCCGATTGAAAACATCTTCATACTGTCACGTTTGATGGATACTCCTATTATTAAAATATTCTTGTTCTTCCATTTTGTATTACTCCGATAAATCATCAACCACTTCAATGGTCTTATGCTGCGCGCCGTAATATGTACCTTCATCTATTTCATAACGTAACGATTCATTGCAGTGCGGGCATTCAAATACTTCATTAGGCTCGATACATTCAACTTCAAGCCAATCCCAACCAATATGCTTTTCACAAGACGGGCAGTGCATAATGTTTCCTTAGTTTTATTCGTTCAAATACAATTCAGCCATACCATCGAGTTTGGCTTTTACATCTTTCCAGTGCGGCATTACTTGAGTAAGTAAGCGCCAGAACTTATCGCTATGGTTTAGTTCTTCAATATGACAAAGCTCATGCAATATCACGTAGTCAATACACTCTTTAGGAGCTTTGACTAGATGTGGATTTAGCGTCAACGTGCCACTTGGTGAGCAATTTCCCCATTGTTTGTTCATCGCTTTAACTTTAAAGCTCGGTAAGTCTGTTACCCATGATGCTTGTGGCGCGAGTACCTTTAAGCGTTGTTGGAATATCAGCCTTGCTCGGTGTTTATACCATTTGTTCACGAGTGCTTTACTGAGTTCGGCTTTGCTGTCATTAAACGTTGGCAGTGTAACCTGGAGTTTGCCTCGCAGTAGTTTTACATTGAGGCTGGCTTCTTTATCTTCGATTATTTTAAGCACGTAACGGCGGCCAAGGTAAAATTGCATTTCACCACTGACGTAACGTTTAGGTAGCACGTAGTCTTGATGAGTCTTAAACTCCTCAAGACTTTTCCATATCCAAGATACTTGCTTGAGAACAGCTTGGTGTATGTCGTCAGCTGTCACTTTTTCTGGTGCGGTTACGACGACTCGACAATCAGGATGTACTTTGATTGTTATCTTGGCACGTACTGGTTTATCGCCTTTTAAGGTAGGTGCTTTACGCACCACCTCGTAATTGATGACATCGTCGCCGTAGCGAAAGGCGATTGTTTTGACGCTATTTATCATTCGACTATTTGCCACTAAACTCTTTGCCATTAAATTAGCTAAGCCCCAAACGGACTTTTTTAATGATACCTTCAAGCATTTTATTTGTGCCATCCATACCTAGCATGTGAAACAGTTCCACCATTAAATTTCTTCTGATTGATGTCTCAATTTCACTTGGGTTGATTGAGAACTCTTGAACCGCAGTATTTACCACGCTCTCGACTTTAAATGCTATCGCTACCATTTTTTCATCTGTGATATTTTTTTCGGCTAAGAAGTCTGTATCGAAGTTGAATTTAAATAGCCCATAATATGCTTTGGCATGTCTGTTATCACCAAATTCATCGGGTACACCTTCTACGTTACGTTCTTTGACTTGTTCTTCAAAGTTAGCAAATAACATGTACTGTTTAACGGGAGCATCGAACATGGCTTTAGTATCTTCGATTGCTTTTTTTAGTAGTTTGGAGAAATATTCCTGTGCATAAGGGTCATCAGCTAAATCCACTTCGATCATCTTGGTAATACGACCGGTGATCTTGTCGGTTTGGTTACGCGCTTCATCGTCACTCATGCCTTCTGGTTTAGCGTCTTTACCTAAGTTACCAACGAGATAAGCACCTTCAGATTCTCGTATCTCTACGCCACCGATATGCTTATCGAGTAGCATTCTTACATCATCTGCGTATTGATCATAATTAACCGTTTCTTCCGATAATTCTTTGACCTTGGCTCTGATCTCACTCATCGCTTTAAGCGTTTTTTTATAGAGATCTCGCTTGTCGTCAAAACTCTTGTCGTCAAAATAGCTAGCTGACTGTAATGCTACTTTTAAGCAGTTTGTAAATTGTGTTAATGCACCGTAAAAGTCCTCACGTTGCTTTAAGCGTATGTCCGTTACTTGGCCATCAATAGTTTCAAATTTTGGTGTTAGCGCTTGACTCATGGCCTCGGTGTCTTTGGTATTCTTTACTTCACTAAAGAATGACCACAAAGCATTATATAAACCTGGCAGCTTTTTATATTCGGTGTCCATGCGGTTATATAAACCCTTTAAATCATCGATATCGAAGCCCCCTTGAGTCCGTTTAGCAAGGTCTTGATACTTCTCAATTGTGCTATCAAGCTCTTCTAGTACTCCTCGGTAGTCAATCAAGTAGCCAAAATCTTTTAGTTTGTGTAGACGGTTAACACGGGCAATAGCCTGTATTAAATTGTGTTTCTTTAATGGTTTATCAATATACAGCACTGTGTTTTTTGGTTCGTCAAAACCAGTCAGTAGTTTATCAACAACGATCATCAAGTCGGGGCCATCATCCTCACTGAATGCTTGGATAATTTCTTTGGTATATACTTTCTCGTCTTTCTTGCCGACGTTTTTTTCCCACCAGTTCAGCACAATATCTTTACTTTCTCTATCGACATCGTCGTGCCCTTCACGGCTATCTGGTGCTGATATTGCTACAACAGAGGTAACTTTACCTATTTTATCAAGCCACTGCTTGTAGCGAATTGCTGAGGCTTTAGAGTCGCAAGCAAGTTGACCTTTTAAGCCTTGACGTCTAAAATTTTGAAAATGATCTGAGATGTCATGGGCGATTAGCTCAAGGCGTCCTTCGGCTTGGTATATTTGACCTTTTTGCGAAAACTTTCTCTTTAAATCGGTGCGCTGTTTTTCAGTTAGCTTGTCTGTAATTCGGTCAAACCACGCATCAATAGCGTTGTCGTTGACGTTTAGATCGGGAATGCGTTCTTCATACAGCAATGGTGTAACTGTTTTGTCTTCAACGGCTTGTTGCATTGTGTATGAGTGAATGATTTTACCGAATTTATCTTCAGTTTTATCATCCTGTAGCAATGGCGTACCTGTAAAGGCAACGAATGCCGCTTTAGGCAATGCCTGTCCCATACGGATGTTGTTTTCACCGTTTTGACTGCGATGCCCTTCGTCAACCAATACCAATATATCTGGACTGTCATTGTAACATTCTGGCAATTTAATTGCGGTACCAAACTTGTTGATAATGGAGAAAATTATGCGTTCATTTCCTTTGCCAATTTGTTCTGCAAGACGTTTACCTGTGGTTGCCATCGCAGCTTTTCTATCTAGTTTTTCGAGTGCGCCAGCTGATGCAAAAGTAGTACTTAATTGATCTTCAAGATCGGTTCGGTCTGTTACGATCACGACTCGGCACTGTGCCAGTTCTTTCAGCCATATTAGTGCTTTGGATAGAAATACCATGGTAAAAGATTTACCCGAACCAGTGGTATGCCAAATCACGCCACCGTTACGAGCGCCTTTGTCGTCAAAACTGGTAATGCGCTCGATTAATTTTTTGATGCCGAATACTTGTTGGTATCGCGCCACAATACGACCTGCTTTTTTGTCAAACAAGGTATACATGCGGCTGATATCAAGCAGTCGGTCATGGCGTAATAGACTGACTAATAACTTATCTTGCCCAGTTACCATTAGCTCGCCACCACTGATTAGCGTATCAAATTCTCGCTTAATGTGGTCCTCACGATGATTGAATATTTTAGATTTCTGCGCAGGGCTTAAGGTTTTATTTTTTAAACGATGGAATTCGGCATCAATGATGTCTTCTTCTTTCCATTTTGCCCAGAATTTATCTGGGGTACCACAGGTTGCGTACAGTCCATCACTGCCATTAATTGATATGAGTAATTGGCTGTAAGCAAATAGGTGTGGGATTTCATCCGATTTTTGATTACGGATGTTTTGCGATACACCTTCTTTAATCGTTGGCTTGCCTTGCTTGCTTGAATTAGGGCGTTTGGCTTCGATGACGACCCAAGGTAGGCCATTGACATAACACACAATGTCAGGTTTACGGTTACTGGTGCCTTGAGTATTTGATACAACGAGTTCTTCGGTAAAATGGAATAGGTTTTTTTCTACATGATGCCAATCAATAACTTGAATGGTTGGAGTGGCTTTTTTACCATCAATGAACTGCGTAACACCAACCCCATAAGTAAGGTCATTGTAGTGTTTTTCGTTGGCTATTTTTAGTCCTTCATTCATGGCTGGGTGAGCCAGTTTTTTTACTATGTTATCGATTGAGGCTGTAGATAGATTATGTTTTTTGCCAGCAAACATAAAGGTTTGCTTGGCAAGGTGATTACGCAATACCTGCGGTAGTATTACGGTAGCATTGCTACCACGCTGCGCTGTACATTCTGCTGGCGGTATGAATTCATACCCAAGGTGAGTAAGCAGAGTTAATGCTGGGATTTTTGCTGCGTGTTCTTCGTTAAAATTAGGGAGTGATTGAATCATTATTGTTGCCATTATTGATTATTTAATTGAAGAATATCGATAACTTCAGTTAGAATTTTGACAATATCACCTCGTTCTGAAAAATCCATGCTGTTATTCTTAACTTGGATCATATGTTCATCCCATTTATTGCGCATGTCATTACCGGCTGAACTAAGAAATGACGCATTTGTATTATAATCTTCAATTAGCATGTATAACAAACGTTGATAGTGTTGAGGGTGGAAGCGTTGTTCGGTGCTTCCATATAAACGCTTTTCATCAAAAAAATGACAAAGTTGCTCTATATCTATTCGCTTTTTAGTTAAGCTATTTGAGAGCTCCGGTTTTATACTATAAATCGCTATACTCATGATTCTAAACATTTTATATAATGAGATTTCATTGGAATTTAACTTTCCATTTGAAAGTTCTTGATAGATCCCCAAATGTCGTACTAGTGTTTCAATCTCTCTCAGTGATAAATTGTTAACCTCAATAATTCGTTGGATCAAGTTTAATGAGGTATCACTATCAAGCTGTTTGTCTTTTAATATGTTGCTTGCTCTAATTAGTTTCTGATAATGTGTAAGAGAAGCAATAACTTTATCGTGACCATTTTTCTTATGCAATATAGGCAATGAAAATGTGAACTTTACAAATTTATCAAGGTAGCGCTGCGCATCGACACTAACGCCATAACAATGATTAATAGATGCTTTTAGTTGTTGGGTATTTGTAATCAATACAAATTGAACACCTTTGACATCAAAAGTATGTTTGATTATCTCTAGCATACTTACAGCAAAGTCAGGGCGGCAACGGTCTAGTTCATCAATGAACAGAATAATAGGTTTATCTTTTGCTATATCTTTCAGTGCATCCTGAAGAGCTGATAGATTTTTACTTGCTTGAACATGATCTTTCAGCATTAATTCCACAGAGGCATCAATTGCTTTATCAGCCGCTTTTTGTATCTCTTTATCAAAGTCATCGACAATATCAGCAGCATCTTGTCTTAATACGAATGACGTGCCAGCTTTTGCCAAAGCTTTGACTCCAAATCTGACCGCTGGTAAAGCTTTTTGCATAAAGCTTTTTTTAATTTCATCATCAGGAAGTACTTTCACTACTTCAGCTAATACCGTTAGCAGAGGCTCATCGGCGTGATCGGCTTGAAAAGCGTCAACATAAATAAGGTGATGCTTATCATCCTCTTTCATTAGATTAATTAATTTATGGCAGAACTCTGTTTTACCTGTACCCCAGCCACCATCAATAATAAGCGGTGATACGTCTATACTAGAATTAAGTAGTTTTATCGTATTTTCTGCAATAGATTTTCGGTTAAAATCATCACGTTCTTTAAATGTAAATTCTGAGTAATCAACACCCATTAAACTTCTCCATTAGGTATATGTCCATTTATGTTTCAATATCAACACTTACAGTATTTCCGGTTAACTTACACTGTATGCTAGCTGGAAATACTTATATTTATAAGGTGACGTGGAAAAAGCGTTGTTAAACTTAACCGTTAATTAATATTGCCATTGTTGAGATCTAGCGTCCTTGAAAAAGTGCGTTATGCGTTTACTTTGACTCGACGTTTACCTGTGAGTAACTGCTGCATCAAAGCTTTTTTCTCTTGTTTGAAATCCGCTAATTTTTGTTCTGCCAACTTGATTTCTTTGTCGGCATTAGTGAGAATAGATGCGATTTTTTGTTGTTCTTTAAATGATGGGACAAGTAAATTAAGTCCCATAAAGTCAGCGGGTTTTACATTAAGTAATCCGTGAGCTCGACCACCTTCAGCTGCAACCTTTGTTAAACCTCTATTCAATAAACCGGACTCAAAATATTGCTCAAGAAAACAACTTGAATTTAAGCTGTCATCTTTTATTTTAAAACAAATATATAGACTTGTTACAACTGCATTGTCATAGCGATTTAATCGTTTAATCGCACCCATAGGGTAGCCATTTGAGTAACTTTTATTGTAAGCAAATTGACCTTTTCGTAAAATGAAGTAATTATCAAGTATTTCAGATGCTACTGTTTTTTTAAAATATTCTTGCTGTCTAATTAATCCATGTTTAGCCGAAATGGTCACGACATTAGTGCTTTGACCTTTATTCTTTTCAATTACACGACTAAACATTGAAGATAGCAACACATCTTCCCAATCCCCCTTAAACTCCGGAAAACGTTTTTTTCCTGTCAGCAATTGCTGCATGAGTGCTTTTTTCTGCTGCTTGCTTTTCTCAATTAGCTTCTCATTAGTCGCAATCGCCTTATCCCATGTTGAGAGGAATTGGGCTATTTTTCGTTGTTCTGAGAGGGGCGGAATTAACATCGGCAACTTTTCTAACGTTGCCTTATTTAACTTAAATCGCCCAGCGCCTTGTCTCGATAAAAAATTTGTAATATCTCGATTTTTAAAATAATTATAAAACCATCTAGAATCACAAGTTTCACTACTTTCTAAGATATGAGCATGATTATTAACTGTGCATTTACCCGATATATACTGAGTTTGTGAAACTCTAGAATATTTTAAAAAATGATCACCATCTTCACCGATTAACGCGTAAGTACCATCTTGTTCATATTCAGAAATGTAGTCTTGAATTTTAGTCGGTCCATAGTATGGATATTGACCTTGCATGGTGCTACGGATTTCTTGATTAATTGGCTTTCGAAAACTGTTTTTAATTGATAATGCTTTACCAACGGGAAGTAGTTGCCATTCATCAGGAATAAAATCAATTCTAGCTTGAATCAAGTCTAATTTTGAAACCGAGTTATTATTCATAACCCAACTCCTTTAAGTAACCTGCCATTTCAGTTTCAAGCTCAGACAGTTCAGTTTGCAATGCTAAGCGTTCACTGCGCACTGCCATTAAATCTATTTCTTCTTCTGCTTCAAAGGTATCAACATAACGAGGGATATTTAGGTTGTAATCGTTCTCTGCGATCTCTGCAAGGTTTGCTAAATATGAATATTTATCCGTAGTCTCACGGGCTTTGTAAGTATCAACAATCTTCTGGATGTTATCCGTCGTTAATACATTTTGATTCTTACCTGATTTAAACTCACGAGATGCATCAATAAATAACACATTGTTATCGGTTTTCTGTTTTTTGAAAATCAAAATAGCAGCTGGTATGCCTGTACCGAAGAACAGTTTTTCAGGTAAACCAATTACCGCTTCAAGTAGGTTTTCATCAATTAATTGCTTACGGATCTTACCTTCACTTGATGCGCGGAATAGTACGCCATGCGGTACAACTACACCCATACGTCCAGTCTCTGGTTTTAGCGTCTCAATCATGTGAGAAATAAATGCGTAATCACCTTTAGTCTTTGGTGGCACACCACGGCGGAAACGACCAAATTCATCAGCAGCCGCGTCTTCATGTCCCCATTTATCTAACGAAAAAGGGGGGTTAGCAGTTACTACATCAAAATGTAACAAGGCGTCGCCAGACTTAGTCTTTAGCTTAGGGTTACGAATGGTATCGCCCCATTCAATACGGTGGTTGTCTTCACCGTGCAGGAACATATTCATCTTCGCTAATGACCATGTAGAGCCAATCGCTTCTTGACCAAACAAAGCGTATTTCTTAGAGCCACTAAAGTTATTACGAATTTGACGACCGCACTTCATTAGCAATGATCCAGAACCACATGCAGGATCACAAATTTCATCACCTTCTTGTGGGTCTAAAATTATCGAGAGTAAATCAGATACTTCTGGTGGTGTATAAAACTCGCCCGCTGATTTACCGCTGCCTGCTGCAAAGTGTTTGATAAGGTATTCATACGCATTACCAATCACATCAAGTGATCCTACACGACTTGGACGTAGGTTTAATTCCGCTTTACCAAAATCTTCTAGCAGGTGACGTAAAATGGAATTCTTTTGCTTTTCTTCACCCAGTTTATCGGTGTTAAAGCTAATGTCTTGGAACACGTTTTTTAATTTAGTACCGTTCGCTTCTTCAATTGCATGTAATGCTTCATCAATACGAGAACCGTTACCTGCTTCATGGCGACGCTCATACAGATCCCAAAAGCTTGCACCTTTAGGTAATATAAAGCGCTCATTAGCCATTTGCATTTCGATTAGCTCAGGGATATCGCCGAGTTCCGCTACCAACTCGTCATATCTGTCCTTGTATACATCCGAAATGTATTTTAAGAAGAGCATTGTTAAAATGAAGTCTTTGTAAATAGACGGATCTACCGTGCCTCGGAACGTGTCACATGCAGACCATATCGCTTTGTTAATATCATCTTGATTAATGGGTGTTTTTGGCATGATTATCTCTTTTTATAAGTCTTTATATGGATTTTTATTGTTTTTTCATTAAGTCATCAGATATTACAGAAAACTGCTGCTGACGGTTTTTAATAAGTTTATTAAGTAATTCTTGTTCTTTTAAACTGGCTAAATACAGCTTAGATATCGCTTGTTGCTTGGTTATGTTAGGAATCGACAAGGTTACATCTTCCAGTACACTGCGACGAATACTCACTTGCAATGACCCCTCTGCACTGACTTTAAAATAACGCTGGGCATGAGATTGATTTAATTGCCACGCAATAAAATTAGGATCAATAACATTTTTTAATTGCGGCATTATCTGCACCAAAAAGAAATGCGGTGAACAAATCACATCAGATTCACTCGCTGAAAAATTAATGCAAGCAGCCGTATTTCGATGTCCTTTGGCGATAAACAGAATATCTCCAGGTGTGAGCCAGTCTGGTTCTCGTTTTCCGGTTAACTGAGTTTTGATTAACCGTGAATGATTAATGTCACCAAATGCATTCACATCACGCACTTGGATAACTTTAGTAATAGCCTGCTCGTCAGCAATAATACTCCCACGAAAAGGATATCCCGCCTTAATTGTTGCAATGTCAGATAGTGTCTTAAACATATTAGATACCGTATTTACCTACCATGAACGAATAAGTGTTTTTGGTTTTACTGAATTGTATTTTGCATAATCTCTCAACTTTAGTCAAGAAATAAATGCAGTAATTGAATGATGCATTTACTTGGTGGGTCAGTATTTTTATGTTTTTATTGCAGTATCTCGATGGTGCGTGTATGGTTGTTGCCATACTAATAACTTCTTAAACGCTCGATATAGAGGAGAATAAAAATGAATTTAATAAATAAGAAGCGGCGCTTAGTAAATATACCGGTAGTAAATAACGTTGTCTCAGAGCTAACATCGAATGCAATCGGAACACGTAGCCAAGGTATAACCACCACGGAAGGTACCTATTATGTAACACCTCCTGGGATTGAAAGCCTTAGAAAAGCGGATACTTTGTACAATGTACCGTGTCTGTTAAATAACGATGGGACGCCTTGGGTTGAAGCTAATCTTTTTTTACTTGAATTAGCGAAAGAGAAGTCTGATACGAAGGGCGTGATACAAAGGAAAGCTAGTCATTTAATGGACTATAAACTTTGGATTGAAAAAGAAGGATTGGATTACTTAGATTTTAGTCATGCGATCAAAAGATTAAGGCCCACATATTTATACTTTAATTCGCTACGCAATGATGGCGATATATGTGATAAAAATATCACTAGCAGAACCGGTAATATTTACCAGTTTTATAAATTTTTAAATAATACGCTCAAGTATGATATTGATTTAAAAAAAGTAGATGTCGTTACAAAGGGAAGCATGTCTTTTAGTAATACTAGCGGGCAACGTTTTAGTAAGCAGATTGATAAACGGGAATTAACCTTAAGTGGCAAAAAAGCATCTTTAGTCAGCATTGGCTATGTTCGAGATGACGGTGAAGATTTAAGGCCTTTAACAAATGAACAAACGAATGTTTTGTTGAAGGCTTTAAAAGGTAAAAAGATCACTCAGGATGAGCGATTAATATTTCAGTTCGCATTAGACACTGGTGCTAGAAAGCAGACGATTCTTACTCTTAGAGAAAGTCATTTAGAATTATTCACCGAAAGTAATCTTCAACGAAATGGCTGCTATATATTACATACAGGCCCTGGAACTGGCATTGACACTAAAGGTGATAATGCTCATCAACTTCACATCCCCAAAGAACTAGCTGAAGCATTGAAGATGTTTTCTAATTCCTTGCTCCGTAAAAAAAAGGAAGGAAAAGTTTATTCGTATATTTGGTGATGAAATCTTTGAATCTAAACATGATATGTATCTTTTTTTATCACCTGAGGGTAACTGCCGTTATATGTCAAAAGATGACCCTAGATATGAAAAAACACTCCACCCACCGAAAGGTGGAAGTATTCAAAATATGATAGAGCGTATATTTAGAAATGTAGAAGGTGATTTCCCGAAAGATTTTTCTTTTCATTGGACTAGAGCAACATTTGCATACCGCTATTATCAATTTTTACTCCCTTTAGTTGAAAGTAAGACGATCACGTATGTTGAACAGATCAGCTTTGTTCAACATGCAATGGGCCATAAAAACCGAGAAACAACAGAAAACTATTTAAAACTATTTACTGGCGACGATGATTTGCTAAGCATGCAAGAATCTTGGGAAAAGCAATTTTTTGGATTAAGTGTGATCGATGAGATGGAAAACTTGTAGATGATAAACTATCAGAAAAGAAAGACTATTGACTTAACAGTGGCAGAATTTATGCAAACTCGGGCTATCAGTTATGAGCTAGTCAGAATATGTACCAATAATAATAAACCAATAGATATCGGTTCTATTGCTTATTCTCGTCGCGTTTTGGCTAAAGAGATTAAACCTAAAGATGTGACTGCACGAGGTGTGGAACTGGGTTCTTTAAGAAAAGAACGACTTTTTTTCATACAAGAATTTATTGAATCGCTCTCAACAAAGAGACTTGAAACACAAAAAACATATTTAAAAATCACAGGTGTGTTTGACTGGGCGGATGAGTGTGGGTATTCAGATCTACTTGTGTCACCTACAACGCTAAATAAGGCATATTTCGCATTTACCAATCACCTTTTTGAACGGATTTTGACACATGGAGAGGGAAGCATCAAAGTCAAGCATGCAAAGGCGCAACAGCGCAACTTTGAAAAAATTATATCTTTAAGCTTTCCTGACAATGTTAATGAGATTACTGCTGGTGTTCAGAAGGTTCATTCTAGATTTGATAATGAGTCATTAAAAGATAAGTCACTCACTGATGGAACCTTGAATAAGCATTGGGATGTTAATTATGCTCTGTTTAAGCAAATGAAAAGCTTTGCAATGGATAAAGAACCCATGCCGTTTAAGTTAGTGCTACCTGATTTTGAAAGCTACTGGTTTCCAAATAACTCTGATTCAGCTGTTAACTCTCCATTGTTAAAGAAGAAAAAATTATCTCGATATTATGATTATATATCAGGTGAATTCTATGAATATGAACATCTTAATGAAAAAATAAGGGCTGAATATAAAAAACAAAACAAGAAATTTTATCATTTCAAGAAAGATTACAATAATTCCATTAAATGTTTTAACGCTATAAATACTGATAAACGAAGCTACTGGCGTGTTCAAAATGGCTTGTTAGCGATGAAAGCTTTCATGCAACTGTTTAGAATCATGACGTGCGCTAACCAACAAACAATAATGGATTTAGACGTATCAGGAGCCACACAAAAAGATTTTACACAAAGTGAATTTAAAAGCATTAAATATCGGGCGGGAAATCGAGAAGTCTCATATCGATTACACAAGCATGGTTATAAATTATATCTAGAATATCTAAAACTAAGGACATGGCTGCTGAACGGTCGTGATTTTGACAATTTATTTTTCACTTTTGGTGAACAACATAATAGTAGTGAACCGATTAAAATAAATCCTTTTTTAAGTCGTTCTTTTTATAGAGTTTTGGAGCGAAAAGGTTATGTTGCCACTCCTTTTTCAATGCTAAAAGATAATGAGTTAAGAAATGCTAAAAGTGTGACATTTAAAAAATTAGGTTATTCACTTAAGCAAGCAGCAGACATGCTTAATCATGATCTTGCTACGTCAGAAAAAGTATATTCATCTATAAGCGAAGAAGAACAGGTCAAAGAATACAAAGCTTATTGGGGAGCATTAAAAAAAGTAAATATAGTTCGTCATGAAGAAATAAAGAGTGAAACAGCAAAAATTGCTTCTGGGCATTGTGAAAATAAAATATCTCATCCTGAGAGTATTATTGATTCACCACCAATTCAACCCGATTGCGAAACTCCTCAGGGTTGCTTGTTTTGTAAGTATTTTGTTGTTCATGCAGAGTCTGATGATCTCAGGAAGTTGTTTAGCTTACAATTTATTATTGAATCTGTGTTCTTGAAAACGGTTGATTGGGAACATGCTTATTCAGTTTTTTCACTCGTCATTTTACGAATTAAAGAAATTATCAATCAGGTCTCTGCGTTGTCAGATGAACACGCTCAATTGGTTGTGAACATACAGGACGAAATTTATGAATATAATGAACTTACACCTTTCTGGGACAATCGGTTACAGCAATATATTAACGCAGGAGTTATAAGATAATGTTACATTTTATTAGTTCATTTCAACAACATAATGATGTTGATGTTGATGTTGATGTTAAGAGTTGTGATGTTTTTTATGTAAATAAGTCATTTGATTTCAAACCAGAACCATCATTTATCTTATGCCGTAATGAGGTCGGAGATTCTACGGCTATCTATTCAAGTAACAGATGGGATTTCAACCCTGTTAGATTGGGTACTACAATAGTTACGGTTATCGATTTTGACAGACCTCTGAATGGGCAGCAACTTACTCCTGAGTTGATAGAAGAGATTAAAAGTATTCTATTTATTTTAATTTATATCTCTTCAAATAATGGCCGTGTAGGTCGACTTTCTGCGTTAGTTTTATATCAACATTTTAGGACGTTAAGAAGTATAGGCTTATTTTGCGTTGAACAAGATAATTCAATATTGAAGGGCTTATCAGTAAAAGACGTGTTATCAAATGAAAGTTATTTATCACTGTTTATTAGTGGTTTGTCTAACAGTAAACTTAATCTGATGTCTCTGATTTTATTTTCTTTGAATAATACAGAACAACGCTATCTGAATTTCAATCCAATATCTCAAGATTTTTTTGAGGTCGATTATTCACATAATCAGACGCCGATAATACCGAGTAGAATTTATCTTGATTTGATGACTAAATTAGAGACTGAAATTAATTTTATTTATCCTTTTAAGCTTAGAATATCGAACTTAATTAAGATGTTTAAAAATGAAAAAATCGGCTATTGTTTGGAAAGCCAAAAAAATACAATTAAAGGTTTAGGCATTAAAAATGGATTTTTACCTACGTTAGATGATCTTGTTATTAATGCTGAGCTGGAATGTTTTTTTATAGGTCATTATCAAGTGACAAATAAACAGGGTTTAATGAAAGTATTTAATCAAATCCAAAGTTTATTAAAATTAGCTATTCATTTTTATACCGGTATGAGGCGTGATGAGGTATTACGTTTACCTTACGAGTGTACGTATGACGTAACTTTTGATGGACTTGATGATACTGAAGGTGGTGTTAAGGTTATTCCGGATGCGGATGTATCTACAATTGTAGATACAGAGATTAATGTTGAGCCGAGAATGATAAAGCTTATATCTACAACCACAAAATTTACAGGGTATCGTAAAGAAGCAAGCTGGTTAGCTCCAGATATCATCAAAAAAACCGTGGATATTCTGCAAGCATTTACTGACGGAGTTGCAGAAATATATGATGTTGAAGCCTCATCGTTACCTCTTTTTCAATCTTTAAATATTATTTGTTTTCGAAACACAAAAGCACATCATTTATCTAATTTCGACAAAATAAAGAATTTTCCAACATTCAATAACTTTTTGATTACAGATGAAGATAGAGAAGAACTTTGTGCTTCAGACCCCGACAGAACGTTCGATGAAAATGAGTTTAAAATAGGGCAGCCTTGGCGGATTAAAAGTCACCAACTGCGTCGTTCGTTGGCATTTTTTGGATCAAATAGTGGTTTCTTATCACAACCTAATGTTCAAAAACAATTTAAGCATACTAGCTTGGCGATGGCACAATATTACCGAAGAAACTTTCATAAATTATTAACTATTTTTGGTCACTATAATGAAAAAACAAAAACAATGGAAATACCTCAAGATCATGTTTTATTTGAATTTCAAACTGGGATCCCTTTAGATAAAGCTAAGGTTATCATTGAAGATGTTTTTAATTCGGAAGAAAAAATATTTGGAAAAAGAGGTAGTTATATTGAAAGAATTAGAGATGGTTTAGAACAAAATGACATTATTATAAAACAAGCGATAAACGATACAGAGCAAAAAGCACTTAGTGGTGAAATATCATATAAACGCACCTTATTGGGTGGCTGTATGAAAAATGATAAGTGTGATGATTTTATTCTAGGAAAAATGACTTCATGTATTAGTTGTCCTGATTCAATTATTCATTTAAAGAAACTAGATCTGATGATAAATCAATTTGAACATGAGTTGAACGTGTATCATGCTGATAGTTATGAATATAATTTTGTAACTAAAAGTTTGGAAAAGTTGAGGTTATTTAAGTCGCAGCAGGTGATAAATGGATAATAATTCAAAAGACAGCCTTTTATTATGTAAGCAAGCATTTGAAAGGTTAGCAGCAGGTAAACCACAAAGATTATTAATAACTGACTATAAAATCTATAGGATTACTGCTGCTACGGTCAGTAAGGAAGCTGGATTTGATGCCGGATACCTTAAGGAAAGTAGAGTTAAGCATAGACCTCTTTTACTTGAAATATCTCAATTTAAAACTTACCAGCAAACTCGTACGGGCAGTGATAAAAAACAAATATTGGATTTATCCGATCAATTACGCGATGAAAAAAATCTGGTTAATGATTCTGAAACCCTTTATGAGGAAGCTTTGGCAAGAGAGTTAGTATTAGTCGCGAAGTTAGTTGAATTAGAATTTCAAATTAGAAAATTAGAATCAAATAACCTTCGGCGAATAAAAAGCATATAATAGCGAATATGCTTTTTATTATTAATAGTGTTTTATGAACAACAATTTACCGATAACTAAATATTTACCTGCGATTTCAGAATGCTTGTCCCAAAATAATAACCTAGTTTTACAGGCAGAACCTGGTGCAGGTAAATCCACAGCAGTCCCTTTGAGCCTTATGAATTCAGCGCTGCTTAATGGGAAGAAAATTATATTATTAGAGCCTAGAAGATTAGCGGTTAAGTCTATCGCTTCTTATCTATCTAAGTTGTTGGGCGAGTCTGTTGGGCAGCAGGTAGGGTATCAAATACGTAACGAGCGAAAAATTTCAAAAAACACTATTCTCGAAATCGTGACAGAAGGTGTTCTTACTCGCAGGCTCCAAAATGATCCCGAATTGCTTGATGTCGGACTTATTATTTTTGATGAATTCCATGAAAGATCCATTCATGCCGATTTAGCTCTGATGCTAGCTCTTGAGGTTCAATCTGCATATAGAGAAGACCTTAAGCTCTTAGTAATGTCTGCAACTATCGATACAAAACAAATATCAAAATATTTAAATAATGCACCTATAATTCAATGCCCTGGTCGAACATTCCCTGTTTCGTTTGAGTATCTAAGTAATCCTAAATTAAATCTAACTCAGCAAGTCTTAAAATCACTTTATGTAGCGTTCCAGAAGATCACCTCGGGTGATATTCTTGTTTTCTTACCTGGTCAATCCGATATCAAGCGTTGTATACAGGCTGCAAACGAACAGTATGGCTCTGATATTACATTTTTACCGTTATATGGGAGCTTACCGTTATCTCAGCAAGAGCTTGTCTTAACTAGAAAAGACAGCAATCAACGACGTGTAATATTCACTACGAATATTGCAGAAACGAGTTTAACTATCGATGGAATCACTATGGTCATCGATTCAGGGCTAGAGAAAGTACTTACATTTGATGCTAAGAGTGGCTTATCAAGATTAGACACCGTGTATATATCAAAAGCATCAGCAACTCAAAGAGCTGGTCGTGCAGGCCGATTGAAAGAAGGGCATTGTTTACGATTATGGAATGAATCTGCGCATGCCACACTGAGCGACTTTCAAGTTGAAGAAGTCGTGACGTCAAACTTGTCTAATTTAGCCCTAGAGCTTTCTGCTTGGGGGATAACTAAGTTTTCAGAAGCTAATTGGTTAACAGAACCACCAATATTTAATTTCGAGATTGCATGTGAACTAAACTCTACTCTTGGGTTAATCGATCACAATAACAAAATTTTACCGTTAGGCTCGAAGGCTTTAAAATTAGGTGTTGACCCCCGTCTTGCCAGTATGCTGCTGTCGTGTGAGTCAATATTAGAAAAGAAAATTGGTTGTATTCTGGCTGCATTACTTTCAGAGCGAGATATCCTTGTAAATGCTGGAAGTTCAGATGTTTTAGAACGGGTGATGTTATTTGTTGATTATTTAAATGACCGTAATTCTCTGAAATATAATAAAATGGTTAACGTTAATGCTTTAGAACAGGCTATTAAGTTGGCTAAGTCATTTGCGAAAAATATTGGGGTGTCAGCTCTCATAGAAGGCCTTGATTTATCTATTTTCCACTCTCATATTGGGTCTTTATTACTAAAAGCATTTCCCGATCGGTTAGCTAAAGTACGTAGTAAAAATGGCCAACGATATTTGTTAGCCAATGGAAGAGGGGTAACTCTCCGAGATTCAGACTCAATGCAAGACTCTACTTGGCTTGTTGTTTGTGATTGCGATGGTAAAAATAAAGATGGTTTTGTATACCTTAGTGCCGCTATTTCAATGACTGACATTAAGTCGAAATTAACCCCTGAATTTACTGAAGCGTTTGATTATTCTTTAGATAGTAAAAAGGAAAAAGTAATTGGAAGAAGGAAGTTACTATATAAAGCTCTCGTCATTGAAAATGAAGTATTAAGTTTTATACATCAAGACAAGTTTGAACAGTGTGTTGAAGATATTCTTAAACAAGAAGGACTCGTATTTTTAAATTGGAATGCACGATGTGAATCTTGGCTGGTAAGGGCGACTTGGCTAGCTAGTGTTACTGATGATTTCCCTCATATTTCTAAACATAGCTTAATAAAAGAGTTAGATAAATGGTTGTTGCCTTATATTTCTCATATTAAATCAATTAAACAGCTTAAGCAGTTTAATATATTTGATCTATTAACGGCGAATTTGACTTGGGAAGATAACCAATTTTTAGAGCGCCATGCACCCGTGTCTTATATTACACCGAGTGGAAAATCAATTAATATTCGTTACGATGAAAATCAAGGACCAACTATTTCAGTTGTCTTACAAGAGATGTTTGGAGAATTATCATCACCTCATATCGCTTTAAATAAGGTGCCTCTACGATTTGAATTACTCTCTCCCGCGAAAAGACCGGTTCAAACTACAAGTGATCTGTCTCATTTTTGGAAGACATCATATTTTGATGTAATTAAAGATATGCGTTCTAAATATCCTAAGCACAGATGGCCTGAAGAACCATTACTAGAAAAACCCGGTCGCTCAATGAAAAAAAGAATTAGTTGAACCTCGGTAATAGTTGTCAATATTTTGTGTTGATGAGTAAAAAAGTGAGCTTAATCTGTCAATATTTAAGTGGCAATAGAGCGTCAATGTAAAATTAAGGATTTGATGACCAACCCTTTGGTAGCGGGCTGTTCAATAGGTTGTCAATAATCATATAGATTGTTGGGTATAATTATTGGCCAGATAATCCACTTGAGGCGATGCCGACTCGACGGGTTAAAAAACATATGTAGGAAAGCAGCCATAATTAATCGTAATCTGCTATTATCCCGCAGAGTTCGTTCCAGACAAATAAAAGAAGATTTATCATGACTAAAAAAATCGCTACATTGCATCCCCGTAATCCACAT
>SPKZ01005809.1_pt1 | contig 25053 bp, 38 predicted proteins | sample 2456571 | NCBI WGS metagenome assembly SPKZ01 (sample SAMN11192286, study PRJNA482655) | marine metagenome | biome: ENVO:00000447; feature: ENVO:00000244|ENVO:00000211|ENVO:00000569|ENVO:00002023; material: ENVO:00002151; isolation source: ocean water from marine abyssalpelagic zone ... | reverse complement strand
ATTATTAGTTATATTAGTATTGCCTCTAAATTCTACATATCCACTTGCCCCACGTAGTGTACAAGTTAAATACTTGTTAGCTCCTTGTTTGTCAATCCACAAATCAAATCCGTTCCCGTTTGTATCTGTTCTAGAATATAACGTTGCGTCTGCAAAAGGAGAGTTTATTTTAAACCAAAGTGACACACTAAAAGGATTTACTTTATCAAAGTATAATAAATTAGCATTTCCCCCGTCACTATAATTGTATTGGTTTTTTCTGTAAATCGTACTATAAGCATTCACAAAAGCAGGAACAGGACTAACGGTTAATGTATGCGTTTGACTTACTACATCTTCTAAGCCTACAGCAAAGTAAGACACTGTATAAGGACTGCCACCGGTGGCAGTTGTTACCCCCGACACCAATCCAGTAGTTTGATTAAGATATAATCCATCTGGCAATCCACTTTCACTCCAATATCTTATGGTTCTATCCGCAGTTAATTGGAATTGATAAAGCTGACCGCTTATCGCCTCACTAGTTAATGAGTGATTTATAACGGGTGTTCCTGCCTCACCTTCACCTCTAAATTGTTCGTTAAGATACTGAACAACATCCTCAACTGTTGCGCCCGCAGGGTCATCGTTTCGTTTAACGAATTCAGTATGTGCTATTTGATAAAACTCTAATTCATCAATTTTATGATTAGATTGTATTGTTACCTTGCCATTGTCTACGTAAGCCAAGGCATCATTATAAAAAAAGTCAGGGATTAACCTATCCTCTATAACCGTACATGATGCGAATTTATCATCATAAATTTTTATAGCCATATTACCTTTATTTCAATACTGTTATTACAGTTCCGTTATTTATTAAAGTCCCCGCTACGCTTAATTTAACTTGTAGAAAAATAGGATTGTCTTTAGTATTAGAATCTCCCATGTAGATTTTATCTGCCGCTAAGGCTTTACGATATGGAGTACCCGCGCCACTGTCAAGTCTACCGACTTGTTGACTTAATGTATAAGAGTCTAATCCATCACCTAGTGAATACCTAAATTCTAATAAGGCATTATTTACAGATGGGGTAACTTGATAATCATTTCTTATTAGTATAACATCTCCTAGAGATAATTCTGTAAGGTCTATCGCTCCTGTAGTAACATCCATTAAATCAGTTACATTAGCAGGCTTATAAGTTTTATTAGTAAAAGCTCCTGCACCATCATTAGTGATAGTAGTCCAAGTATCTGCTAATAAGTTAATGGGTGTTGTAGATGTGGCGGAATCGTTATAATCCATAAACCCCGTATTTGAGCTTTTAAGTATTAATACTTTTTGAGCAGATGTTAAACTGCTAATTACTGCACTTCCTATCGTATGTTCTAGCAATTCATACATATTACCGCCTGCTATACTTACAATAGCACCCGCAGGTAAACTATGCCCATTTGTAGAGCTTCCTATTGTATCACTTTCAGAATTATAAATAAATACTTTTCTTGCGCGGTACATTATAATATATTTAGCTTTAACTTCATGTTATGTGGTGCAGTTTCAGTACCCCCAAAATAAGAGCCGAATCGATAATGAATGCCCTTGTTACATTTCTTTACTCTTTTTTCAATATACACTTTACCATCAAAATTCCAAATATAGTTCTTATCTATCCTTAGTCTTGCAGTGTGTCGGGTATTTGCTCTTATCGTGTCTATAACTTCAAATTGAAATTTACCTTCGTTTCTCCAATAAGAATATATTTCAAAGCTTCCCGTATGTAACCCTAACTCATTAAAAACAGGTTGGAAACCCAAGTAAATACCTGCTCTAGAATGATGGATAACATTACAATCTGATAACCCTATTATCTTGCTAACAAACGTTTTATTATTTACATCTTTCAAGTCATACAAGCAACTAGCGTCTAACTCGAATTCAAAATTCAACTCTCTATTATTAAAGTCAAAAATTTTAGGTGAAAAATGATTCTTGCCTTTTTTAACTCGGTAAGTCTTTAAACTACTTTTATTATTTTGACAGGATGAACATAAAGAAAGTATTAGCAACACTGAAATTAACAACGCTGTTAAAATACTACCGGTCCAATTAATTATTTTTTCTATTCTTCTGCGATTGTCCATAAAGGGTCTTGATTAATTGATTTTCTACTTGATAGTGTATGAGGTATAATATCCGCGCCACCTGAAATAATACCCGCTATTGGTAAGAATTGTACATTACTTAACCAGTTTTGTCCTTTTGGTCTTGCCGGAAAAACTACTTTATTGCCTGCTATATTTACTTTGTAAGTAGTACCACCAACACCATCACTTCCCTCTGCCCGATTACTTGACCAAGTTTTCCAAGTATGTACCTGTTCGGTTTCGTTTTCATCTATATACGTTCGACTAGGTAAACCCTCGGTAACTTGGTTGTTTTCAAAATCGGTTAAAGGCATTTCTAAGTAGATAGGTAAGTTTTCAACCACTGCTCTACCCACTGCCATAAGTTGGGTAAGAACAACAAACGTTTCGTAAGTCATAAACCATGTCAGCGTTCCGTTAGGGTCTGTAAAAATTTGAAAATCCCCCTCTTTTTCACCTTTCTCACCTTGTGCCATCATATTAACAAGTTCCCATCTTAAACCATCAGGTTGGGTGTTGATAGCATTAATCTCTTCTTTGTGTATTTTTATTTTCAATTGGCTCATTGCTTTATTTTTAAGTTTGTTACTTTTCGGTTATCAGTATCTAAATTGTAAGTAATCTTATCACCAACAGCACCACCACTACTTACAAAATCATCATAACTTATCTCTTGTGCTACGGGTGTTGCATCGTATAAGAAGTTACCGCTATCGCTATCGTATAAATCTTTTACCTCTGGAGGTATAAAGACCGTTTCAGCCCCGTTACTTCCGTTGTTTGCAGGATAGTCACCTGTTTTTGTATAGCCAGTTGGCGGAGTATAAAAAACTGAATTGCCTGAATTATCAAAAGGAATTATGATAGGGTCTAAAGTAGCGTGTTCATATAAACTATAGCCGTTTAATAGGTTGTAGCTAAGCAACTGACCTGTAGTATCTTGCTGCCATTGACTAGAATTAGGATTGATTACGGAATACGATGTGTTACTTACTACTTCTGTTACATTGTTGCCGTTGCCTTCTGAAAAAGGAATCAAATTTACAGGATTTCCAAAACTCAGTCTTTTCACATTATTTATATCATTATTTGATAATGGTGAATTGTAAACTGATAACATACTCATACCTCCATCAAAGAAGTTACTAGAAAGTGTTGCTCTTCTAAATATTACAAAATCGAAAGCTAAAGAGGATTGTATAAATATCGTATCAATATCCTCCTCCATATTATCGCCTATTTGGATAGATACGCTTCCGTTATCTACCCTTACTGCAACAAAGCTCCAAACACCATTTTGTAGCTGATTAGATGTTGCTACGACATTGACGGCATTTGCAAAGAAATTTATAGTGTCATTTGCTACGTTTATATAATAACCGAAATTGGCTGACCTCTTTGAAATAAGTCTTTCTGTTGCATTTAGTGCATTAGGTTTCACCCAAAAGCATAGTGTAAAATTATCAGTATAGTTAGCGAAAGTATTACCTAGATTTATGTACCTATCAACCCCATTCCCTTGAAAGTAGTTAGCCCCACTTACTGCAAAGTTGTAAGGTACTTCGTTATTAAATTCGATATTCGCAATTGCCCCACCTGCTAAGTAAGCAGCTACTCCACTACCATCTGTTAATTTCGGAATAACTACACCACTTGCTATCAATCCTGTATCATCGTTGTTTGCGTAGTACGTTACACCATCTGACAAGGTATACCCCAATCTATTTGCTTGACTAGGAAAGGTTTGAAATGGTGCATCAATACGACTAGGAGAATTAGTACCTATACCGTTTACTTTACCTGTTCCACTGTCTAAATAAGTATCCCCGCTTTCTTCTTCAAAGTTATATGCGTTTACTGGTTTTGTGGTAATTTGCTCGTGATTGTAAAGTTTCGTTATGTCTGCGTCACTTAATGCCGTGTTGAATATTTTAAAGTAAGCTATTTCACCTTGAAATGGCGAAAATCCTCCATTTGCACCAATCCAAAAATCTAAAACTTGAGATGTTATTGAAACTGTAAAATCAGCCCCTTTAGCCCCGTCTGTAAATGCATTTAATGTTGTCTCTGCAATTCTTAATACAATATGCTTCCAAGTACCATCATTTATGATTCCTAAACTATGATTATTAGCCCTCGCAGTATCACCAAATGTTAATGCACCACTTTCCGATATATAAGCTTGATATTGTTGTGTCCCACCTGTTTTTCTTGCAAATATTACATCTACACTCGTAGTTGATGTTTTTAACCAAAAAGAAATAGTAAAATTATTAGTATAATTTCCTACACTATTCCCAAAGCTGCCGTATTGGTCAACCCCGTTAAAGCTTAAAGCTTTTGGCTGCTTTATTTCTCTGCCTGTTTGTTGATTTCCGGGTCTTGAAATTGCCTCTAATCCGTTTGAGGTGAAGCCGTAACGAAGCGTATTAGCTAAGTAAGGCTTAAATTCGCCAAAAGAGCTGTCAAGATAACTCATTAAGTCATTTGCAGAACTAAACACATTTCCTTCCTCGTCTACAAACGAAGTATAGAGAAGCTTTCCGCCTATGCTGCTTTGTCTGCGGAAATTCAAAATTTCTAAATAATCCCCTTCTTTGGTATAGCCTAAAAACATAGAAGGCAACGTAATAACGCTGCCCGTAATTGTATCTTCAAATGTAATTTGACTTAACCCGTTATCAAATATTTTAAGAGCCATTTATTTTTCATTATACCCCAAGATAAGAATCTAAATCAGTTTGTAAAGCGTCACCATCCGCAAAATTAGCCCCCGCTTCATTCTGAATATTAGAAGCCTCATCAGTAAAAAAATTTGAATCATTCATTAAATTTCTGAACTGAAAACTTTCAGATTCACGAATATAGCCTATTATGTGTTTTGGATATGCACATATTACTCTGTTAGAATCTTCTGTTTTTAGTAAAGCATTTGTTTGATAAATCTTCATATTCTTAGCTTTGCACTATGTCATAGAAAATAGTAATATCTACTGAAATATCCCCCGTTGCAGGGTTGCCACTTGCTTCTGTTAGCTCTAAAGCTGCACCTTCGGTAACGGTGTAACCTACAGGAATATCTATTTCAATCTTTCCATCCGCTGCGGGCAAATCTGATAAATCAATAGTTGCAATAGTATCGCCTGAAACTTCGCGTAAAATCAAACTTGTATTTGTAGCATATTGAACAGTACCACCATTCCAAGATGTAATTACTTTGTCTACTATGTAGCCGAATCCCGCACGCGCAGGTAAAGCAGCGATAGCAGTTGTATTTGAGGCTAAAATTTGTGCGCTTGTTAAAGCAATAGTATCTTTAGTTGTTGCCATAATATATTTTTAAATTATTGAACAATATCTATTGTACTTTAGTAAGCAGTTAAATCGAAAACCAAAATACGGATATGACAAATATAACTTATTTATTGAATTAATATCGAACGCTCCATAAACTTGGGGGTAGTCCCTAAAAATCTGTTGCACTTCAATATCAATAGTAGTGCCTTCAATACTTCTATAAATCTGCTCTTCTATCAATTCTATCTTTTCATCAAAAACACCGCTTAGAATAGAAGTAGTATTAAACCAAAATACTATATTGATATTCACTTCTTGCCCAAAGTTTGTACCGTCCTCAGCTTGAAACAAGTTTGTTTTAGAGTCATCTTCAAGATACCAAAAATTAAAAGCTTGTAAATCATCATTAGGTAAGCAATTATAATAATCCGAGTCACCAAAATAAACTCTAGGAATTACCGCGTTGTTTTCTTGCTCTGATAAAGTATGCTTAAAAGCTAATCGAAATGACTTTTCAAGCCATGATAAATCAGTTTGAAATTTAGCATTAGCAATTTGAATCGAATTAATCAAGTTAATAGGATTCGTGCTAACATCCAAAATGGTAGGATTTATTAAGCTCATATACCACCAAGTTTTAAAACCGTATCTTCACTTGGAAATGCAGGGCTATCTAAATCAGAAAACACAAAATCGATAGCTTTTATTTCTTTTCTAAGCGCATTATGAATGCCGTTATTATCTTCTCTTTGGTCCTCTATGTAAGCACGCTCTATTAAATTTGCCATTTCTCCAGTCGCTCTAGTGCTTGACTTAATTACTTTTATAGCGTGTAAGCCTGCATTGATTTTAAGAGCGTTTATAAATCTGCTTGCATGTCTTTTTAAATAGTCGGTTATGTCAATGATGGTACTAACGTTTGCCGTAAGCCCTAAACTCCTATCATACGTATAATTTAAATTTTCTTCATCATAACCCGTATCAAACAAATCTCTAGAGTCGCCACCTTGAAAGTATTCGCTTGAAATAGTGAATGGCGTTATTGTAGCATACTTGATAAGCTTGCTATGAGTAGAAAAATTATAGTCTTTCCTGATAGGATTTAAAAAATTGTACTCATAAGAGACAGGGTAAACGTTTGCGCCTAAATCCGCACCGTAAAAACCTAAATAAAATATCCCATTCGGCTTGTAATTATCGTCCGCGAATTTACAAACCCAATCGGTTAAACTTTGCCAAGAAAAAGAACCCGCTGTTATAGTCGCAATACTTTGTACTTTAATTTCAGTACTTTGCGAATTGTGGTATAAATAAAGGTTGACCGTAGTATCATTACTACTTAGATTCAAAGCAATCCTATGAACCTGTAATTTCAACGAATCATAGTCATTTAGTTTTATCCTCCATCCAAAGAAAACATCTTTATCCGTTTCTGTTCTTTCAGTATTGCCCCGAAAAATATAGGCATCTTCTAAAAGTTCTTTACTTAGTTGCCGTTTTTCAATTTTTTCTTTTACAAAAAGATTGATTGTATCACGAATAACACCGCGTCTAAACTCCGTTAAGAAATAATTAAAACTTGAATAGTCATCTTTTAGATACGCTCTGTATAAATTTTGAATCGTTAAAAATTCGCTTGCCCCAATTTCAGTATAATAGTGTCCTGAGTCGCTGACTGTTAAGCTAGAAGCTAAATCAGGGATATTGCTATTATTACTATTTTGGAAGCCTACTAAACTTTCAAAAGTTGATTCTATAGAAGCGTAGTCGTAATACATAGAAGTAAGAGTGCGCCACAAAAGCACACTCTTTTATAGATTATAACTGATTATGCAAACTGATAACCTAAAATTGGAGACTGTGCAGACGTTTGGTAATAAGACTTTAATGCACCGCCTTTAATAACAAATGACAAGTTTTCTACAATGTCAATCCTTGCAGGGTCTACGGTATAAGTCGCAAAATTATCCTCGTAACCGCTGAACGCTTTAACCTCAACAGGGATAGAATTAAATAAATCCATTTCTGAGCCTATTTCAATATTAAACCACTCGTCACCGCCTGCACTAAATACACCATCTACCGCTTTCGGATGACTTGACCAAGGCACTGCATTAAAATACATTGCTACGCCTCTTCTATCGATAACATAGAATTTACCGTTCGTAGATGACTCGTCTATAGTAGCCTCTTCAAACGTTTGAAACTGACCTAAGAACTGCGCAATGTTAGCCGAGTTAGCTGCTCCGCCTTCTGCATACCTAAACATTTGGTCATTTACTTTGTGCCCATGCAATAAGTACGGCGCGCCTTCCTGACCGTATTTATTTTGCTTCAATTCTGTTTGAATCCTTTGCAACCATCTTTGTTGGTTTGCAGAAGCTGAGCCCGCGTCAGCCGTTGGGATTTGCTTATAATCACCTACTAAAGTAGTGTAAAAAGTGCCGCTATCGGCAGTTGTAGAAGTGTCCCACTTTTGAGCTACTACCCACGCAATTAATTGGTCGTTTAATCTTTCATACAACGCTCTAAAAACTTGCGGTAAGTTCTTATTCATGTGGTCTTGATACGCTGCGCTTATACGCCCTTGTCTATCGGCTGCGGTGTCAGAACTAGAACCGTACTGTCTTAGCATCTGATTAACAAAAGACATATCTAAGCCCTCCTGAATAACAGAGAAAAAAGTAGGTGTCACCGTTGCTACGGCTGCGCTTCCTGTTCCTTTACGTACACGTTGTGCCCCAGAGCCTTTAGCGCGTCTTTGGTATAAATTCAACTGTAAAGACTGACCTTCCTCTAAGTTCCTCATTTGCTCTAATTGCTGAGGTGTTAAAAGACCATCGTCTGTTACGTCATCAAACATTTTCAACGCTCCGAATGGGAAGCTTTGTAATTCTTTAGATTGTAACCCTTGCTCGTTAGTTGTTTCCGCATGGGTTGCTATGGCATTTCTTACTAATTGAGTTGCAAATGAAGTTGGCATTTTTTAAAACTATTGCAAAAGCCTTTTTACTTTTTTAGCGAAGTTAGGTCTACTTTTGCTTATGTCATCCAACTTTTTCAAATTACGTGTTATCGCTTCTGCGTAAAACTCAGGTGTGTTAGCTGTGTGACCTTTTGCAAACATTTCAGACTCTAAGTCCTTTAAGGCTTTTATTTTAGCTTCGTCACTCATAGAAGAATGACCGTTTGGCATTTGATAGCCGTTTTGTGAATTTCCGAATCGTAAACCCGACTCGCTTAAATTTTTACTAATTAATTCGGTTATGTTTGTTGAAACATCCCCCTTTGCCTTGTGTTTTAGATACGACGTTCCTTGCTCGTCTTTTCCTTTCTCGAACGTATCATTAACCCAATTATAAAATTTATTTTCGTAAAGTTCAAATAAATCTTTCTTTTCTTCATCTGTTGCACCTGTAGGGAATTGAAATGTTTTACCCTCAATTGCTTTTGATACTGCATTTTTGAAAGCTGCTTTTTCTTGCGCTTCTGCAAATCCGTTTACTTTTTCGGTTAACTCAGTTATTTTACTTTCACGTTCACCAAGTTTAGTTTTTAATGTTTCTAACTCAGCATTAAAGTTTTTACCGCCTGCGTTATTTTTTACTTTTTCCTCAAAGCTTGTAATTGCTCTAGCTGCGTAATCGGGTAGAAGTTCGCTTTCTTCCCATCCTGCGCCCGTAATTTCTTTTATTTTCTTTCTTGCATCTGTTTCCCAGTTTGCAGCAATAGAGCGTCCCGCTTCTAACTTTTTAGTTTTGTAGTCATCTTCTTTTGCAAAGATAATTCCGCCTTGTCCGCGTATGAAGTCACTAGCAATTGTAAAATCAATATCAGGTTTTGAGGCTGCTTGTGTAGCTTTTGCAATTTCAGACTTTATGAAATTTTGTTGAGCCTCATCGAAGCTTTCTAAAGTAATTTGTTCTTCTGCCATAATAGCACTTATTAATAGTTAATGATTAGATTCAATTAAATATCTTAAACGTTTTCAGGGAAAGAAATATCTTTTAAACCAGGAACGTGAATAAAGTCTTTAGGAAATACATACAAGTTACCTCCGTTAAGGGATAACCTTTGCTTTTTAGCCAATTGAGCTTCTATAAATCTTCTTCTTTCGATTCCTTTTAACTTTTGTGGTACTTCATCTCCAAAGTACTCAATAAAATTTTCTTTAGTAAGATTGATTAATATTCTGTATAAAATTTCAGGAGAAAAAACATTTTCAAAATGATTATCAAAGTTAGAAGCAAAGCACATTAAAAACTCCTGCTTTGTCATCACTTTTTTAGTTTTCTCAAATTCTTTTCTGTTTACAGGGTCTCGGTCTTTTGGAATTGCATAGTTTGTCAAATAGAAATGTACAAAGTCTTGCTCTGTTCGCGGTATCAATTCCCCATTTACATTCCCTTTTACTGCTTCAATCTTTTTAACGTGGTTAACTGTCCCACGTTCCAAAAATAACTTTTCTACTTTTTTAGTAGAAGCTTTTCTTGTAGGTTTTACTTCATTCTTCGGCTGTTGAATTTCCGTTGTTTTCTTCGATGTTGTTTCCATCCTTTAAAATTTGATTATTTAATATATTGTAAAATTCAGTATTTAATAATTCTAGACGTGTTGACCTGTTTTCGATTTGACTCCCAAACATTTCAATACGCCCGTTAACATATTCAAAGATAGATAAAACTTGATTAAAATGGTTATACATAGTAACCATGCTACTATCTAGCATATCTTTGTTTTGCAATACCCAATTTGCAGACATATAAGCAAACGGCTGCAAAGCACTGATTAAATCAAATCTTTCTAAAGCTTTGTGGTTGTCTCTATTCTTTAATAAGAATATTTCAAACTGCTTTTGCATTATTTGGGCAGAATTAGAAAAAGTTTTTTGCATCAATTCTAATTCACTTAATAATTGCTGCTCTGTTTTTAAGAAGTATTTTCTACCTAACTTCAATTGCAACGAATCGAAGCTTTTTGGAGCAAACATTTCGGCTGTTCTAGTTAATATGTAATTCCAAGATGTTGCAATATTATCGGAGTACATATCTAAAGCGCGCGCCTGCTCTTCAAAGTTTGCTGATACTTGGTCTTCATTCAAAGCTTGATTCCTTAAAGCATCACCAAGCCCTCTCCCCAAAACTTCACTTAAAATTATTCTTTCTAAGTTTGGAAGATAGCTATCATGATATTGCAATACATCAACATTTGCAGGAATATTCTGAACAGCGTTTAAAACATTGCTTGTAAAATCGCTATTCATCATTTTGCTATGGGGTACGGTAATAACCTGCCCCATCATTTCGGGATTGTTGCTCTGCACCTCAGTAAGTCTAAACCTTTTCCGGTCATCCTCCATTTTATTGCTAGTGTCAGAATCTTGCCTAAAATCCTGCTTGGCTTTTACTTCAGGTCGTACTTTAGTATCAAAAGCACTCGCAGCCTTGTAATAACTCATCGTAATAGAGTTTATTAACAAGTCTTGTAATTTCCCATCCTCAACTACTTTTGAAATAGGGGAAGCTTTTTCAATATAATTGTCACTGCATTTATCTACGTTAGAAATAAACGTTGCAGGGCATTTTTTCGCTAAGTGTTGTATTTGTTTACTAAGTATAAAAGATTGATTGCTTTTAACATAGTGATAACGATAAATGTCATCGTACACCCAGTAATGAACTATTTTAGAATCTTCTGTTTTTTCTTCTAAGCTTAGAATTAAATATTTTATCCCTGCTTGGTCTGCATCTACATCATGAATTTTATCAAGACTATACTTTTTAGAGATATAAGTATCATTGTGCATTCCTGCAACAATAACCGCGTTTGGCTCTGTAAAGAGTAGTCTATGAGCGTAATTCTCAAAGTATTTTTCGTCAGAGATTTTAAAGAGCGTTTTTCTTATCTCATTAAATTGAGTTTCCGCCTCATAATCTTTATTGAAATTAAAATTGTAAACGCGCCCATGCGCCTCGAATACATTTTTAAAATGCTTTATGATAGTTTCACAAGTTGAAATAGTGCGCGGTTTGAATTCACGTGCAAAAACTTCAAACTGTTGTGATACCATTCGAGACTTAACGACTTCAAGAATTAAGTTTTTGAAATTCTTATTGCCCTCAACATAAAGCTTTAATAGTTCTTGGTGTTTTTTCGCATTTTGCAATAAAACAGAATTGGCAGAATTCTTTAATAATTTTCTTATTTCAGAATCTGCCGTTTCAAAATTGTAAACTTGATTTTCATCTAAGCCAAAAACCATTTTTATTCGGTTTCTTTTTCTTTCTTCCCTGCTTTGCTTTGTACAGGCACATATTTAATTTTTGTTTTGGGGGGCTTGCTGAGTAAGTCTTTACGGTTTTTAGTAAGTATGTTTTTCGCTACTTCATCACTTACCGTAATTACTTTGTCAGTCCCTTCTATTCTTAGCTTTTTCATTACTTAGTAAGTAAGAATGAACAATTCGGAACGTCTTGGAAAGAATCCATAGCACCGTAGGCAAGTGATAAAATTATGATAACATAATCTTGCTGATTCCCGCCCTGTTGTACTAAGTCAGAAACGCCCGCCACTTCCGCATCAAAAAATATGTCTGTTGATGCACTTGCGTATTTTTTAACTCTAACGCTACCATCTTTCAAGTACATGCAAAATTTAATAGGCTTTTGGTGTGTACTCTTTAGAGCTTCTAAGTCCGTAGATGTAAGACCGTAACATTTGAATTGCATCAATCGAGAAGGTCTATCAAATCCTAACCCAGTCGAGTCCTCCGCTTGAAATAAGGATGGCAACACTTCAGGGGCTTCATGATAATGAACAGTTGGTGAGCCTACTAGTTTGTCGTCACCCGTTAATGCGATTTCAGTATCCCAAGTAGACTCATTTTGAATTCCTGATTCATAAGCTGAGGAACTCACAGCCCCATCAAAGCCAGATGCAGCCCCGTTATATAATTTGTAAAAAATTCTTTGAACATCGTTCATGCTGACTTTACATGCCGATGGTGTAATATGTGCGCCTAATTCAGTACAAAGCATTTTATAAAAATATGATTGGATTCAATTCCGACTAATAAAGTCGCTTAATATTGTAAATTAAAATGTTTTTACTTATAAAAACAAATAATACTATATTAGCAATATTGTAGTTTCAGTTAAATTTATCTCTATTTAAAGCCTTATGTATTTTATGTAAGGCTTTTTTGTTGTATATTTACGTACAGTATCATTATTTAAAGTCTTATGTATTTTATGTAAGGCTTTTTTTTTGTATATTTACGTACAGTTAAATTAATTTCTAATTGCTATGTAGGAAGTCATTACTGTAAGCTCATCATAATTTAAAGTATTTCATTATTAGTATGGGGAAATTTTTAACCTCCTTGATTTTATCGGGGAGGTTTTTTTTACGCTCTATATCTAAGTGTTTCATGCGTGTTTGCAATGTATCGAACGCAGTCTAAAGCGTGGTTATTTAAGTCCACTGGCTTATCTATGAACTTTCCGTTTTTATCTTGATGGAATTTATAAAGCTTTCTTTCTTTCAGTAAGTTTGTTGATGTGTCTACTATGCGTAAACCATGTTTTTTTACGTTTTTAATACCGTCTAGAATATCATTATTCGCTCGCATAGCAGGAAAGTCGTTAAGTTGAAAGTCCTCAATACTCGAAGGCTGCGAAGGGTCGCAATAAATAGGGGTGTCATATCCTATTCTTTTTTCTTGCATAAACTTAATTAAGTCTTTAGGTCTTTGCTCTGACTTGTAATACAATTCTTTGTAATAAGGCTGCCCGTCATAAATCCTAGATTCGACTAATACCATAGGGTCATTAAATCCCCAGTCTATTGCAAAACATATATCAGATGTAGGAAGTTGATTAAATTCACGCTCTGAAATAGTTTTAACTTGATTGTATATCCTACCTCTTAATTCTGCTAACTCGCCAAGTACGTAAACTTTATAATAGTAGTCATCTATTTCAATTAGTCGCTCAATTTCTTTTACTTGATGTTCAGGTAAAAAAGGATTGTCTTTGTAAGTCGAGTGAATTACTAAATTATCTTGTCTCCCTTCTACGTGGTCATGGTACCAAAACTCCTCGGAAGGATTAAAGTCTATAAATATCTTTCCTTTAGTCCGCATCAATAATTGAAGCCAATCTTCAAGTGTTAAATCGTTAGCCTCATTAATATACAGGTCGTCACGTTTTGCCCCCCTTTTTTTTTGCGCTCTATCCAAACCTATGAACCTATAACGAACATTAAAAAGGTCTATAATCATACGCGTTTTATTGTGTTCAGCGTATTGGTATAACCCCATGTTTTCTAAAATTTCAATGAAATCAGTGTAGACAGTATCCCTTAATTCCGTTTGAGTCTTACGCGCAATGTCGATAATATGACTTTTCTTTTTTGGGTAGTAGCTATAAATTCCCGTAAGTAGTTGGCTTATAGAGTATGTTTTTGTAGACCTAGTCCCGCCCACATTTGTAATTATCTTTATATCTGGATTTTCATAGGCTTCTTTGTTTCGCCTAAAAACGTTTGATACTTGAACCCGCTTTTCATTCATTACTTTTTAGCGATTTCTTCAAAAACAATTTTAACAGGCTGCGCTTTTTCTATTTCTTCTCCAAAGTTTTCTTTATCGGTGTTCTTTAAAGCAAAAATAACCGCAGTCGTTTGTGGAGGGACTACCTTAGTAGTTTTTTTGATATGTGTTTCTTTAATTTTACCGTCTGCTCCTTTTTTAGCTTCTTGCGTCACCTCTTCATATTCATATCCGTTTATCAACTTCCAAAGTGATTTTTTCGCAGCTACTTTTATGTTATCTAGTTGCTTTCTTTCAGCTTCTTTTATAGCCTCCGAAAAGTCGGGTTTATTCTTTTTCCAATTATAGTATGTCGTATTATCAATATTTACCGCAGCACAAATTTCCAAAATTCCGTATTCACCTGTGCTTAATAATTCTGCAATTTTATTTTTTATTCCTTCGCTATACTTAGCCATAATGATTCGTGTTTGTTACACCTTTATTTTACGCTAAAATACAATATTTTTATTTATGTCGATTTCGACACTTTTGTAACAAAAAAACCTACCGCGGGGAGCAGTAGGTTTTAAAAAGATAAACTAAAACTTGAAAAAAGAGAATCAATCGTATTGCAATTATACGCTTTTAGTCGTAAAGTGCCAAGTTTCGATATGAATATACACGCAATTTGTAAAAGTTCTTATCATTGAATCTATCAATATTAGCTCGTTATCTTGAAGTAAAAACCATTCTCGCCTTACTCTTTTTTCATCTAGAAATTTATGCAGTAGCTTTTCAATTCTTAGTGCTTCTAATTTTGTTTTATACTCGTAAAATGAAATAAGATTGATTTCTTTAGGATGGTTGTTCAATTGGTCCAGCCTTTGCCTTGGATTTGATGAAATTCCGATTTTATAATAAACCTCGCCTACGTTTGCCTCTTTCTTTATGATGTAAACACATACCGAATCTTCGCCTAAAAATTCATGTGTCTTATTCGCTTCTATATTTCTTCTTAAAATATAATCCTCAGGCAATCCATCTTTTATGTAGTCGTGTGTATCTGAATTCATACATTAAAATTCATGTCCGCAATTAGGGCAAACTTTAAAAGCTTGCTCTTTTGTATTTTCATTCTCCAAACTTGCATTTTCCAACTCCCCAAAAACCCCTTTCAACTCTTCATTGGACCAACCCCACTCGCTTAAATCTTCAATGTCGAAGTGATTTGCTAATTCGCTGTGGTCCCATGAGCCACTATTTTTATTGAATCTTACATTTAGTTCTTTCTCTTGATCTAATGTTAAATTCATTTCTACAACAGGAACTTTACTAATTCCTAAATTTTGGGCGACACGCCATCGCATGTGTCCGCCTACGATAATACCGTATCTTTCAGGATTAACATTCACTACTATTGGTTGCGGCATTCCGAAGCGTTTTACAGAAGCTTCTAAATCTTCGGCTTGCTTTTCAGTCATAAACCGAGGGTTATACTCAGCGGGAATTAATTTTGTAGTATCCCAGTAAATTATCTTTTGTTTACTTGTTTCCATTCGCCTTCAATAAATTGAAAATTTTTGATTGAATCACCGTAGTAAGTGATGCCATTATCAGGTTGTAAGATTCTTGTTTCGTGTTTGCTGTCTATCCAAATAATTGAATCACTATAGATATGAAATTGCTGTTTATTTTCAAAGTAAATAACTGTATGGTACGCGGTTTTTCTAAATTTTGAAAACTCAAATCTTGCCATTTCGGCACGAAAATAAATATTATCGTTGTTATAGTTTCTCCCTACAGGTCTTAAAGGCTTTAGCGTACAACTAAAAGCGATTAAATAAAAGGCTATGTAATAGAGTGACTTCATTCTTTCATAACAGACTTTAATAATTCTATTTGGGTTTTGTGCTGTTCGGATATGGTGGCTATTACTTCTTTATAATTATTATGCACTTCTGTAAGTTGCTTAACTTGGTTTTCTTGTAACTCTTTAAATTGCTCGTCTTTTGCTTTTAGTTGTTCATTATGAATTCTTGCAGTCTCTTTACTATTTTTCTTCATATCTTGCACTATCCAAATAAGAACGCCTACAGTTAAAGCTTTTTCAACCCAAAACTCCCAATTATACCCCGTAGTCATCGGAACTTGTAAAAAGCTCATTCCTAAATAAGCTTTTATCGCAAAAGAATCTAATTCCATTAATTTAATAAAAAACCGTATAAATAAAATATATACGGTTAAACTAAACTTCGAATATTAAAATTAAAAATAAACTACTCTTTTTTTATCACGTTTACAACATTAGCTACTGCCCTCGCTATTGATACCGTTGCAGCAAAAACCGCTTCTATAACCTCTTCTAGCTTATCGTCCCTTATATCGAATTCTCTTTTAAAATATCCTGAAATTTCTACGCGCTTAATTTCATCTGAGTAAGCCTCTTTTATATCGGGCAAAATTTCTTTCAAATCTTTTACGATACTAGGTAAAACGACTAATTGAGTCGTTAACGGGATGCCTTCTGTTAAGATGTTAATTTTACCATCTTCTAAAGCTACATCTAAAGAGTAGACTAATTTAAATATAAATCCTAAAACGTTTTTTAATTTTTCCATGATTACTTTTTGATTACAAATAAAATATCCTGCCTCATTACTCTAAACGAGTCAGTTTCTAAAACTACTTTTTTATTGATTAGATTAAATTGATTTATTGAGTCGTAAACTTCGACATAACAACCAGTACTATCTTTAACAAAATAAGGCATATTTTTTACGTTCATAACGTAACCTGTCTGCCCGTCTTTAGTAGAAATTTCTATGCCGTTTAATTCTTTAATTTGCTCAATAGGCAAATCTGCAAAACTTAAATGCAGACTTAAAAGAACTTCGGCTAAATGTTTTAATAATCCCATTATTGAAAAGTAAATTCGTTTTTGATTTCTGATAGTTGATGTATTACTGCCAAAGGTAAATTCTTTCCCTCTTCATACAAAATGTAATACCCTAGTTTTATAAAATCCATTCCATATTGAGTTTTTATAGCAGGCTTCAATCTATCATATAACATATGAGGGCTTTCGGAAAAGTACGCATCAACTATATTTTCATTATTGACTTTCGGCAAAGCTTGAAATATCTCTAAATTCTTTAGAATTTTAGAAGTAATTTTTTTTGCAGTTATATTTGAAACTTTTACAAAAGTATAATCACTTTCCATATTTCTGCTCTATCAATATTTGTATTTCATGTATAGCTTTCTCTAAATCTTCCTTCCCGTTTTTATCCTTATATCTACACATACGCTTAATAACACACCCTTCTAAAAAACCTAGTTCGTTTTGAGTTATAAACTCTACAGGCTGAATTTTGAATTTTTTGTAGTGGTCGCCTCCTATCTGAGTGTCTAAAGCATATTTATCTTTGTAAATAGCCTTTACGTCTGCGGTTAAATTACTATTACTCATATTATTTTAAGTAAAAAAGGTTTTGCGTCTGCAATTTTGATTAACTTATTCATTGTAGCCCGACTTTCAATAACATCTAAATTTTTGTCTTGATTAATGTCTTGAAAGTCCGCGCCAACTAAAATACAACCTTCTGTGTTATCGTAAAAGTTGCCTGCATGTATTTGTATGTGCGAACGATTGACGACAGGTTCAACTTTAAAGCACATTCCATTTTTCGGACTCCAATGTTGGATGCAATTATATTCACCACGAGGGATGCAAGAAATAAACGGTTGATTACCCTTATCAGAAAGTTCCAAAGTGCTAAATGTATGCATCAAATCTAACCCACGATAAAAACAGCCATTACCTAATGTTTGCAGACCATTATCATAACGTCTGTAAATTACCATCGAATAATTGTACATTATGCCATCCATATTAACTTACTTTAGTGTAATACTGCATTGTGTATTTTGTGTCTTTATCGAGATTCTCCATATTTGATAAACACCAATTCAAATACGATTTATCAATTTCGCTAAACAACTTGCCTCTATGCTTACCAAATTTTACACGCTGCAATAATATAGGATTATTGGTTACACTTATCATTGCTTGAAATACCTCTTTATCTGTTGCAGCTACATGGTTTTTATCAAACAAATATTCATGCATTTTAGCGAACAGAATTCTAAAAAGCTTGCCACATATTAATACATCATATCTAGCATCGTGAAAATTCAAATCCTCGCCTATCTCAATTTCAAAATATTCGTATAAAAATTCTTGCCTATGACTTTCTAAATCAGTAAGCAAAAATTGAGCATTACGTTTAGTGCAAATTTTCCATCTAAACGGGTCGCAGCCTTCCTGAATGCACATATTTTCGTCAAATTCTATATTGTGTGCAATCATTACCGACTCACTTGCTATCTTATTTACATAGTCAGTGTCTTTTGATTGCCATAAGTCGCAATCTTCTAACATGTTAGGTCTAATATGATGAACGGCAATAGCCTGCAATTCCATTTCTGCTTTCGGATTATATCTCTTATTAGTAATAATACTTCCGTCTTGATTCATCATGCATAACTGAATTATGCTTTGTTTTTTTTCGGGAGTTGGCAGTCCTGTCGTTTCAGTGTCAAATACCGTATATTTCATCTCTTTTTATTTTATTGTCGTTTTCTTCTTTCTGCTCTACTTTGCTGAGGAATTAGCAACCTACCCCATGAAAACTTCATAAATGGAATCACTAAGTTGTTGCTTCTCCCATTCATGCCATGAGTTTTGTAATTGTAGTAATCAATCCAAAACGCAAAGCCTACAGGCAGAATGAATCTATAGTTTTTCGTTTTTACCTCTTTAACCATATCAGTTATTATCAAAAGTAATTTCCATTTGGCTAGTATAAATTTCAGAAATCGAACCGATGTTATTCATCAAGGATTCATCTAAATCAAGGATACATCTATAAATATCATTTTGCAAAACTGCCTTTGCTTTTGCTTTTGGAGATTCTAGATAATTAATTTCATCGCCGATACTTTTAAGAATGAGTATCTTTTTTATACTGATTTCCGCGTCATAATAAGAAATCACATTAGTGTATTTTACATTGACTACAATAGAGTTATCACTTTCTTTTTTGAAATCGAAACACATCCATTGAGCAGGAACTTCGTTGAACCCTAAAAGCTTAGAAAAAACTCTTCTTAAATCTTCATATCTAGATTTTAATACATTTGGCAGTTCATGAAACTTTAAACTAATTTTAGTTCCTGAGTCGTTCATGTAATCGATTTTTACTCCATGAACGTCTTTTGCGGTGTTGTGAAATGATGTTAAATTCATAATTATTGCTTTTTCAGTTCTTTAATCTTTAACTTATATTTATCCCTAATCTTAATTAATTCGTGTGAAGTCCATTTATAATATCGTGTTAGTTTTGCTTTTTGTTCTAAGTCTTCTACCTCTTTTATTCCTATCTTTGCTATTAATCCTTTTCTATATTCGGATTCATTCCCATGTAAATGTTTATTGCAATAACTACATTGCTTATTTACGTTTCTTTCATCAAAGATTACACTAGAGTAAATTTCTGCTTTTTTGAAGTGCCCCCCATCCCATTGACTAGCAGTAACTTTGCCGCAGCTTATACAAGGCAAATCCTTGTCACGCATTCTAACCCACTTTTGAAACGCTGTTTTAGCTTCTGACTTTAGAGTATTTAATGTTTTAACTGAGTCATGAAGCTTTTTTTTCTTTTCCTTCTCTTTTTTCTTAGCGTAACTAATTGCACATTTCGGGCTACAAACCTGTTGAACGGTTGAAAATTTAGGTTCAAACTCTTTCCCACAATTTTTACAAGTTCTCATAAATAAAAAAACATTGCCTCAATACTAAGTTAAGCATTAAAGCAATGTCAATCAATAGGTTAGTAAAAATAATTAATTTTATTTTTCGAGTAAGTACATTAAAACGCACTTTAACAGTTGCTAAAAAAAAATCATTAAAACGATTTTTAGCTTTGTGTTAGAGTTAATATGTGGCGAGGGAATCGAACCCTAAACTTGCATTAACGTTTTATCAAGTCAAGTAAAGTGCCTCTTTACTTACAGCCTTAGCTACGCCACACACTAACAATAACAAAATGTAAGCGCCAACTCCTAAAACTTAGCTGCTCTCTCAAGCATCACCGCTCGATCTAAGTAAACCGCTGAGAGCCACTTCCACGGCTAGAGCTGCGCTTACATAAGCCCATTATAAATTATAGTCTTCAATCGCTTTATTCCAACCCTCCTTATATGAAACATCCCTAGCTCCATCGGGTGAGTATTTATGTGTCTCTATATCTAATTCATCACCCACTTTTACCTCTCCATACACAATAGTTAATACTGAATGTCTATAACCTTCTTGGTAATACTTTAGGTGTTGTAGTTCACAATCTAATTTATTGTTCTCAATTAATAGTTCTGTTTCTGTTCTCATAATAACAATTTATAACAAGGTTTAAAATTCATATTCCACTGCGTTCCATACGCATTTTACACTCGTCCGTTAGCCACAATTATTAGCTCAAAATATCTTCACCATATATAAGGTATGTTGAGTAAAAGAGTTTTAATAACTCCTTTGCTTCTTCTCTTGTTTGCCAAGTTAAATCCCCTGAATAAGTTTCCTCTACAACCTTTTCCAAAAAACTCTTAAACAGTTCACTTTGTTGGCTAACATCAGGTATAGAGCAGTTTTTTACTTGTTGTTCTATTTCATCAGCTAACACATTGCACCCCAAAATAAAACCTTGATATTCTTCTTCAGCTCCTGTGTATTCACAAGCCATTTTTTTTATATTGTCATCTGACAACATCTTTCTAATTCCTTCAATCATAATATATCTTTTTCAAATCCGTAAAAAACCACTCCATACCCAAACTCGTTATACTTAATTATCGCTTTCGTCTGCTTTTTTAAGTTCTTCAATTGCCATCTCTATATTTCTGCCACAATAACACCCGTTTTCATCTACTATATCATACATTTCATAATCTAAATCCTCGTATAGGTCTACCATTAATTCAGCTCTTTCTTCTACTGTCATTCTTTCTTTATAAATGTCATTACAAAAATGAATAAATATATCTGCTCTTTGACTCATAATTTTTTAATTTAAAATAAGTATAACACAAAGTATAGAGCATTAAAACGCTCCATACTCAAGCTGTTAGCTACAACTATATTCATGTTTAAAATTCTTTTTAGTCCTCAAAACACCACTTCATTACTAGAATTACAATAATGTAAGCAGTAAAGAAAGTTGCAAATAGTGTTAGATATTCCATAATTAAAAAATCCTCCCTGTATTCATTTCTACTTTATAAGGCAATATTTTCGGGTCTCCGTCTCTGATTTTTTGAAAATCCACCTCAATACAATTATCTTTTGTTTCCTCTTCATCTTTGTAATAGTCGTCACGATAAACGAAAGCCACCATGTCCGCGTCCTGCTCCAAACTTCCCGAATCTCTTAAATCTGATAGAATAGGCCTTTTATCGCTTCTTTCTTCACACTTACGGCTCAACTGGGATAAGACTACAACAGGTATATCTAACTCTTTTGCAAGTAACTTTAACTTTCTAGAAGTTTCCGCCAACATTTGCTCTTTACTAAAATTCTTTATTGCTGTTAAGTCCATTAAACCGATGTAATCAACTACTATAAATTTAACATTCTTTTTGTTATTTCGGATTTTAGCTTTCCGCCTCAAAGCATGAACACTTAACGCGGGTGTATCATCAATGTGAATTGGTAATTCAGAAAGAATTAAACTTGCTTTTGCTATAGCTTCTTGCTCATCATTCCACAAGTTACCCGTCTTTATCGCAAACGAATCTACACCGCTAATTGCAGCTAACAATCGCTTTACTAATGACATTTCCGACATTTCTAAGCTATAGAAAATTACTTCATCATTTTCTTTGTCTATCGTATTAGCAAAGCATTCTAGCAAGTACAAAGCATACATAGTTTTGCCCATGCCTGGTCTCCCTGCTAAATAAATTAGCTGCCCACCTTCAAAACCTCCTAGTTCCTTGTCTATAACAGGGCAACCGCTAGGAATACCAACCGCTTTATTATTTCGTTTTGCGTCTACACGTTTATTTATATCATTTACCGCATCAAAAGCAATATCCGCAATACTTCTGCCCTCGTCTACACTCGAAAGTTCTTGTATGTACTCAACTTTGGTATTCAGAAAATCCGCAATGTCAAAAGGGTCTGTGTCATTCTCATAAGCATCATTTAAAGCAATACTAGAAATCTTAATCAATTCGCGCTTTAACTCTAACTGCTTTAAAATGTAGCAATGATGTTTTATGTTTGCTGCGGAATTTACGCGCTGAGTCAATTTAGTGACAAAAACAGGCGTTAATTTATTGTCAAGCTTTTTAAGGGTTCTAAGCTTATTTGTTACTGTTATAATGTCAATCGCTTCATCTTCTCTATAAAGCTGCTCTATTGCTTCAAAAATATGCTTGTGCGCTTCTAAGTCAAAACTATTAGATGTAATATGTTCTACTTCTAACATTGAATCTTTTTCAAGCATTATTGCTCCCAAAACCGCAGCCTCCAATTCTAGGTCGTACGGTCTTATTTTCCCAAGTTGATTCTCTTTTTGTTTCATATCTCTAAAAGTTCAGGGCTTTCGTGGATGTTGCCTATTACTTCTATTTCACTTTGCTTTATAGCTCCTAAACTTAGAGTGTCTTTGTGTTGCGGATTTTTCAAATTCCACCCACCTACATATTGATTCAAAAAGATTACTTCAAAATAGCCATTGTTATTATTGCAGACTCTTATAATATCACCATCATAAATTTCTTTATTGTTCTTATCGGTTAAGCCTGTGAATTGTTCTAATATGTAGTTCTTGGTAACATTTAAATTACCATGATAAATTTCACCATTATCAAACATGTACAATCCTATTGAGTAAAAGCCTACATATTCTTTACTGCTAATTCTCCAAGCTCTAAACTTAATTTCTCTTTTCATTGTCTTTTCAGTTTTAAAATTTATTTAATCAAAATCCAAGTCTATAAAATTGCTTTCGTAGTTATGCTTATTCATAGCATAGAAGTTTGCAAAGGCTTCTGCATCTTTTTGCGTTACTCGTTTTAAACCTTCTATTTCTTTGTAGTCCTCCAAAGCTCTAAGCACTGCTTTATTTTCAAGTATATTTCTATAATGTTCTCTTATGTAGTTTCTCGCTTTTGTAATTTTCATGGTTAAGCTCTTTTAGTTTCAAATCCTTCTCTTACTACCATTTTGCTGCGTCTGCCCCTTGTTTCGGTTTTTTTGTGGTCGAGATTTTGAAATTTTTTAAGCTCATCTAAAAATAGCCTGTCACTTAGATACGTTCTAGCAATTACCGCAAAATTTTTATTTTCTATCGAATCAAAGTACTTTTTAATATTTTCTATTGCTTTTTTCTGCTCCGATTGATTAAGCTTTTTGAAGTGCTTGTAAGTAGCTGCTTTCTTTTCGTCATTTCTTATAGATGAAAGTTTCCATACTTTCCAAAAGTCATTTTCAAATAAATCAGAATAAAGAGAACCGTCTGTTTTTACAGACTTTTTTTCTATTTTTTTATTATTAATTGTATTATTAACTGTATTACTATGTTTTAACTTTTGTTTGCGAGGGTCTTTAACTTTTGTTATAGAGGTCTTTAACTTTTGTTTGCGAGGGTCTTTAACTTTTATTAAAGAGGTAAGCTTTTCTTTACTTGTTGTAAGTATTCTTCTATTGCCCTTCGATTCATCTACAAATGTAAATAAATAACCTTTTTCTGTAAGGCTTTTGATTACTAAACTTACTCTAGTAGTAGATATTCCGAAAAAATTAGAAAAATAAGTATTGTTTGCATAACAGCCACTATTCCCGTCTAAGCTGCTTATCTCAACTAAAAAAACTTTTTCTTGAAGCGTTAAATCTTCTGAAAGCCATATTTCTTTTGGTATCCATATTCCTTTAAAATCTCTTTCCATGACTAAAAATATTATTTGAAAAATAAATGGGTTCCTAATTTAACTATTTTTATAAATTTTATCATAAAATCTCCCATTAGTACTGTTTATTAATGGGTATCCCATTTTTTTAAATTTTTTAATGAAAAATGACTCAGAAAAAGGCTCTTCATTTAAATAATTAATTGGTATATATCCATTAGTTCTATAGAACATAATAAAAGAATTTATGAAATTAGAATTTTTATGATCACCTCTTTTTAATGCTGCAATATGACTTACAATTCTAGCTCTCATATTTCTACTAGCACCAATATAAAAATTACCTATCATGTAAACTCCTTTTATTTTTCTGTAGGTATTTGGGAATTGATTAAATAAGATATTGTATTCCTCGAATGCTTCATGGTTTAATCTTATGCCTCTGTCTTTATAAACGTTCATAACATCATCAATAAAAAAAAGCCCTCACAAAACTGCCATTTGGAACGAGTAGAAAACACAAACTACTCTGACAGTTTTGTAAAGGCTTCAATTATTAGAAAAATATCTAACTTATGTTTTTTTTGATTCTTAAAGCGTGTTCCAATCCGCTTATACAAATATACTAATTATATTAACTATTGTTGCAAGTTAGTAAGATTTATTTATTGAAATTTTCAGACTGAATTAAGATAACAAATCTATCTAACCATGATTCTAAATAGTCAAGATGCTCAATAGCTTCTTTTTTACTTATTTGTTCAAGTGCTTTAACCATTTCATCTGGTGTTAGCTCTTTGCATTTTTCAACAAGTCTTTTTAAGTCCCCAACAAAATAAACGCCTTTACTAAAGTTTTCAGGTTTGGGCTTTGCTAACCAATCTCTTGCTGCTTGTTGCTCTTTGGTTATTTTCTTTCCGTATTCTTTGCCTATGTTTGATAATTGATTTGTACTAGGAACGTTATCACTCTCTATTAATTTATTAAATTCATCTTCAGGTATCTTTCCTATATTGTTTATGTTTCTTTGTTGCTTTTCTGTTATTCCTGCTTGTTGGGCTATATCTCTTTTACTAAAATTGCCCTCATGGTCATTTTTAGAGTTAGGTAAATTTTGTCCGTTT
>SPKZ01003685.1_pt1 | contig 25056 bp, 26 predicted proteins | sample 2456571 | NCBI WGS metagenome assembly SPKZ01 (sample SAMN11192286, study PRJNA482655) | marine metagenome | biome: ENVO:00000447; feature: ENVO:00000244|ENVO:00000211|ENVO:00000569|ENVO:00002023; material: ENVO:00002151; isolation source: ocean water from marine abyssalpelagic zone ... | reverse complement strand
CAGCGCTTGGCTATAAAGTGGCCATTAATTATAAGTCGCGGCAGCAGCCCGCTGATGATTTAGTGCAAAAGATTATTGATGGGGGCGGGTATTGTATTGCTATTCAAGGTGATGTTTCGCTTGAATCTGATGTCATACGGTTATTTGAGCAAGTGGATAGAGAACTAGGACGGGTTGATATTCTTATTAACAATGCGGGGATCTTAAAGCCACAGTCGCGCTTAGTGGATATGGATGCGCAGCGGATTAATACTATTTTTAGCAACAACGTGACAAGTTATTTTTTGTGTTGTCGTGAAGCGATAAAAAGAATGTCTTTTGAGCATGGTGGTACTGGCGGCTCTATTGTTAATGTTTCATCGGGGGCAGCGAGATCTGGATCTCCCCATGAATATATAGATTACGCAGCATCAAAAGGGGCGATAGACACTTTAACTAAAGGATTATCGTTAGAAGTTGCAAGTGAGGGGATTCGGGTTAATTGCGTGCGGCCTGGCTTTATTTACACAGATATGCACCGTGATGGCGGTGAGCCTAATAGAATTGAGCGATTAAAATCAAAGATTCCTTTAGGGCGAGGTGGGCAACCCTGTGAAGTCGCAGCAGCGATTCATTGGTTAGCCAGTGAACAGTCGGCTTATAGTACCGGTACTTTTATTGATGTCACTGGCGGATTATAAAATCCGCCATCATTGTCAAAGCGAAAAATTACTATTTTTTACTTTTCTTTTTTGACTGCTTTTTAGCTTTCGCTTTCTTCTGACCAGCGGTTAATTTTGGCTTTTTCTTTTTGCCTGCCACTTTCGCTTCTTTATTTTTAGGACGCAAATCTTTAACAAATCGACGCTTAAGTACTTGGTCTGTGTAGCGTTCTATTTTTCCTAAAATACGCGTTTCATGGGCTTCAACAATCGAAATAGCGGTGCCTTTTTTACCGGCACGACCAGTACGACCGATACGATGTAAATAGACATCTGAGGTATACGGCATATCGTAGTTAATGACATGACTAATATCGTCAATGTCTAAGCCACGTGCTGCGACATCTGTCGCGACTAAGATCTTTAATTCACCAGATTTAAAGCGCTCTAGTGATAAATTACGTTGCTCTTGGGCCATTTTACCTTGGAGGTAACAAACTTTAATGTCGGCACTCTGGAGTTTAGCTACGAGAGACGCTAGACGCTCTCGGGTTTTAACAAAGACAATCGTTCGTTCTAGCTCGCCGCTTTTTAGTAGCTTAATTAGCATGGCTTGTTTATGACCAATCGAGTCTGCAATATGAACCCATTGATTGATTTTAGCGCTTTCTTTACGGGGTGGTACGGCGTCAATTCGAATGGGATCGTTTAAGACGTTATCAACAAAATGCTCTAAGCCTTTACCTTCGAGGGTCGCAGAATACAGCATCGTTTGCTTACGCCAGCGTGCTTCATAGGCTACGGTTTCCATCTCTTTGATAAAGCCCATGTCGAGCATGCGATCGGCCTCATCAATAATTAAAAACTCGATGCTACGCATATCCAGCTGCTCAGTTTCAATAAATTCCATTAAACGCCCTGGAGTAGCGACTAAAATGTCGGCATTTTTTTCTAGCAGATCTTCATGGATTTGGTAATCGATACCACCGGTAATAACAATGGGCACTAATGCCGTATGTTTGGTTAAAGTCACGGCATATTCATGAATTTGATTCGCTAGTTCACGGGTTGGGGTAATAATTAAGATCCGTGGCGGACCCGACCTAACCCGTGGGAAATCGATTAAGTGTTGCAATGCCGGTAATAAAAATGCGGCAGTCTTACCGGTGCCTGTTGGTGCACAACCAAGAATATCACGTTGATCCATGGCAGCAGGAATTGCTTCTCGTTGAATGGTTGTTGGTGCTTGGTAGCCCATTTCATCAAGGGCTTGAACCAATGATGGATCTAAATCTAATTCTGCAAAAGTCATGCTGGTGATATTCCTAAATATTTGTGGCGCTAGTATAACTGTTTGTGTGAACTAGCGGCTGATAAATCTTATTTTCTGTGCTTTATCGCACGATTATTCGGCAGTTAACTCAAGGTATTCCTCGACCACTTGAGTTAGCCAGTCACTAATGCGCTGTTCGCTTAAATCAAATTGTGATTCATCATCAAGCGGTAAACCAATAAAATGGCTTTGGTCGGGCGTTAATGCTTTCGATTCGGCAAAGTCATAGCCTTCGACAGGCCAATAACCGACATACCTTGGCCCTAATGGCAATAATTTATCATGCAACAGCCCCATGGCATCGACGAACCAATCGGTATAGCCTTCTTGATCGCCTTGGCCATAAAATGCAATCACTTTGTTTTTAAGATCAACATTGTCTAGTTCATCCCAAATCGCTTCCCAATCTTCTTGTAATTCACCATAATCCCAAGTTGAAATGCCTAAAATCAGTAAATCGTATTCTTTTAGGCGCGTTAGACTAGTCTCTTTGATATTATGGATATCAAGTGTCTCTGGGCCGAGGAATTCTTGCATTTTTTCTGCGGTCATTTCAGAATAACAAGTGGTTGAGCCGTAAAATAAACCAATTTTCATCAATGGTGATCCGGTGACTTTTAACAAAGGCGCTATTTTAGCACCTTCAATCACCTAATCAACCTAGGATCTATATTATCGAAAATCTTATGATTAATTTTTACCATAGCCCGTTAGGCCCGCTTAAAATTGTTAACGATAATAGCCATATTGTTGGCCTAACTTGGTGTGATGAACCCAACGATCATATCGTGAATGATGATAATGAGTTGTTTGCACAAGCTAGCAAATGGCTGGATGATTATTTTTCCGGTAAAGCAGCAAAAACCGATTTGCCCTTTAAACTTAAAGGCACCGATTTTCAACGCCGAGTTTGGGCGCAAATGCTAACAATTTCAGCAGGAGAAACGTTAACCTATGGTGAAGTGGCACAACGATTAAACTCCAGTGCCCGGGCGGTTGGCGGTGCATGTCGGGTTAATCCGGTGGTAATTTTAGTGCCTTGCCATCGGATTATCGCCGCCACTGGGATTGGTGGTTATGCGGGTAAAATTGCTGGGGTGATGATTGACCGTAAAACTCAGTTGTTATCCTATGATCAGGGTTTAAGCCATTGAAAGTATCACAGCAAGATCAACATGTAGCGTTGTTTCTCGATATGTTATGGCTGGAGCAGGGGCTAAGTGACAATACGTTAAGTGCTTATCGTAGCGACTTAAATCAATATTGTTTATGGCTCGAAGATAACAAACGTAATTTAATGCAAGTGACAGCGCTCGATATCACGGCTTATCAAGGCCATCTAAAAAAACTGCAACGGGCTAAAGCAACCTCGGCGCGGATTATATCTGCCTTGCGACGATTTTATGGCTATTTACAACAGCAAAAACTCATTACCGCCAATCCGATGGTGTTAGTTGATAATCCGAAGTTAGACCGTAAGTTACCAACGAGCTTATCGTTGGAGCAAGTGGATGCTTTGCTCGAAGCGCCCAATGTTGAAGAGCCGATTGAATGTCGTGATAAAGCGATGTTGGAATTGCTTTATGCTACTGGCTTGCGAGTGACGGAATTAGTGACATTAACCTTGGATCAAATTAATTTAGAACAAGGGGTTATTCGAGTCACGGGCAAAGGTAATAAAGATCGGTTGGTGCCAATGGGTGAGCAGGCGGTTGAACATATCAGGCTTTATTTGCTCGATGCTCGTCATCAATTAATCAATCAAACCAGTGATGTGTTATTCCCAAGTCGCCGTGGTCGTCAAATGACTCGGCAAACTTTTTGGCATCGGATTAAGTATTATGTACAGTTAGCGGGGATCGCCGGCGATATCTCACCACACACATTACGCCATGCTTTTGCTACGCATTTAGTCAATTTTGGTGCCGATTTACGGGTAGTGCAATTGTTGTTAGGGCACAGTGATTTGTCGACCACCCAAATTTATACCCATGTTGCTAAGGCGCGGCTCCAAGAGCTGCACCAACAACATCACCCACGCAGTGGCTAACGTTAAGCTGGTTTACTTAATAATAACTGTAAATCATGGGGAGCAGGAGCTTGAGCGCTAATGCGATCACCTGTTGTAGGATGCGTCACGCTTAAGCTGAAGGCGTGTAATCCCATGCGAGGACCATTTTTACCATAACGCGGATCGCCAACCACTGGCGTACCTAACCAAGCTAAATGGGCGCGAATTTGATGTTGACGACCTGTCTCCAGTTGTACTTCAACGAGTGAACGCTGGTGGTCGCTGCGCTGTATTTTGTAGTGAGTGATGGCTGACTTGGCATTTGGATGCTCGCCTACATGCATCTTGTATTCCCGCTCATCCATCAGTAAAGGCTGGTCAATTGTACCTTTGGCTGGGCTTGGGGTCCCTTCAACCACGGCTAGATATGTTTTAGTGGCTTGGGGCCAATTACTCATTACCGCTTCGCGCATTTCACGGGAAGTGGCAAACATTAACACGCCAGATGTATCACGATCTAAGCGGTGAACCGGCCATAGCTTGATGTTGCGTTGTTTACTCGATAGTTGTTGACGTAATAGGGCTAGCGCGTGACGTTTAGTCTCGGTTGCTGTTGCTACCGACAACAAACCAGCAGGCTTATTGATAATGATAATTTCGCCATCATTATATAAAATCTCTAGCTTGATGGTGGTGGTCGAAATGTTTTTAGCAGCACTTAATATTTCCACCATATCACCGTTCACTAAAGGCTGATCATGCTGAGTAAAGGCTTGACCATTGACCAAAACACAACCGGTTTGCAGTCGTTGCTTGATTTTTTTTCGTGACCAATCGGTTAGTTTACTATTAAGAAATTTAAGCAGGGTCGCTGTTTCTGTGACCCGAAGTTTATCTGACATTATATTTTCCTACATGTTCACAAAATGATTAATTTTATCAACAATACCTTGCGTGTCTAAGCCGAGTTCTTGTTGCTGCTGTTGTTGGGTACCTTGGCGGACAAAATGATCCGGCAGACCGATATTTAACACAGCGACATCGAGACGGTTATTCATCACAAATTGACTGATGGTACTACCGGCACCACCAATAATTGAGTTCTCTTCGAGGGTGATGATAATGGCATGGGAGGCCGCTATTTTTTCTACCAGGGCTTGATCAAAAGGTTTAATAAAACGCATATCAATCACTGTCGCATCAAATTCCTCGGCAGCTGCTAATGCTTGTGGCAACAAGATGCCAAAGTTTAAAATGGCGATTTTAGGTTGTTCTAAACTCGACTCACGCTTGATAACGGCTTTACCGATCGTTAAGGCGGTCATCTTTTCTTCGATTGGTGCGCCAATTGCTGAGCCTCGAGGATAACGGACCGCTGCCGGACCTTGATGTTGATAACCGGTGAACAGCATTTGTCGGCATTCATTTTCATCCGACGGTGCCATGATAACCATGTTTGGAATACAGTTCATGAAACTTAAATCGAACGCCCCTTGATGGGTTTCGCCATCGGCTCCGACTAATCCACCGCGGTCTATCGCAAACAAGACATCAAGATTAGGAATCGCAACATCGTGAATTAGTTGGTCATAACCCCGCTGTAAAAAGGTCGAATAGATCGCGATAATCGGTTTTAGGCCATCACAAGCCATGCCAGCGCCTAAGGTAACCGCATGCTGTTCGGCAATCGCAGCATCAAAATATTGCGCTGGAAAACGTTGTGAGAACTCAACCATGCCGGAGCCTTCACGCATGGCAGGGGTGATAGCCATTAATTTCTGGTCTTGTTCGGCCATGTCGCATAACCACTGACCAAATACGCCAGAAAAAGTGATCGCACCTTTACTCGATGGTAATGAGGTGGTGGCGGGATCAAATTTAGGCACGCCGTGATAACCGATAGGGTCTTGTTCGGCGGGTTGATAACCCTTACCTTTTTTGGTCATGACATGAAGAATTTGCGGACCTTTAAGATTACGCATATTCTTTAATGTATCAATTAAAGCATTAACATCATGACCGTCAATTGGCCCGATATAGTTAAAGCCAAACTCTTCAAATAAAGTGCCAGGGACGACCATGCCTTTTAGGTGCTCTTCAGAGCGGCGGGCTAATTCTTTGATACTTGGCATGCCAGACAGTAATTTTTTACCACCTTCACGAATCGAGGTATAGAGTTCGCCAGTTAAAATTCTGGCCATGTGTTTGTTGATTGCACCAACATTTTCTGAAATCGACATTTTATTGTCGTTTAAAATAATCAACATGTCTTTGTCAATTGAACCTGCGTGATTCATTGCCTCAAACGCCATGCCGCCAGTGATTGCGCCATCACCGATCACTGCCACGACTTTACGATTTTTTTGTTCTTTTTCTGCGGCTATCGCCATACCTAATGCGGCACTGATCGATGTTCCTGAGTGACCAACGGTAAATGTGTCATATTCACTTTCTTTGCGGTTAGGGAAGGGGTGCAAACCGTTTTGTTGGCGAATCGTATGCATTTTGTCGCGCCGACCCGTCAGTATTTTATGAGGATAAGCTTGATGGCCGACATCCCAAATAATTCGATCTACCGGTGTGTTAAAAACGTAATGTAATGCAACCGTTAATTCGACTGTACCTAAACCAGAAGCGAGATGGCCACTAGAACGACTGACCGATTTTAATAAATAAGATCGCAGCTGGTCACAAAGCTCGGTTAAATTAGCTTGGGGAAGTTGGCGTAGCTCATCTGGAGTGTTGGCTAAGGCAAGTAATGGGAATTTTGATATATTAACGCTCATATCACTCTTTATTTTTATCGATTGTTATTGATTGCGCGCAATAATAAAACGCGAAAAATCTTTTAATTGTTCGCTATTGTAAGGCAAAGCGTCCAGTGCGTGAAGGGCATCGTCAATTAATTGTTGCGCTTTCAATTGCGCTTGCTCCAGACCCATTAGTGCTGGGTAGGTGCACTTATTGGCTTCGATGTCAGAACCTTGTGGCTTTCCTAGGGTTTGGGTATCACCAATAATGTCGAGAATATCGTCATGAACTTGGAACGCCAAACCAATGGCGGCTGAGAATTTTTTCAGTAATTCACGCTCTGCTTGGTTAATCCCAGCACAAATAGCGGCCATTTCAACGGCTGCATGAATTAATGCCCCGGTTTTATGATGATGGATTTGTTGCAGTTGCTCGAGTGATACATGTTGATTGGTTGCTGCAAGATCCAGTGCTTGACCACCACACATTCCACGGTAACCACTTGAATTTGCCAACACCTTCACTAAATCTATTTTAAGAGAACTCTCTAAATCCGCTTGGCACAACAACTCGTAACTAAACGTTTGCAGCGCATCACCCGCTAAAATTGCGGTCGCTTGATCGAATTTAATATGGCATGTAGCTTGGCCACGACGTAAATCATCGTCATCCATCGCGGGCAAATCATCGTGAATTAATGAATAAGCATGGATAGCCTCAATAGCACCGGCACAATGATCTAATTTACTGAGGTCGACACCTAACATTTGACCGGTCTCATAAACTAAATAAGGTCGAATGCGTTTGCCACCCAGTAATAATCCGTAATTCATTGCTTGGTGCAATCTCGGATCATTAATAGTCATATCAGCTAATTGGCAACTCAGGAAATCATTAACACGTGCTTGATGCTGCTGCAGATGAGATAAATCCACTAGTCGTCCTGATGTTGCGAATAAGGTTGTAATTGGTCATCATTATTGGCCAGTAATATATCAACTTTTTGTTGTGCCTGTTGCAGCTTCTGCTGGCCGTGACGTGCTAAACTGATACCTTGTTCGAATTGAGCAAGTGCTTGGTCTAATTCAAGATCTCCTTGTTCTAATTGAGAGACAATGGTTTCTAATTCATTTAGCGTTGTTTCAAAGTTTGGTTGCTCAATCTTTTTATTAGCCATAGCAATTTCCTACAATAATATTTCGCGCAACCTTAGCCCAGTTATAGCAATGGGTCAATAAATTAGGCATCGAATTAACTTTTTACTAAGATATTGTTAACTAATGACGATAAGATAAGAATAATGGATGCTTTTTTGACAGAAAATGATAACTTTGTCTCTTAGCAATCGGTTTTGAATAATTTAACTCACAGGGGTTAGTCAGTGGACTTAGCAACACTAATAGGAATGTTAGGCGCATTCGGCATGATTTTAATGGCAATGACTCAAGGTGGGCCAATATCAATGTTTGTTGATATTCCTTCTGTGTTAATTGTATTTTGTGGTTCGCCCTTTGTTGTCATGATGATGTATAGCATGGGGCAATTTGTTGGTGCCGGCAAAATAGCAGGTAAAGCTTTTATGCTAAAGCTTGATGATCCACAGGATTTGATCGCCAAAGCAGTTGAATTAGCTGACTCAGCACGTAAGGGCGGTTTCTTAGCGTTGGAAGAGGCTGAAATACCGAGTAAATTCATGCAGAAGGGCATTGATATGTTAGTGGATGGTCATGAAGCTGATGTGGTACGAGCGACCTTAGGTAAAGATATTGATTTAACCCTCGATCGTCATAAATTAGGGGCAAGTATTTTTAAATCACTAGGAGATGTTGGACCCGCGATGGGCATGATCGGTACCTTGGTTGGTTTGGTGGCGATGCTGCAAAACATGGATGATCCTAAGTCAATTGGTCCGGCGATGGCCGTTGCTTTATTAACGACGATGTACGGTGCGATGTTAGCAAATTTATTTGCCTTGCCCGTAAGTGCTAAGTTAGAGATGCGTGCTGGTGAAGAAGCATTAAACCAAACCTTAATTCTTGACTCGGTATTAGCAATTCAAGATGGTCAAAACCCGCGCGTGATTGAAGGCATGCTCCAAAATTACCTTGCTGAAGGTAAACGACCTGTCCCAGAGGAATAACTAATGGCTGACGAATGTCCTAAGTGTCCCGACTGTCCACCTGAAGGCTTGCCAGCCTGGATGGGGACTTTTGCTGATTTAATGTCGTTATTGATGTGTTTTTTCGTTTTGTTATTAGCCATGTCCGAAATGGATGTGCTTAAATTTAAACAAATTGCCGGTTCGATGAAGTATGCATTCGGGGTTCAAAATAAAATCAAGGTCAAAGATATTCCTAAAGGTACCAGTGTGATTGCTCAGGAATTTCGCCCTGGTCGCCCTGATCCGACCCCGATTGAAATTATTAATCAGCAGACAGCTGAAGTGACGCAACGTGAGTTGGACTTTCAAGCCGGTGAAGATCAGAATTCTGGTGGTAAAGAGCTCCAACGTGGCGATCAGCGCGGGGCTAACGCCGCGACCGCAGAAGAAAGTAAAGCGAAAGCTGAAGCCGCTCAACAAGAAATCAATGAAGAATTGAAAAAAATTGCCACTAAAATGCAAAAAGAAATTGAAGATGGTGCGATTGAAATTGAATCTTTAGGCCAGCAAATTATCATTCGAATTAGAGAAAAGGGCTCCTTCCCGTCTGGTTCCGCTAATTTACAGCCAAGGTTTAAACCGGTCATTATTCGGGTCGGTGAATTGCTCGCTGATATTCCAGGTGAAATCACCATATCAGGCCATACAGATAAAGAACAAATGCATTCGGAACTCTACAAGTCTAATTGGGATTTATCGAGCCAGCGTGCAGTGGCCGTCGCCCATGAATTAGTGAAAGTAAGAGGCTTCAATCAAAACCGACTTAAAGTCGTTGGTTTGGCCGACACGGCCCCATTAACTAAAGGTAAAGATAAAAAATCTCACCGTCGTAATCGCCGCGTTGAAATTGCGATTATGCAAGGTAAAGCAAAAGAAGCTGATCCTTTTGATTTGATCGATAAGGAATAGTGTGGAATAAGTGCTCATTCTCACAAAGTTGGGGTGGGCACTTCAGCTCTTTTTAACTTTGGTATATACTGCGCGCTAAATCTATTTAGAGCGATCATCCATGAAGTTTATTGTTAAGTTTTATCCTGAAATTACCATAAAAAGTAAATCAGTCCGTAAGCGCTTTTGTAAACTGTTACAAAATAACTTACGTAATGTGTTACGTCGTTTTGATGAAACAGTCACCGTTTATCTAGACTGGGATAAAATTGAAGTTACCACAAAAAATGAATCGGTTGAAAATCGCGCTCGCTTAATTGATGCAATGCAGTGTGTTCCTGGAATTGCTCATATTCTCGAAGTTACTCAACACGCATTTACCGATGTTCATAATATTTATGAAACAGTCGCACCAATCGTAGCTTCATCGATCGAAGGTAAGACCTTTTGTGTTCGTGTTAAACGTAGTGGCAACCATGAGTTCACTTCAAATGATGTTGAACGTTATGTTGGTGGTGGTCTAAATCAGCATTATCCATCCAATGGCGTTAAGCTAACTAAACCTGATCATACGGTTCGTCTCGAAATTCGTAATGAACACCTTTATGTCATCGCTAACCGCTTTGAAGGCACCGGTGGTTTCCCATTACCGGCCCAAGAAGATGTATTGTCGCTAATGTCTGGTGGTTTTGATTCTGGCGTGTCTAGTTACATGATGATCAAAAAAGGGGCACGAACTCATTTCTGTTTCTTTAATTTAGGCGGTGCCGCTCATGAAATTGGCGTGAAGCAGGTATCTTATTATTTATGGGATCGCTTTAGCGCCTCCCATAAAGTTAAGTTTATCACCGTTCCTTTCGAAGCTGTTGTTGGCGAAATTCTTGAAAAAGTCGAAAATGGCCAAATGGGCGTAGTGTTAAAACGGATGATGATGCGAGCTGCTGAACAGGTGGCCAACAAAATGAAAGTTAATGCTTTAGTGACCGGAGAGGCGTTAGGGCAAGTATCAAGTCAGACCCTGACTAACTTGAGTATTATTGATAAAAGCGTTGATATGCTCATTATGCGTCCGTTGATTGCCTTTGATAAGCAAGACATCATTAATATCTCTGCCAAGATTGGTACTAAGCAGTTCGCTGAAGTGATGCCAGAATATTGTGGCGTTATTTCAAATAAGCCAACGGTTAAAGCCGTGATGTCAAAAATAGAAGCGGAGGAGGCTAACTTTGACTTTGCAGTGCTTGATAAAGCACTGGAAGATTCAGTGATGATCGATATTCGTGATATTGCGACCGAAACACAAGCCAGTGTTAGTGAAGTTGAAACGGTCAATGATTTTGGAGCCGATGACATATTACTCGACATTCGCTCACCTGATGAAGAAGACATGAATCCACTAATGGTCGATGGCATGGAGGTTGTTCATTTACCTTTCTACAAGCTAGCGACTAAATTTGGCGACTTAGATCAGAGTAAGCAATACTTGTTTTATTGTGACCGCGGTGTCATGAGTAAGCTTCAAGCTTTATTCTTAATTGACCAAGGTTTCAAAAACATTAAAGTTTATCGTAAGTAAACCACAGCATTATAATCTTGATAGCACTAATGAGGGTTTCATTAAAATGCTCTTACTGTGGAAAGTAATCCTACTTGTTGCATAAAAAATCCCGAGTTATTGACTCGGGATTTTTGTTTCTAATTGTTTTATTTGTTGATAGAGGCGTTGATTGGTAGGGACCGCAATAGCCAGTTTTTCTGCTTGTTTGATCAGATAACCGGTAATGAAGTCTATTTCTGTTAACCGCTTATTGACAATATCTTGATGCATTGATGAATAGTTGTTGGCGGTTTTATGAATAACATCATTAATGTTCTCTCTCAGGATTTTATCATCTAGCCCAATATTTAAAGCCGTTGCTACCAGTATGACTTCCTGGTGGACATCATTAATCACCTGTTGATGTTGGTGACCTATTAACTCGCCATTACGGCATTGTGCTAGTGCAGTTAATGGATTTATCGCGCAATTGATCGCCAGTTTAGTCCAGAGTGTTTTAGCGATGCTGGCACTGAACGCGACTTGAGGTAATGCTCGGTTCAGTGCTTGGCAAATTAACTGACCTTGTTCTTGCGCCATGCCCTGATAAACCCCAATAAATGTTTGACCCACGCCAGTGTGCGATAGGCCACTAATTGAGGTCTTTAAACCGCCATGACTGGTCGTCGCTAATAAAATTGGTTGGATTTTATTAAGAGGGAGCTGTTCAACACACCCCATGCCGTTATGCATTAGCATAATTGGCGTTTGAATCAATTGAGTAAGCCAAGGGCTAATTGCTGCACTCACTTGGTAAGCTTTAGTCGCGACAATCACTAAATCTGAATGTGATGGTAATTGTTGGTTGAGGTAATTTAGTGTGATTTTTTTTTGCTGCTGGTTTGGCAAGATGACTGTTAATTCAATCGGATTATTATGGCACTGACGACCCACTACCGTCACGATAAACCCTGCTTGTTGTAAATAATAGGCCCACAATGCCCCGATGGCACCGGAACCAATAATCGTGATGTATTTAAGCATTGCGAGTCAAAGTGAACAGCTTTTTAACGAGTAATCGAGCACCAAAATGAAATAAGATAATCCCAATAAAATCCGCCACCACATCATTAATGGAGCCTGATCGGTAAGGGATATAAAGTTGGACGATTTCAACAGCGATACCAAAACTGGTTAATAAAGCAATCTGTTGTAATGTACTAAATTTAGTACTGCAATGAAGCAACAGTGCTAAGGTGAAAAATACCAAGATATGACCATATTTATCGCTATGGGCTATTTCTGTAGGGATATTTTGATGACTAAAAAATAAGTAACAACAAACAACAACGGCTAAATAAAAGATAATCGTAAAATTTTTTCTGTTGGTTGTGATGAAATTAACGAGCGACATTAAGGGGGTCTCAAAAAATAAAAGTGGCTAAAAAACAAACAACGACTAAAGTCAATAGTATGTGATAATCAACCTTAACACAGAGCCATGATGAATATCGAGCCATGCTACTATCGTATAACATCTCAGCAGCAATTATTATCTGTGAAGATGGAGTATGTGTGGGATATAACCACCACATTGGCATTTTGTCGGCTGTTAGAGCAAAACATCAACTCAAACCAGCAAGAATGGGCGATGATTGCCGATTTAAGGCATTGGCGTTTAGGTTCAGCAGAAGCTTGTGAGATCTTTTTACAACATCATCAATTTTGTATCCAACAAGGATTACGGTATCAAGCATTAATATTGCCCTGCGGCGCTTTAAAACGCTGGCAAATTAGAGCGTTCACTTCCGATAATTTATTGTTAAATACCCTATTAGCAGACGATGAAGCCCATGCCTTATCTTGGATGGCGTTTAAAGGCTTCATTTTGAAATAATATCTGTTAATATCAAACCAAATTTTTATTGGAAATGTAAACATGCCTTCATTTGATATTATCTCAGAAATCGAACTGACCGAAGTTCGTAATGCCGTCGAAAACTCAACCCGTGAATTAGCCACTCGATTCGATTTTCGAGGTAAAGAAGCAAGCTTTGAATTGAAAGGAGAAGAAGTGGTATTAAAGGCGGAAGATGATTTTCAAATTGATCAAATGATGGACATTTTACGCAGTAATTTAGTTAAGCGTAAAGTTGATACTAAAGCGATGGCTCCGGATGAAAAAGCAATCCATACCGGTAAAACCTTCACATTGAATGTTAAGTTCAAACAAGGGATAGATTCACTGGTGGCTAAAAAGCTAGTTAAAGATATCAAGAACAGTAAAATAAAAGTACAAGCAGCGATTCAAGGTGAAAAAATTCGTATAACCGGTAAAAAACGAGATGATTTGCAAGCCGTAATGGCGCTTGCTCGTGAAAGTGATAGTGAACAACCTTTCCAGTTTGACAACTTCCGAGATTAATCTCTCTCCGACGAGAGCCACTTCGAATCATAGGGATATTTTTCGCTAAATGATGACTAACCTATCAATAAAAGAGGCGATTTTTAATCGCCGAATGCTCATTTGTCTGTTTACTGGATTTAGCTCTGGCTTGCCGTTGTTTGTGCTGATTCAATTGGTGCCTGGTTGGCTCCGGTCTGAGGGCGTCAGTTTAGCGGAAATTGGCTTATTTTCATTGATTGGGATCCCTTATGTTTGGAAATTTATTTGGTCACCATTATTAGACCGATTCTCTCTACCGATATTAGGACGGCGACGAGGTTGGATGCTGGTTACTCAAATTGGCTTGTTGGTCGCGATTGGTGCATTTGGTTTTATTAATCCGGTCATGTCCATTTGGTCGGTGGCTTACTTGGCGGTGGCGGTGGCTTTTTTTAGTGCCAGTCAAGATATTGTACTTGATGCTTATCGGCGAGAGCTGTTATCGGATCAAGAACTTGGGCTTGGCAATTCATTGCATGTACAAGCTTATCGGTTTGCTGGCTTAATTCCTGGTTCTTTAGCGTTTATTTTAGCGGATCATTTACCGTGGCAATCGGTCTTTATGGTGGTTGCGTGTTTTATGCTATTGGGAATCGGGTTGACACTGTCGATTAGTGAAGCTCGAATCGAAAATCATGCCCCCAAGACGCTACAAGAAGCCGTTGTATTGCCTTTTAAAGAATTTATTGAGCGACGAGGCTTTAAAGCAGCGTTGCAAATGCTAATGTTTTTGTTTTTGTATAAACTCGGTGACAGCATGGCAACGGCATTGCAAACGCCATTTTTTATTGATTTAGGCTTTAGCAATACCGAAATTGGGGTAATCGCAAAAACATCAGGTTTAATTGCGACCATGGTTGGCTTGGCGATTGGTGGGTTAGTGATGCTAAAACTGAGTATCAATAGAGCGTTATGGTTATTTGGTTTTGTTCAAATTATCAGTATTTTAGGCTTTGCTGCATTGGCTGAAATTGGTCATAACAATATTGCGTTGGCTTTGGCGATGGGGTTTGAATATTTAGGGGTTGGTTTAGGGACCGCTGCCTTTACCGCGTTTATTGCGAAAAATGCTAATCCAACATTTGCAGCGACTCAAATTGCTTTGTTTACCGCTTTAACGGCGCTGCCTCGTACGTTTGCTAATGCCACGACCGGTTTTATTGTTGAGCAGCTTGGCTGGACTGGATTTTACTTTTTGTGTGTTGGCTTAGCGGTGCCGGGAATGTTGATGTTACTTAAGGTTGCACCCTGGCAGGAACAATAAATTAGCATTAGATTGTACTATTAAAACGACCAAAATTAGTGGCTAATTAGGGTCTCATGCCAATGCAGTCGGCAGGTATTTCATTGGTGTGATGGCTCAAATAATTACAATAATGATTGAGCGAACTACGAATAGCTTTCTCATCATTTTGTTTTTCTTCTGGCCAGCACTGAAGTAGAAATATCAAATGCCAAAATGCATGTTCATAATCACTAATCGCCGGATCATCAAAATCGAGCTTATTCCATTCCTCTAAAATATCCCAAGAAAATATTTTCACTTCGCTAAAAGGAATTGCATTAGCAAGTAGCTGGCTGGTATAGAACACTAATTGTTTAGATTTCTGTTCTATAAATATCTCTATGTTCATGATATAAATACTCAATGTGTCTATCCTCCTCGCAGTTAAAACTCGGGTAATATAATGGCTTGTTTTAAGTGAATGGTTGTTAGTGGAACATCTTGCCAGCCCATTTTACTATCGGAGCCAGTATGAAGATTAGATATTCTCTCTAAAACATCCATCCCTGAAATTACACTACCAAATACAGTATAGCCCCAGTGGCGAGGATTGGGATTTAAATTGTTATTTCCATCAGGATTCATGTTGAAATAAAACTGCCGTGAAGCGGTATGAGGTGATGATTCTCGCGCCATTGCGATGGTGCCATAGTCATTGGTCAACCCATTTCCTGATTCGTTAGCTATTTGATTATTCGCTGGTTTTTGTTTCATGTCAGGTGTTACGCCGCCACCTTGAACGACAAATTTCGTAATAACTCGATGAAAAATGGTGTTGTCGTATTCTTTGTTCTTGGTTAAATGTAAAAATTTATTGACCGTAAGCGGGGCACGACGGCGCTCAAGCTCAACCACAATGTCACCCATGCTGGTGATTAGCTTGACTTGCGGGTATGAATTTTCAGGCTGAATTGCTTCACCTAACGCCCATGCTGGTTGGCAAAATATTAAAGTAATTATCAGAAATATTTTATACATCACTAGACCTATTTGGTTAAAAATTGGCGGATCGCTGGGTCATGAGCCGCTTGATTGATTAACTCACCGAGTTGCTGGTTGAATATTCGTTCTAATACGGCAAAATCGGCGGTTAAGATACCGTTTGATGACCCTTTGCTATTAAAGGTTTTAGTGAGTTCACCTTCAGCATTTTTAAGCTTAATTTGCAGAATAATATGATTGCTGGCTTGGTATTTAAACCGATGCTGATTAAGGTTGATCAGCATCTCATTTATCACCACGGTAACACTCAGCGGGGCACTCAAGGATAATTGATAGCCTTGGTTAACAAAACTCTGCTGAAAGCTCTGATTAATCATGGTAGTGATTAATCGGTTATTGTTGATGAACAGTGGTGGATTGTCGTCGTCATGTATTTGTAGCACATGCTGCTGCGTGCGATGATCCACTACCTGTAAATTAATGGTAGTTGCTGCAACAGTTGCATTAGCATTTAATAAGACCGTCGGCGACAGGATTAAAGTCGTTGGCGCCGATGCACAGGCATTAAGTAATATGATCAAAGAAAACACTAATACAATACGCATAATTATAACCTTGTTGATTCTAAAATAACGAACTTCCCATTAGATGCAACCGTGATGCAGTTATCAAAAATTCTTTGTAATTTAATATGATAACCTAAATGTCGATTGCCAACTATTCTTATTTTTCCACCTTTATTTAACACTCGGTAGGCATCGTTAAACATTTGCCACGCGATATGATCGGTAATGGTCTGTAACTGATGAAATGGTGGATTACAAATAATCCAATCGGCTGAATCAAATTCAATATCGGTTAGACAATCATTCCAGAGAAAGTTGCATCGCTGAGGATCTGAAATGTTGTTACTGACATTGAGGCGTGAGCTTTCAACGGCCATATACGACTCATCGGTAAAAGTGACTTGGGCTTGTGGATTGTTTTTTGCGACTGCCAAACCGAGGACCCCATTACCACAGCCTAAATCTATCACGGTGCTGTCACCGATATTACTCGGGATATTTTCAAGCATCAATTGTGCACCCAAATCGAGAGATGAATTGGCAAATACACCGGGTAAGTTACTGATGGTTAATGCGGGTGATGACGTTGACCAAGTGTGTAAGTCAGGCGCTAAATTACGACCTGTGTGTTTATTACCTGGCTGGCAGAAAATTAAACGAGACTTTTTCTTGGCCAACGATGTCGTGGTTGAGCCAAGGTGTTTATCAAAGAGTTTAAGGGTTGAGCTATGAATATCTTTGGCCTTCGCCGCTGCAATCACTTGGGTCGTTGGGCTGACAATGTTAGACAATTGACGGAGTTGTTCGATTAACATGCTATTGCTTTTTGGTAGTTTAAACACCACTAAATCAATATTAACATCAACTTGAGATAGGTCGCTGATGTGTTTAAAGCTCGGCGTTAAGTGATTGGCTTCTAGATTGTATTGGTAGGCTTGCTTGGCGATGAAAGAATCCGACTGTGCAATAATGTTATGCTGGTTAAGCCCGCACACCAATGCGCCAAAGGTATCATTAATGATTAGTACATTGGCCGGTTCTAATTTGAGTTGCTCAATATACTCAAGCAAATATTGGTCTGCACTGTCCCAAGCTTGGAGGTTTTCGTCATTTGAGCAAGGAAAACGCTCAAGCGTCAGTTCTAGATTATTAACTTCAAATATTGTTTTCATCGGATTACTAATACGTTGCCTAATTAAATTAGCGCTATTGTAACCGCCAAGAGTAAACCTCGGCAATAAAAAAGCGTCAAATTGACGCATTATCACATTTTAAGAAAGTTAGAATTTATAACCAATGGATAAAGTATAAACCCATGGGTCAATGCTAACATCAACTTTCCCTGGTACAGTACCGCCAGCTGCAGTGAAGGTGCCCGTGGTATCGATATCAATAAAGCGTACTGAGGCGTTAACTAACCACTTATCACCTAGTTGATAGTCAGCACCAATTTGCGCCGCTAGGCCCCATGAGTTCTTCAATTTCAGGCTAGCCAAGTCCAATGTGGGGCCATTGCCTTGTAAATCGGTTTCACCAAGCATCGTTATTTTAGGCGAATCAGACCCACTCAATGCTGGATTAGTAAATTTTTCTTCAAAAAATACCGTGTAGTTAATACCCACACCGATATAAGGTTGAAATTTAGCGCTAGGCTCATTGAAGTAATAAAGTGCACTTAAGGTGGGTGGTAAATGTTTAGTTTGACCAAGGCTTAACGTGGTATCGCCAGAGTGAACATTAATGTCATGACTAAAAGGCGTTGCTGCTAATAGCTCTACGGCGAATTGATTGGTCATAAAATAAACGAGGTTTACCCCTAGTTGAGTATCATTATCAACCGAAGCCGTTAGTGCACCTGCTCCTAAATCGACGGTATTGTTACCCACTGCAAAAATCGTCGACTTATCACTGCTAGGCGTCACATTGGTCGCACCAACACGCACGACGATATCGCCTTGAGTATGAGCTAATACAGGTAGTGATAAAAGTGTGGCAGCCGCTGATAATGCAACAATAATTTTGTTTAAGCGCATGATGATTTCTCTAGTTAAGTTAAATGATTATTAGCAACCATACTGTTTTTTTTGAGCCGATTTTTGATTTATATCAAGCGATCATATTCAATGTTAATCAACAATTGATAAGTTTGATTAAAGTCAATGAATCAAACATTTTGCCATGAGGTATACTTTTTTGATTAGCTAAAAATTGTTCCAAAGACTGGGGATTGTGTTAGCTTAATTTGATTGTTTTCACTAAGGAATACATTGTGGAATTATTACCTGTGTTAGATCTTAAACATCAAGTGTCTGTTCAAGAGTGGCAGACGAGAGTCGATTTAGCGGCCTGTTATCGTTTGGTCACCCACTTTGGCTGGGATGATTTGATTTATACTCATTTGTCGGCCCGATTACCGGGGACCGATCATTACTTGGTCAATGCTTTTGGTTTGGCCTTTGATGAAGTTACCGCATCTAATCTCGTTAAAGTTGACTTACAGGGCAACATTTTAGATGACACGCCGTTTAAGATAAACCCTGCTGGCTTTACCATTCACAGTGCGGTTCATGAAGCGCGCCCCGATGCCCATTGTGTTATCCATCTCCACACCAATGCCACGATTGCCGTGGCGACCCAAAAAGAGGGTTTGCAGCCTTATAGTCAATATTCTATGTTTTCATTATCATCGCTTGGTTATCACCAATATGAAGGATTGGCGGTTAACGAGTCGGAGAAAAAACGATTGCAGAGCGATCTTGGTTTAAACAATCATTTATTGTTAGTTAATCATGGCGGCTTAACCGTTGGACCCACTATTGGTGATGCTTTTATGCGAATGTATGATTTACAACGAGCTTGTGAAATACAATTATTACTACAAGCAGCAGGACAACCAGCGATAAAAGTGCCACAGCCAATTTTAGATAATATTTATTCCCAAGCAAAAGTGGTACATACGGGCTCAACGGGCGGCCAAGTAACTTGGCCAGCGATGTTGCGTAAAGCCTATAAGTTAGATTCTGAATTTATGTTATAAGTGGAGTTATTAAAATGAAAGTTACTTCAGTTGAAGTGTTTGATATTGAATGTCCTGACCGTGCCGGTTGGAATCCGGTGTTTGTGCGAATTCATACCGATGAAGGGATTAGCGGCGTTGGCGAAGCTGGCTTAGCTTACGACTTAGGTCATAGTGCGGCCGCTCATATGATTAAAGAGATGGCGCAAGCTTTTTTGATTGGTCATGATCCGTTTCAAACTGAAATGCTCTGGTCGCGGATGCTCCGTGAAAGTTTTTGGGGCTTAGGCGGTGGACCGATCATTTACTCTGCCATGAGTGCAATTGACACTGCCCTATGGGACATTAAAGGGAAGGCGCTAAATGTACCTGTTTATCAACTTCTCGGCGGTAAAGTTAATTCAAAATTGCGTACCTATGCTTCGCAATTACAATTTGATTGGGATAGCAAATTTAAGGCGTTGTCGCAGCCGGAAGAGTATGCAGAAGCGGCCTTAAAAGCGGTAGCGCAAGGTTATGATGCGGTTAAAGTTGATCCGGTCATGTATGACAAAGATGGCAATACGTATTTTGATCGCACTAAAATTATCTCACGACGGGAAATGAAATTGTATCGTGCACGGATGCAAGCGATTCGTGAAGCGGTTGGTGATGAAGTTGATATTATTTTTGAATGCCATAGCTTGCCTGGCGTGACTACGGCGATCCAACTCGGTGAAATCGCACAAGAATTCGATTGTATGTTTTATGAAGAACCGGTCAACTATTTGAATCATTCATTGCATGCCAAAGTTGCCGATAAAGTTAAGGTGCCGATTGCTGGTGGTGAACGCTTATATAATCGTTGGGGCGTTCGTCCTTATCTTGAAGATCTGAGTATTGATGTGCTACAGCCGGATATCGGGTTATGTGGTGGCTTTACCGAAACCAAAAAAGTCTGTGATTACGCAGATATTTTCGATATTAGGATCCAAGCGCACGTTTGTGGTGGGCCGGTTGCGACAGCGGCTTCGTTACATTTAGAAACAGCGATTCCGAATTTTTTAATTCATGAACATCACACTTACGCGATTAAAGCATGGAATCGTGAATTATGCCTGCAAGATCCACAGCCAAAAAATGGTTTTTTTGAAGTATCAGAAGCCCCGGGGATCGGTATTGAACTCAATGACGAAATCGTGATGCGCTCACCACGAATGATGATTAAGTAACTTAGCGGTTAGAACTGATAGATTTTGTAGCTGTTAGTGGCTGACAAGGCAGCCTGTTGCGTAGGTGACAGGCCGAGTTGATTCATCGCTTGCTGGTAGTGTTGCCACAGATTTTGATAGCTGTGGCTAAATAAGCAGAGCGGAAAGTTGCTAGCTAACATCACCCTATTTATCCCAAAATATTGGATAAGATCGGATAAGCGGGCGGCAAGCTGACTCGTTTGATAGTCACGATTAACCATTTCCCATCCTGAGGCTTTTATCACCACATTACGGCATTGGGCAATGGCTTTTATCTGCTGTTGCCAAGTTTGTAATGCTTGAGGTTCATTCGGTGGGAAACCAGCATGACTAATCACTATTTGTAATTGCGGTAACTGGTTCGCAATGTTAAATAATGCCTGCATACCTGCAATATCTTTGCCATTGAGCTGGGCTTCAAAAATTAGTGATTGTATCGCCAATTGATTTAGATTTTGTTTAACTACTGGCTTATTTAATAAGTCGCTGGCGGCTTGATCAAGAATATGGCGAACTCCAACCCATGAACTAAATTGAGCGAGGTGGTTTAAATTAGCCCTGAATTTTGCAACAGATTCGGTTAAGTCGACACTAGCAATTGTACGCAAAGGCACCGGTAATCGTTTGTTTGATTGTTCTAACCATGATATTTCACGCCAAGGTTGTTGATTATTAAATCCCGCTTCAATATGGACAACCCCTAATAATTGATCCTTAGGTGCTAGAGTGAGATCCTTCAGGGAGAAATCACGGTTAATAACCGATTTATCCGGCCAGAAGGGCGGATTATTTGGTTGCAACCAATGATAATCCCCTTGGGACAAATCAAAAAAATGCAGGTGAGAGTCAATTATTTTCATCAATTAGCCAGTGGTGTAGCCGCCATCGATCATTTGTAGGCTGCCGGTGATGAAACTGGCATGTTCACTGGCTAAAAAAGCGACTAGCTCGGCGACTTCTTGCGGTTGCCCTAAACGACCTAAAGGTTGTAATGCCGCCTCTGCTTGGTGAACCTCTTCTTTATTCGCCCCTGATTTTTTACAGTAACTGTCGATAGCGTGGTGATAAAGCGGCGTTTCGATAGTACCTGGGCAAACGGCATTCGCTCGAATGTTGTATTTAGCATAATCTAGTGCCGTCGTTTTAGCTATCGATGCTAATGCATGTTTGGTTAAGTTATAGGCAAAAGAGTTGGTTTTAGCAATGACCGACTGATCGGAAGCAATAATAATAATTGCACCGTGGCGTTGCGCTTTCATGATAGGCAGTGTGGTTTGAATCGCTGAATACGCTCCTTTAACATTAACCGCAAACATTTTATCGAGTTGTTGTTCTGTGGTATCTTCGATTGACCCTGAAAAATGAACGCCAGCATTACAGACTAAACAATCAATGCGTTGAGTTTGCTCAATGACGTGTTTGATCGCAGTAATCGTTTGGATGTGATTGCTAATATCACAGGAAATATATTGCCCGGCGGGGCCCGATTCAAGATCAAGATTATAAACCTGGTAATCTTGGCTGATTAACTTTTGGATAATCGCTAAGCCGATGCCTTTCGAGCCACCAGTAATCACTGCCACTTTATTCATTAATTCGTTTACTCAAAGTTTAGGTTTAGGGCATTATATCGTATTATCTTCTTATTTTTTAAAAAAACAAGCAGTTAACGCGATACAAAGTTGATTGTTTATTTAAAGCATGATTAAATTTAGACAAATTCCATCATAGGGTAATAACGAAAATGATCACGAAGTTCCAATTTTTTGCTAAATCGTCGCTTTTGTGTATCGTGGGCACGATGTTTTGCCAGCAGACAATGGCTCAAGAGTCCATTTCGTTAATTAAGAAAAAGCCCTCCCACAGCTTTGATCATATCGCCACCAAATCTTTGGTTATCTTGCAAGATATTGCGGTTAAATTAGCCGCATCACCAAGCTCGATGACAACTGTGTTATTACCTAACGGCCGGGCCAATGCTATTTCTATTGGTGGTTCGATGCCATTTGGTTCAGCGGCTGTTGCGTTAACCGGTGATGGCATAAGTTATGCGCCTCTCGCCTATTTAGATGGCTCTTTATTTAATATATCTAGCGGTTCATTAGAGTCCATTGAAGTGATTAACTCTCCATCGGTGTCTGCAGGTCCTACCGGCCTGGTTGGTGCTATTAATTTAGTCTCGGACCAAATTAACATGGAGCATACCGGGGGTTTATTAGATACCCGCTATGGTAGTGACCAAAACAAATATGTCGACGTTAAATATAGTGGTAAACAGGATTTATGGGGCGGACTATTTAGCTTTAATCGCCAAGAAGGTGATAGTTACCGTCAAAATAGATTTGGCCAGTCGGGTGGTTTTGAAGCCAATGATCTATTGATTAGAGTTAAAGAGTTAGGCCAACATATTTTATCGAGTAAGCAAAACACTGAACTTAAATTTCAATACAAAGATTACGATAACAATGAAAGTCGCTTTGGTATTTCCTCGGCTGACTTAGCTCAGCAACCCATGCAAAGATACATGGCAACGATGGGGGACTTTGAACGTCAGAAGGATCTATCGTTTCACATTAAACACAAAGCTATCTTGTTAAACAATGAGTTAGTAACCACCGACCTATATTATAATGATGGCAACGCTGATTATTTACAGACCATTGGTGCTCAGGGGAAATATGGTCACGACAGTGTTAATGCCTTAGCTAAAATTGAGTCTGCGCCGGATAGTAACTTAAAGGTTGAAAAGCAACGTTTAGCGCGGACCTATTCTAGTTGGGGAGTCGGGGTTAATATAAAGCAAGAAATTGAAGGTCATAAGTTAGTACTTGGGGCGCTGTATCATCGTGAATCATTACGGGACAAAATCAGCGTTGATACATTTACCATGGATACTCATTATGTGTTATCACCGCTAGAAAATAATGATGTTACGGCCAATTTAAAAGATAGCGCTCGAGTGAATTCAATCTTTTTAACTGATTTTTGGCAGCAGCAGCAATGGCAAATTGATTTAGGTATTCGTTATGAACAAATTTCCATGCGCCGAGAATTGACCAATATTGTTGATGATAAATTAAACGCTAATAATTACAATTTAATGTTATTGAATGGCCATGTTAAATATCAGTATGATCAATATTGGAGTTTTGTTTTTTCATCTGCTCAAGGCTTTTTACCACTACGTTCATCGACGACCAGCATTAAGCCGATGAAGAGTTTGGTGACTCGTGCCGGTGCTGTTTATCATCAAAATGGATTAGACTTTAGCGCCATTGCATTTTATAACTCATTCACCAGTATTATGGGCAGTTGTCAGCAAGCTGCAGCATGTGATAATGCTCAAAATAATGGTCGCGGTAATAACATTGGTATTGAGTTATCACTCAATACTCAGTGGCAGGTTGGTAAAGTCTTGATGCCGTTAGAGGTTATTTATTCCTATGGCAAAGCAAAATTCAGTAATGATTTTACCACTAGCTATTCTGGTTTTGCCGTTAATTCAGGTGATCGCTTTCCCTATACCCCAAGCAATCAGTTATGGCTCCAGTTTGGCACTTTATTTGACCAGTGGAGCATTAATACTCAGTTAGTCTATCGTGGTAATCAACAGGGCTGGCCTAGCACTGAACCACTTAACCCTTATGCGAAAATAAATGACGCGCTTGTTGTGCACCTTAACACGGCCTATCAGCTTGACCAATCTCAGAAACTTTATTTCAATATTCATAATTTAACCAATAAAGTTTATGTCGAATCGTTTTATCATGCCGGGTTGATGGCTGCTAGCGATCGCCGCTTTACCCTTGGTTATCAATTAGCCTTATAAAATAAATATTTACCTCTCCTTGTTTTAAACAGCTATCGAACCTTTGCCTATCAAGACAACAGTAATAACTGTTGTTTTTTGGTTCTTTTAGTGGTGTTTTGTTCGTTATCACTAAAGTCTTACTAGAAATTGTCAATTTACAGTTTAGTCTGGGTCGAGATAGTGCTAGAATTTCGTATTAGTTAGAGTAGCTATTTTTATTGTGCTTTTTTAGCTTCAATGAATATATTTATTCTAAAAATTTGAGCGCTATTGTAATAAGACCTTGGGCTGAGTTAATCATTATTATCATTAACTGGTGCAAGTTTTTTATTGCGTGAAAAATAGCAAGCAACTGTCGAGCCTAACGGCTAATTCTTTCCGTTAACCAGTGCAAGTGAATATGATTACAATAAAAAAAGGTCTGGACCTTCCTATT
>SPKZ01009526.1_pt1 | contig 25076 bp, 21 predicted proteins | sample 2456571 | NCBI WGS metagenome assembly SPKZ01 (sample SAMN11192286, study PRJNA482655) | marine metagenome | biome: ENVO:00000447; feature: ENVO:00000244|ENVO:00000211|ENVO:00000569|ENVO:00002023; material: ENVO:00002151; isolation source: ocean water from marine abyssalpelagic zone ... | reverse complement strand
ATGAGAACGAGGTGTACTACGTGCTCAGTGGTCGCGCTCGTATGCGCTTGGGCGACGAGGAGCGGGATGTCACCCCGGGCACCTTGCTCTACGTGGGTGCCACCACCGACCATTCGTTCTTTAAGATCGAAGAAGACATGACCCTGTTGGTGTTCTTCACCGGCACCGCGGGCTAAGCCGACACGTCGGCGACCCTAAAGAATCGCGCCCCAGAAGTTGTAAACCACTGTGCCCAGGAAGGTACCCAGGGCATAGCCCAGCACACCAACCAGTACACCCGGTGTCACCAGATTTCGCCAGCCCTTGGTGGCAGCCAGCGCAGGCGCGGTGGTTGCCCCCAGCACCGCTGCATTCGACGCGGTAATCAACTCCGGCAGGCTGAGACCCAGTAGCGACCCCAGACCGAAGGTGACCAGCGCATGCACCGTCAGCAGGATGAACACCAGCGCAACCAGCAGAGGTGCCACTTCCAACATAGCAATAACGTCCGCCCCCGCCGCAATGGCCGCAAAGAACACGAATGACAGGGCCACGCCCAATTCGAAGCTGCCGGCCAGCCGCGATGCCAGCTTTGGTGCAGCAGTGGCGAAGCCCAGCGCAAATACCGTGATCAATACGTAGCGCCAGGCATAGAGGTCGAAGGCTGACACCAGTGCATCACTGACTGCAACAATGCCCATGGCCGTAGCCAGCGCGAGGCAGAGGGACATGGCTGAAATCTCAGGGCCCGTCTCGTCGACCACTGTCTCAGTATCGTCATGCGATACAAATCGCCGTGACAACCAGAGCCACCCCGGCATCAACGCCAGCATACCCAGATACACAGCCGAAAAAAGGTTGTCCGCCGCCGTGGCTGCCGAGAAGAACGAAGCATCCTCGCGCAACCCTGTCAGATCCCCCAGCGCCGCGTAGTTGACCGAACCGCCAATGTAGGTGGACGTAAACAGGCCCGCGATAGCGGCTTCACGCTGCTCTGGCGCTATCGGTGCGGCCGCGCCCAGTGCACTCACGTCTAATAACAGTGCTGCTACTGTGACGCCCACCACCGTTCCCAGGGCGGCCAGCAGGAATGCAGCAGTTGTTCGGGTGGCCTCCATAACAATTTTGCGCAGATCCGCCTTGAACAGGAACAGGGGTATCAGCACCGGCACGACATAACTGAAGACAAACCCGTAGGCCGGCGCATCGTGAGGGATGATGCCCAGGTTAGCCGCCAATATTGCGCCCAGAATCGCAATGACAGCGCCCGTGAGGTTCGACCCTATGCGGGTGCGCTCCAGCAGGAAAGCCGCTCCGGCAATGACGAACAGGCTGGCCATAACAGCCATGTGGTTATCGGGCGCAAGCAGCGACATAAGGTCTCCAAACCATCGATTTTGTATCAGGGGAACTAATCCGGACTATAAGTGAGGCTCGCTTATGCTGCCAGCCCAAACCTGATACTGTTCGCGTCCTTTATCGCGCAGGACCTTACCACCATGACCAACAGCTTCTTTCCGCCGATTCGTACCCTGATGGGCCCCGGCCCCTCCGATGTATCGCCTCGCGTTCTGGGCGCATTGGGCCGGCCCACGATCGGGCACCTGGATCCCCTGTTTGTCACCTTGATGGATGAAATCAAGGGCTTGCTGCAATACGTTTTCCAAACGGAAAACGCCCTGACGCTGCCGGTGTCTGCACCCGGTTCTGCGGGCATGGAAGCCTGTTTTGTCAACCTTGTCAGTCCCGGCGACACCGTCATTGTCTGCCAAAATGGCGTCTTCGGCGGGCGCATGAAGGAAAACGTGGAGCGTTGCGGCGCGACCGCGGTCATGGTTCAGGATGAATGGGGTCAGCCTGTGGATCCGGAAAAAGTCCGCGAGGCTTTCAAGAGTAACCCCAAGGCGTCACTGCTGGCCTTTGTCCACGCCGAGACATCCACCGGCACGCGCAGCGATGCCGAAACCCTGTGTGCAATCGCCCGTGAAAACGGGGCACTGTCCATTGTGGATACGGTGACGTCTCTTGGTGGCATAGAGCTCAAGGTGGATGACTGGGGTGCGGATGCGGTGTATTCCGGCTCTCAAAAATGCCTATCGTGCGTACCGGGTATCTCGCCGGTGACCTTCAGCCCGCGCGCCGTGGAGCGCATCCAGAACCGCACTCACAAGGTACAGAGTTGGTTCCTGGATATGCAGCTAGTCATGGGCTATTGGGGCGGCGACAGCAAGCGGGCTTACCACCACACCGCACCGGTTAATGACCTCTACGCCCTGCATGAATCACTTGTCATGCTGCAAGAAGAAGGCTTGGAGTCCGCTTTTCAGCGTCACCGTCGCAACCATGAGGCCCTGGTCGCTGGTTTGGAAGCCATGGGTCTGGCCATGGCCGTGTCGCCTGAATGGCGCTTGCCACAGCTTAACAGCGTGCTGATTCCCGAGGGCATTGATGACGCCAGCGTGCGCAGCTCACTGCTCAATGATTTCAATCTCGAAATTGGCGCAGGCTTGGGGGCGCTCGCCGGCAGAACCTGGCGCATCGGCCTGATGGGTTATGCAAGCAACAGTGCCAATGTCATCGCCTGCCTCAGCGCGCTGGAAGCAGTGCTCGCCGGCCAGGGCTACTCATTGCCCACCGGTGCTGGCATCGACGCGGCCAGACAACAGTTGGCCGCCTGAGTCAGCCTCTCCTCGCAACATTGCCAGTAGCTGCTGAGTACGTTCGCTACTGGCATCGCGATGCGTCCGATAGGCCACATGCCTATCACGCGGCGCAGCAGCGTCGATCTCTATACTCCACAGGCCCTGCACCTCATTGGGGATCATGGAGTATCGGATGTCGGTAATACGGTTGGGGAAACCGGGGTCTGGTGCAAGGTAATCGTTACTGAACCAACGGAAGCGCTCTATGTCTTTTGCCTGCTGTGAACCCGAGTCCAGAGCCGGAAAGTCCCTGGCCACATCGAGTTTATTCACCACCGCACCGGGATATACCCGAACATCTATGCCGACCCGCACCGCGTCGACATAGAACTGATCTTCCAATTCATACACGACCTTCCACACCAGGATATTGGCGAAGCTGGGTTTGGCGTCCAGCCGCTCCGCCACATGGCCGCGCTGGGTGGCTACTGAATAGCCTGCCTCTATGGCCCTGTCTCTCTGCACCAGGCCCAGCAGCAAATAGCTGAGCACCCATACCAGCGCGATACGCGCTGGCCATACACTACGGCTCATGAACGCTGTCATGACTAGCACCAACAAGGGTACGGTCACCAGCGGATCAATCACAGACACGGTGTTCCAGGCGTAGCGCACATGGTTGAAAGGCCACAACAACAAGGTGCCATAAGTGGTGCATGCATCCAGTAATGCATGCGTGGCATAGCCGGCAGTGCAAAACAGGTAACTGCGTTTAAAGTCAAAACCAAAGCGCCGCCCGATCAGTCCGTGCAGCACCAGTGCGCAAAGCAAGCCACCGAGGGGAATAAACACCAGCGCATGGGTGAAGTGACGATGAAACTCGAGAAAGAGCAAGGGATCGGAGGGTGAACGAATCAGCACGTCCAAGTCTGGCGCCATACCGCCCAATAACCCAAGAATACAGGCACCGCGCAATGCGCGTTTATCGGCGAAAGACTGTGGCAATGCGGCGCCCAACGCGCCCTGTGTGACTGGGTCCATACTCTACGACGTCGATGCGCCACTCTTGCTTTAGCGTTAATACGCAGCCAACCGTGACCGCGACCAGACTTTACTGCAATAAGTTTCGGGCAGCATCTGTACTTTTGGGCGTCGCGCAGCAATAGTAGTGATCACTCTCTTCTACAGTGAACGCAACGCCTTTGCTGTGGTCGAAACCCGTATGACATGACTGGCACAGGGAGAAAGCCATGCGCGCACCACTGATCATTACTCTTGCCTCCGCGGCATTGATTAGCGCCTGTACCACCAACCCTTACACCGGCGAGCAACAAGCCAGCAAGGCCGCTATTTACGGCGCGAGCGCCGCCGCAGTGTGCGGTCTGGTCGGTGCAATCGATTCGGGCAAGCACGCCCGCAATGCAGCTCTGGGCTGCGGCATTGTGGGTGCCGGCGTCGGTGCCTATATGGATGTGCAGGAGGCCAAACTCAGAGAGCAGTTACAGGGTACCGGCGTCAGCGTGGTTCGCGAGGGCGACAACATACGACTCGTGATGCCAGGCAATATCACCTTCCAGACTGACTCCTATAACCTGCGCAGTGACTTTTACCCCGTGCTGAATTCCGTGGGTGAAGTGCTAGCCAAGTACGGCGACACCACAATCCGCGTCTCGGGTCATACCGACAACACCGGCAGTCGCCAGTACAACCAGACCCTGTCTGAACGGCGTGCTGGCAGCGTGGCTGATTATCTGGTCACGCGCGAAGTCGTGCGGTCGAGGTTGTTGGTGCAGGGCCAGTCCTTTGACCAGCCCATCGCGGACAACGGCACGGCGGCGGGACGCGCGCAGAATCGGCGGGTGGAGCTTTACGTTCTGCCAAACGCCGTTTAGACGGCTGTGGCATCACCCCAATAGTTGTAACCCGCAAAACGGGGCGTACTAGGCAGGTACATCTGCTCCATCGCCCCAATAGCGAAGCCGCCAGACTTTAGGATTGTGGGTATATCCCGGTGCAGGTTGCAGCCGCCCGCAATACGACGCCACACCGGATTAATCTTGTCCTGCCATTTCACCACGTCGGCATCCGGTGCCAGACCGTGTTCGCAGAACAGTAATTTGCCGCCGGGGCGCAACACCCGTGACATACCCACCAGTGCGGCAACAGGGTCCGGGATGGTACACAGGGAATAGGTCACCAGAACACAGTCCACAGAATCATCCTGCAGGGGAATCTGCTCGCCGGGGAGACCAATAAAGTCGATGGGGATACCCAGTGCCCTGGCGCGCTCGCCGGCGAGTTCCCAGGACTCCTGTGAAGGGTCCAGCCCGATAACCCGCCCGACCTTTGCCTCATCGTAATACGGCAGATTGAGCCCCGTACCAATGCCGATCTCCAACACCACGCCCTCTGCCTTGGGCACCACCTTCTCGCGCTGCTTCATGATAGGCTTTGTGCCACAGGCGCAATTGATAAAGCGCGGTACGATGTGCTTGTCGTAAAAACCCATTGCTGAATCCCTTCATCGGTGTGAACCACAGTATAGACCCACCCAGTGGCACCCGAACAAACGCCAGGAGAGAACCGGAATGTTTGAAGCTTTGGAGACAGGCAAGGCACTCAGTAACGAAGATTTTCAGACACTGAGATCACAGTTGCGCCCTGCCCTTCTGGCAGAGCAATTCAAGCTTCGGGACCAACCCTATCCTGCCCTGGTACTCATCGGCGGTATGGATGGCGCCGGAAAAGGGGCTGCTGTTCACCGCATTAATGAATGGATGGACCCCAGGCTGATCGAGACATCAGCGTTCTGGATGCACTCCGATGAAGAGGAGTCTCGTCCCTTTTTTTGGCGTTTCTGGAACCGCATGCCTCGCAAGGGACGCATGGGGATATTCTTGCAGTCTTGGTACTCCCGTCCGTGGTACGACGCGATGGAAGGTCGTCTGTCCAAGGCCGAGTTTGGCGACATATTGCGAGATATCGAAGCCTTCGAGCGCATGCTAACGGACGACGGTGTATTGCTGATCAAAATCTGGTTGCATGTCAGTCGCAAAACCCAGCGGCTGCAGCTCACAGAGGAGGCTCCACGCAAGCAGCAGAATCCCAGGGTGCCGGCTGACGCGGATACCTGGTGGAAGCAGTACCCGGATGCGCTCACTGCGAGTGAACAATTGATCAGGGCGACGGACGTGAGCCACAGCCCGTGGCACCTGGTGGAAGCCGAAGACCGCCATTACCGCGATGCCACGGTAAACCAGATCATCCTCGCATCGCTCGAGAGCCGCGCGAACACTGACGCACCCGTGCGAACAGGCATTGCCACCACACCCGATAGCCGCGCTGGTCAGCCCACCCTGCTAGACAAGGTACCCCTGGACAAGGCGGTCCCCAAAGACAAGTACAAGGAAAAGCTGACGACACTGCAAAGTGAATTGCAGGACCTGTCCTGGCAGGCCTTTCACCGGCGCCGTTCAGTAGTCGCCGTTTTCGAAGGGTGGGATGCCGCAGGCAAAGGGTCAGCCATTCGCCGTGTCACGACGGCCATGGATCCACGGCTCTACCATCTTATCCAGTTCGCCGCCCCCACCGATGAAGAGGCCGACCATCACTATCTGTGGCGCTTCTGGCGTCAAATAGAGCGTGATGGCATAGCAACGCTTTTTGATCGCTCCTGGTACGGACGCGTATTGGTCGAACGCGTGGAGGAGTTTGCCAGGCCCGATGAGTGGCAACGGGCTTATCACGAGATCAACCAGTTCGAGCAGCAACTGCTGGATCATGGCTCAATCGTGTTGAAATTCTGGATACACATCAGCCCCGAAGAGCAATTACAGCGTTTCAAGAGCCGCGAGACCCAACCGCACAAACAACACAAAATCACCGACGAGGACTGGCGCAATCGCGACAAGTGGTCAGTCTATGAGCACGCAGTGGAAGACATGGTCAGCCACACCAGCACAGCGCAAGCGCCCTGGCACCTGATCGCTGGCAACAACAAACACTATGCTCGCTTGCAGATTCTCAAAACGTACTGCAAGGCACTGAAGGCTGCGCTCTAATGCTGCGCGCGGCCGCATCGCACTTTATACTCCACCGCCTACCTACGGAGTACCCAATATGAGACTTCACGTCATCACCACCGGCGGCACCATCGACAAGATCTATTTCGATGCCAAGAGCGATTATCAGGTGGGAGAGCCCGTGATTGGTGAACTACTGCAGCGCATGGATGCTGGCTTCCCCTTTACGGTGGAATCAGCCATGCGCAAGGACAGTCTGGATATGACAGACGAGGACCGCGCGACAATTCGCGCCTTGGCGGAACGCTGTGACGAGGAGTATGTACTGATTACCCACGGCACTGATGGCATGGTAAGCACCGCACAGGCACTCAAGGGAATTGCCGGCAAGCGCATTGTGCTCACCGGTGCACTGCAACCGGCCGCCTTCGCGCACAGCGATGCTATTTTTAACATTGGCTGTGCCATCGGCGCGGTACAAAGTGCAGCGCCCGGTGTGTATATCGCCATGAACGGCCGCGTTTTTGACGCGGACCGGGTGGTGAAGAACGTGGCAGAGAATCGCTTCGAAGAGACACAGGCCTGAAGCAAGCTCCCTCCCCTCGGCTCAACGGCTAAAGCCTGATTGCGCCAGCGTTTAGCGGCGGCGGATCTCAGTGCAAGCTGTGCCAGCTATCGCTACAATCCCACTCGTTTCTAGTTGCTCGATCTGCAAACATGACATATCTCGTCGATCACCCTCTAACCACCACCGATACCAACAGCCTTGCAAGACGCGACGCCTACCGTGGCGCTGAGGCTGACGTGCTGGCGAGTTTACTGCCGGTTGCCGATATTGGCAGCGCTGCCAGAAGTCGCGCCTGGGAACGCGCGCGTCGACTGGTCGTTGAGATACGTGCACAGCAGGTGGGCAAAGGAGGTATCGATGCCTTATTAAACGAGTTCGCTCTGTCGACCGAGGAAGGTGTTGTCCTCATGTGCCTGGCGGAGGCACTTCTGCGCGTCCCCGACAGCCTCACCATGGACCGCTTGATTCGTGACAAACTGGCCGACGGCGACTGGAGCTCTCACCTCGGGAACTCGGAATCACTGTTCGTGAATGCATCGGCCTGGGGTTTGCTACTGACCGGCAAAGTCGTGACCTACAACGATGAGCAGAAACGCCAACAGCTGGGCCTACTGCGCAAGACAATGGGCAGGGTGGGTGAACCAGTGATTCGCGCCTCGGTTCGCTACGCCATGCAGATCATGGGCACCCAGTTCGTCATGGGCACCAACATCGGCGAAGCACTGCATCGCGCCAGAGACGAAGAGAGCAAGGGTTACCGGTACAGCTATGACATGCTGGGTGAAGGTGCCAGAACCGCAGATACCGCAGAGCGGTACTTCGACAGTTACATGAGCGCCATCGAAGCGATCGGCAAGGCCGCCGATGGTCGTGGCCCCATCGCCAGTCCAGGTATCTCAGTCAAGCTGTCGGCCATCCATCCTCGCTACGAATTCAGCCATCGCCAGCGTGTGCTGTCAGAGTTGGTGCCCCGCCTCAAGTCACTGGCCATGGCGGCCAAGCACTACGACATAGGCTTCACCGTGGACGCTGAAGAAGCGGATAGGCTGGAGATCTCATTGGAGGTGATTGCTGCGGTATTCACCGACGCCGATCTAGGCGACTGGCAAGGCTTCGGTATTGCCGTTCAGGCCTACCAGAAACGGGCACTGCAGGTAGTGGAATGGGCCCGTGATCTTACGCAGCGCTCTGGCCGAAAAATGATGCTCAGACTGGTTAAGGGCGCTTACTGGGACACTGAGATTAAACTCTCACAGGTGGAAGGCTTCGCTGACTATCCTGTCTTTACCCGCAAAGCCTCCACCGACGTCTCTTATCAGGCCTGCGCGCGTCGACTGCTGGACTACCGCGACAGCATTTACCCCCAGTTTGCGACGCACAACGCCTACACCGTGGCCAGCATCCTTGAAATGAGTGACGACAAAAGCGGTTACGAATTCCAACGCCTGCACGGTATGGGCGACGCGCTGTATGATCAGGTGTTAGAGCAGGACAAAGTGCCCTGCCGTGTCTATGCGCCCGTAGGCGTGCACGCTGACTTACTGGCCTATCTGGTGCGCCGCCTGCTGGAGAACGGCGCCAATAGCTCCTTCGTTAACAATATTGTCGACGAGGACATTCCTGTGGAGTCCCTGCTGGACGACCCGGTAGAGGCCGCCCGTAGCTGGAGTAAGGCCCATAATCCGCAGATTCCACTCCCCGCGCAGTTGTTTGGCGCAGAGCGCAGCAACTCTCGCGGCACCGACCTAACTGACGCCAACGCACTCATCGAACTTCAGACTCAAGGGCAGGCGCTGATTGATCGCCTGCCAATGGAATACAGCGATGGCACCGCGCCCATGCGTATTCTGAACCCCGCCAACAATGAACAGCACATCGGCACGATAGACCTGGCAAGCGCAGGGCACATAGAGGCCGCACTACAGCGTGCGCATCAGGCTTTTCCCGCATGGAGCACCACACCTGTTAGTGAGCGGCGAGCACTGCTGGATAGACTGGCCAGCGCACTGGAGGAACATGAGGGAGAGTTGATTGCCCTTTGCTGCAAGGAGGCAGGCAAAACCATTGCCGACGGCGTTGCGGAAGTGCGCGAAGCCGTCGACTTCTGCCGTTACTACGGGGCCAGTGCAGAAGCCGCGGACCCGGCAAAGAACGCACTGCAGCCCCGCGGGGTTGTACTGTGCATTAGCCCCTGGAATTTCCCGCTTGCCATCTTCCTTGGCCAGGTTACTGCTGCGCTCGCGACGGGCAACACGGTAATTGCAAAGCCCGCCGAACACACCAGCCTCATCGCACTCAGGGCCATTGAACTATTGCGCGATCAGGGACTTCCCGATGGGGTTGTCGAGGTCGTACTCGCTGAGGGACCCCGGGCCGGCGAACAACTGGTGCCGGACGGCCGCGTGAAAGCGGTGATGTTTACCGGCTCCACGGAAGTTGGATATTGGCTGAATCAGAAACTGGCCGCCAGACCTGACGCGCCCGTGCCATTGATTGCCGAGACGGGCGGTCAAAACTGCATGATCGTCGACTCCACAGCGCTACCCGAACAAGTCGTGGACGACGTCGTCACCTCTGGGTTCCAAAGTGCAGGCCAACGCTGTTCAGCGCTGCGCGTGCTCTTCCTGCAGGAGGACATCGCCGACAAAGTCATCGACATGATCATCGGTGCCATGCGGGAATTACATATTGGCGACCCTGCTCTGCTGGGCACTGATGTCGGACCGGTGATTAACCACCCCGCCCTGGCGCGACTGCAGGAACACCTGCGGTTCCTCGAAACCACGGGGCGCCTGCTGCACGCCTGCGATGCGCCTACGGATGTATCAGGCACCTTCTTCGCACCGCGACTGTATGAAATCAGCAACATCTCTGTGCTGGAACGCGAGGTCTTTGGGCCGATTGTGCACATTGTTCGTTACAGCGCTGACCAGCTGGATAACATCGTGTCGCAAATCAATGCATTGGGGTATGGCCTGACCTTCGGTGTACACAGTCGCATCGAACGGACCACCACTACCCTTGCCTCTCGCATCAGTGCCGGCAATGTATACATCAACCGCAATATGATCGGTGCGGTTGTGGGCGTGCAACCCTTCGGGGGTCACGGGCTGTCGGGCACTGGCCCCAAGGCCGGGGGGCCTGAATACATCGGCCGCCTGCTTACAACAGGCGAAGAAGTCACTCATGCATCGCAACAACGGCCACTAACCAGTGTGACATCGGATATAGGCGGTACAGCCCTTTTGGCCGATGCGATTGCCGCTGCGCCTGCCTGGGCTGCGCTGGCGTTGAATGATCGGCTATCAATACTAAGAAGCGCCATTGCACTGTATGCACAGCGTCAATCGGGCAACAATCAGGCCGTTGTTGAAGCCACACTGGACGCGGTGCGCGCACAGTTGCAGGACGCCGAGGACCTGTTATCCCAACCGGAGCATCTACCCGGCCCCACGGGCGAAAGCAACTCACTGTGCCGTGAGCCCAGAGGCGCGCTACTCACCATCAGTGATCGGCTGGCATTGAACGACGAATACCTGATGGCCACGGTGACGGCGCTGGCGACAGGTAATACCGTGGCGTTCGCCGCTGGCGAAGAGCTTCAAGCACCTTGGTCAATTATCGCCAGCTGCCTGGCAGATGCACGCTTGCCGTCCGGTGTGTTTACGCTGCTCTCCTTGAAAGATGCATCGAGCGCGCTGTCGGAAGAAGCGCTCGCCGGTGTCCTGGTTCATGCGCAGAGCGTTTACCTGCACGATGTCGCCAGAAAACTGGCACTGCGCGATGGGCCCATACTGCCGCTGATCAGCTGCGTCACGCCGGCTGCACTGCTGCGACAGACACTACTGGAAAAAACAATATCAATAGATACCACGGCAGCTGGAGGCAATGCTTCCCTGATGACCATGGACGCTCACTAAGGAACACCTGTGTACACATTCAGCCCCGCCTCCATCGACTACCAGGCCCGACTCTCGGCGTTCATGGACCAGCATATCTATCCCAACGAACACCGCTATGAGGAACAGCTGGCCACCGCATCAAATCGTTTCGGCGCACTGCCCATCATGGATGAACTCAAGGTACTCTCGCGCGAGGCCGGGTTGTGGAACCTGTTCATTCCCCCTTCACTGGCCCAGTTCGGAGACACCGAAGGCCTGAGCAATTTCGACTACGCGCCGCTGGCTGAGATTATGGGACGCGTACTGTGGTGCCCGGAAGCTTTCAACTGTAATGCGCCCGACACCGGCAACATGGAAGTTTTCATGAAGTACGGCACTGAAGCACAGCAGGAGCAGTGGCTGCGCCCTTTGCTGGCGGGAGAGATCCGCTCTTCCTACGCCATGACAGAGCCACAGGTCGCGTCATCGGATGCCACCAATGTTGAACTGCGTATCGAGCGAGACGGCGACGAGTACGTTCTGAATGGCCGCAAATGGTTTATTACAGGCGCCATGTACGAACGCACACAGATCTTCATCGTCATGGGCAAATCAGATCCGGACAACAGTAACCGCCACCTGCAGCAAAGCCAGATCCTTGTGCCCAAAGGAACACCAGGCCTGAAAATTCTGCGCCCCCTTTCGACGCTGGGCTACGACGATGCGCCGCTGGGGCATGCAGAGCTTGTGTTCGAGAACGTGCGTGTTCCTGCAGAAAATATTCTCTTAGGGGAAGGACGAGGCTTTGAGATCGCCCAGGGTCGATTAGGGCCCGGTCGTATGCATCACTGTATGCGCCTGATCGGCGCCACCCAGCGCTGCCTGGAGCTGGCCTGCAAGCGCGTCAAGGAACGCAGCACCTTTGGTAAGGAATTGTCCCAACATCAATCGGTGCGTGAAGACCTGGCAAACAGCTTTGCAGAACTGGAAATGATGCGCATGCTAGTGCTTAAAGCCTGCCACCGCATGGATGAGGTTGGAGCCCCGGCAGCCCGGGATATGATCGCAGCGGCCAAGGTAAAAGTGCCCATCATGGCGCAAACCATCATCGACCGCTGCATGCAGGTACACGGTGCCGGCGGGCTGACTGCCGACTACTGTATGGCAGAGGCGTTCAACTACGCACGCTGGTGCCGCCAGGCAGATGGCCCCGACCAAGTGCACCTGATGGCGCTTGGAAAGCAGGTTATCAACGCCTACACACAAGACTGACGATCTCAAACACCGCATAGGCAGCTACCCCATGAATTTTGAAACACTGGAATACAACGTCGAAGGACATGTCCTTACTCTGAGCCTGAACCGGCCTGATCGCATGAATGCGTTTACAACACCGATGGCACATGAGCTGGTGGCCGCAATCGACGCCGCCGATGCAGACGATGATATTCGGGCCATCGTTATTACCGGAAATGGCAAGGCTTTCTGCGCCGGTGCAGACCTGGGCGGAGGCAGCAGCACCTTCGACTACGACGAAAAACCGGACAACGCCCAAGATCCGACAGCGGCGCCCCGCGACACCGGCGGGCGCGTCACGCTGCGACTGTTCCAGTGCACCAAACCCGTGATTGGCGCCATCAACGGCGCCGCCGTAGGCATCGGCGCTACCATGACACTGCCGATGGACATTCGGCTCGCATCAGAGCGGGCTCGCTTCGGCTTCGTATTTGCCCGCCGCGGCATCGTTCCGGAAGCGGCCTCCAGTTGGTTCTTACCGAGAGTGGTGGGCATCAGCCAGGCCCTGGAGTGGTGTATGCGCGGCCATGTATTTGGCGCCGATGAGGCACTGGCTGGCGGCCTGGTAAAAGCCGTTTATCCTGAGGATCAGTTGCTGCCGGCGGCTTATGCCATTGCCAACGAGATAGCCGAAAACACGGCACCAGTGTCTGTTGCGCTGACGCGCCAGCTGATGTGGCGCATGCTGGGTGAGGATCACCCGATGGCGGCACACAAACTGGATTCCCGCGGCGTTTATTTTCGAGGTAAACAGGCCGACGCTCAGGAAGGCGTCATGTCTTTCCTCGAGAAGCGGCCGGCTAACTTCAACGACAAACCGTCACAGGACATGCCAGAGTTTTATCCCTGGTGGGAAGAGCCGCAGTACGATTAGTACCGCGGCACAGTTCGCTAGTCCAGCATACTGCTGTAAGCGTCATCGAAGATGTCTCTGCCGATCACGTACTTCATGATCTCGTTGCTGCCGGCGAGGATGCGATTGATGCGAGCACCGGTGAACATGTCACAGATCGGGTACTCACGCATATAACCGGCGCCGCCGTGTAACTGCACGCCCAGATCCAACATCTTCCACTCCAGTTCCGTGGACAACAACTTGGCCTTGGCGGCCATGTTGGCATCCAGCTTACCGTCGTTATGCTGATAAACGCAGTGATCGACGTAGGTCTGCACAACGTCGATTTCGGCATCCATCTCCGCCATCTTGAACTGCGTGTTCTGCATAGCGGATAGCGGCTTACCGAACACTTTGCGCTGCATTACAAAGTCGCGGGTAACGTCAAAAGCCTTGCGCGCATGCGCGGTTGAGCCTACGGCCACGATAAGCCGCTCCTCTGCCAGGCCATGCATCAGGTAATAAAACCCCTTACCAACCTCGCCGAGAACATTCTCCTTTGGCACCTTCACATCATTGAAAAACAGCTCCGCCGTATCCTGCGCGTGACCACCCATCTTCTCGAGATTTCGTCCGCGTTCGAACCCGTCCATGCCCCGCTCCACCACCATCAGGGTGACAGCGTAGGGATTATTCTCCGGGTCATTCTTTGCGGCGACGATGACGACATCTGCATTGATACCGTTACTGATGTAGGTCTTTGCACCGTTCAATACATAATGGTCGCCGGCATCGACGATGTTGCTGCGCATACCAGATAGGTCACTGCCCGCATCGGGCTCTGTCATGGCGACAGCCAGAACCGTTTCACCAGATACGCACTTGGGCAGCCATCGCTGCTTCTGCTCTTCGGTCCCCAGCTTTGTAAAATAGGGACCGATCAAGCGGCTGTGCAGCGTATTGCCCCAACCCCCAATACCAGCGCGCACCGATTCTTCAATAATGATCTGCTCATAGCGGAAGTCATTGTCACCCAGGCCACCGTACTTCTCTTCCGGCCACACCATGAGGAAACCCTGCTCCCCTGCTTTTCGGAAAATTTCACGGTCTACGATGCCCTTTTCGTTGTATTCGGCCATGTGCGGCGCAACTTCTGTCTCCAGAAACTTGCGATAGGCCTGACGAAACATGGTTTGCTCTTCGGTAAAGATGCGCACGGTATCACTCCGGTTTTAATTGTTCGGAGATATTGGAATCACAGCCGTGGCTTCGCAATGACCCGCCGGCCTAAAAAAATTGACCGCGCATGACAGCCCGCCCTAAAGGTCAGGGCAAGACTAATTTATTGAACAGTTCACTTGGCCCTGCGAATGCGAGGCCTGCACCCTCAGAACTCGAACCGATTGGCCTTCTCGCCAGTAGAAACCTGTCCGCGAACTCCCACGGCGTCTTCACCAATCAACTGCGCAAGAACCTCTGAGGAGCTATCTGTGTGCGCCAGGAAGCGCTCGCCGCTGTCGAGGCGGCCGATCACGATACCCAGTGCAGGCTCACCCTTCTCGTAGCGCACAGAGTGCGCTTCGATAACGCCAGGGCCCTGGGGATTAGACGCTAACGCCGGGGCGTCCAGCGCATCAATCTCTGCCTGCCGGTCGATTCGCCGCGCAAGATCCCATGCGCCGGGTTCTGTGGAGTAAACGCCGACGGCATGCTTGGTAATGTAGCCGCCATTGGCATTGACCAGACCATGGCCCTCGCCGCTCTCCCGCAGGCGGGCAACCATCTCGGCGATACCGTGCATACTGTAGTTGTTTCCCGGCCCTCCAAACTGGAACAAGCCACCGGTCAGCGTCAGGCCGCGCGGGTCATCAACAGCAATGCCCAGAGCGTCGCAGGCCACCTCAACCGCCGAGGGAAAACAGCTGTAAAGATCAAAGTGATGCATGTCATCGACACTCAGGCCCGCCATAGCCAGAGCCTGCGGCATCAAACGCTCAAGCGCGGGCGAGCTGTAGTAATTAACGCGACCTGTCACGTATTCCGCATCCCTGGCTTCTGCGCCGCCACGCAAATAGACCATCTGCGATGGATCGATACCCAACTCGCGCGCCTTGCCTGCTGTGGTCATAATCACTGCAGCAGACTGGTCCACCTGCAATATGGCGTTCATCGCCTTGGTGTAGGGGTACACCACCATACGATTGCCGTCGTCAGTGCTCAGCGCCTGCTCCGGCGTCAGCGCCTGCTGCCGCCAGGCGTAAGGATTGTTTGCTGCAACTTCGCTGAAACGACTCACCATGCTGCCCAGCACGCTTTGCTGCTGCTGCAGCGTGAAACCCTTGTGATGCCGAATGGCGCTTTCAAACAGCGGGTACACGTTGATAGGCTCAAACAGTCCGTGATCGCCCTCTGTCGGCAAGGTCATGTCGGAATTCTGCCCGAGCGAAACAGAGGCCTGAGTCCCTCCCTGAGTCCAATGGGAGACATCGGCACCGGTTCTAAAAGCATGGAACATGGTCGCCAGTAATTCCGCGCCGGCGATCAATACGACCTCGCTCTCGCCCTTTACCAGTCTATCGGCAAAGCGGTTCACGAAGAATTGCGGCAGACTGCCACCGACGCCCGCCGTGAACAGCTGGGCGGAGACGCCCAGCCGTTCGGCAAGCGCCGAGGCAACGTTAGGTGTGGTGAGCGCGCGCATTTCCGGCACGGCTTCCATCATGAACGGCACATTCACAACCGTATCTATGGCCTCAGTAATGCCAGGGCAATTGGCATCTGTGATGGCGGCCTTACTGGCGTCGACCAACGCATCAACGAGGCTACGGCTGGCATCTTTATCGCGATAAACCTGCTGGCCCACGGCCACCAGAACGGGTGAGTTATTACTCATCGGTTAACAATCCTTGAGGAGTTGGGCCGCGGGTGCGGCCCGAAAATCAAAAGAGTTCGGTCAGGAAATTATCCAAGGCTTGAAACGCACGCCGATCGGCGTCGGCACTGTAGACGGTACCCATATCTGGATCGTTCGCCTCAGGATTAGTGAAGGCATGCAATGTATTGCCATAGGCATGTACTTGCCAGTCTACACCCGCCTCACTCATCTCAGAGGCAAGGGACAGGAGGCTGTCGGGCTGTGCCATGGGGTCATCGTATCCGTGCAGGCATAGCACTTTAGCCGTGATTGCCTGATTGGGCGGCGACTCAGGCGCATTAAACAGTCCGTGGAACGAGACAACGCCGAGCACATCGCTGCCAGAGCGCGCCAGATCCAGCACACAGAGTCCGCCGAAGCAGAAGCCCATAGCCGCGGTTTTACCGGCATCGACCCCCGGCTGTTCTCGTAGCACTTCCACAGCCCGGTTAATTCGCTGCTGAAGCACCGCGCGGTTCTCCACCAACGGGGTCATCAGCGCGGTGTTTTCCTCAACGGATGTGCCCCGTACACCCTTACCGTACATATCGATGGCAAAGCCTACATAGCCCTGCTCGGCCAGCGCTCTCGCCTTGCTCTCCTCGAACTCGCCGCGACCGGCCCAGGTATGGGCGACGGCCACCGCAGGTGCGGCACTGCGACTGTCGTCCCAGGCCAGGTAGCCCTCAAACAACTCACCGTCGCAGCTGTACTCAACCAACCGGGATTGGATTGCCATCTCAGACTACCTCGTCAACGCGTTCCACGATGGTGCCGTTAGCCGTGCCGCCGCCTTCACAGATGGCCAGCAGACCATAGCGCTTACCCGTGCGTTGAAGCTCATGGACCAGCGTGGTCATCAGCTTGGCGCCCGTGCCCCCCAATGGATGTCCCAAAGCCTGCGCACCACCGTTCACGTTCAGTTTCTTGAGATCGGCCTTCATCGCTTTTGCCCAGGACAAGGGCACTGAGCCAAACGCTTCGTTCACTTCGAACAGGTCGATATCGCCCATATCCAGGCCTGCACGCTCCAGTACCGTTTCGGTGGCCGGGATAGGGCCTTCCAGCATAATGACCGGGTCGGAGCCGATGACGCTAAGAGCCACGATCTTGGCCATAGGCTTTAGCCCCAGGCGCTTGCAGGTTTCACCATTGACGACCATCACAGCCGCTGCACCATCACAAATTTGCGATGCATTGGCGGCGGTGAGCACACCGTCCTCACTCATGGGCTGCAGCCCCGATATCGCGCCCAGGGTGGCATCCATACGGATACCCTCATCCTGGCTGTGCATTTCGCGGGTGCCGTCTTCCAGCTCGATTTCGATAGGCACGATCTCGCGATCAAAACGCCCTTCTTCAACGGCCTGCTTGGCTTTGACATGGCTGTCCAGCGCAAACTCATTGAGTTCTTCGGAGGTCAGCTCGTACTTCTTGACCAGCATCTCTGCACCGGCGAACTGGTTAAACTGAACACCCGGATAACGGGCCTGAATCTCTGCGCCATAGGGCACACCGTGATCGGCTTTGGCGCCATCGATAATGCTCGCGCCGATAGGCACCTGGGACATGCTCTCCACGCCACCTGCGATAACGATGTCCTGGGTTCCTGACATCACGGCCTGGGCGGCAAAGTGAATTGCCTGCTGGCCCGAGCCACACTGGCGGTCGACCGACGTGCCGGGCACCTTCTCGCCCAACACGGAAGACAGGCAGACATTGCGTCCCACATTGCTGGACTGGGCACCCACCTGTGACACACAGCCCCAAATCAGGTCGTCGATCTCATCCACGGCAACACCGGTGCGCTCTACCAGCGCATCAACAACCTTGGCGCCAAGGTCAATGGGGTGAACTTTAGACAGACGTCCGTTCTTACGGCCGCCCGCGCTTCGCACGGCGCCAACAATGTAGGCATCACTCATGGGTTACTTGCTCCTTCAGTATTCTCGGTCCGCGCTCACGCGGACGGGCCCGCTAGACTATTACATCTTACGGGGCCTAGAGAAGGGGCATGGAGGAAATCAGCCCAGCGCTGTTACTGCCGCTGGCTGTGAACCGGCAACTACCCGCAGACAGGGAGTATCATCCTCGCAGAGCAAGCCGTGTATCTCGATGCCGTTACTGGCGCGATACAGGTCCAGCAGGAAGGCGGCGATCTCACGACTGATCACCTGCCCCGGCACCAGCACAGGGATGCCCGGCGGATAAGGAACAACTTGCTCGGCACTGAGCGCACCAATGATGCGCGGGTTCAGTGAGTAATCGGCACTGCACAACGGTACCGCATCGCCGGCGCCGAAATAAGCAGTACGAGGCAGAATCTCGATCGCACTCAGCGGAGGCAGCGCCTGGGGTAAACGGCCCGACTCATCGCCGGCCCCGGCAACCCGCGCCAGCGTTCGCAGTGCGTTTACCAGGCGCATGACTTTACCCTCAGTGGTACCGAGGGTTACCAGCACAGTCAGCGTGTTGTGCGTGACCTTCTCCACCTGAATGCCGTAATCCTCAAACAACGCCAACTGTACCTGGCGGGCATTCAGCCCTGATGCGGATACATCAATACTTAGCTTGGTAGGATCTAAGCGTATGCCGTCATCCGCCAGCTCGCCCGGCAACATATCCTCCAGCGACAAAACTCTGAACATGCCTGTTTCGTCAATCGCCTCGCGCAAACGGCGGGCGATGTCTATGCAGCGAGAGAGCTGCGCAAAACCCTCCATGCTCATCTGCTTACGGGCCACATCCAGGCTGGCAATCATGGCGTATTGCGGGCTGGTGGATGTGTGCATATTGAGGTGCTCGCGGAAGCGATGCTCATCGAAGTCGGGATCTGCGACATGGATCATGCTCGCCTGCGAAAATGCCGACAGCATTTTATGCGTACTCTGGGTCACATAATCAGCACCGCTGTCCAGCGCGTTAGGCCGAAGGTCTGGATGGAATCGCCCATGCGCATACCAGGCTTCATCCACCAACACCTTAATTCCCCGCTCGTGCGCGTAGGCAATGATCGGCTCAAGGTCGTAGTAAAAACCGTCGTAAGTGCAGGAAGTGAGCACCAAGAGCCCAGCGTCGGGATGAGCGTCTATGGCCTCAAGAATCCGCTGACGTGGCACAGGCCCGTAAAAACCGTACTCTGGCTTCAAGCTGGCCTGCAGATAAACGGGCTCAACACCGAAAAGAATGACCGCGTGATGGATGGACTTGTGGCAGGCCTGATCAAGAATGATTTTTCCACCACCGCCCAGCAAATGCTGAACGATGACTTTATTGGCGGTGGACGTGCCATTGGTCACAAAGAAAGTGTGATTGGCACCAAAGGCACGCGCCGCCAAATCCTGGGCATCCTGGATCACGCTGTGTGGTTCCAGCAGTGAATCGAGAACCTGTACCGACACCGACAGGTCTGTGTTGAAGATGTGCTCGCCCATCATGTGGTAGAACTCGGCCACCCAGGGGCTGTCTCGAAGGCTGTCACCGCCCGAGTGACCCGGCGTGTGCCAGGCGTCTTTGGCGCTGTAGACATAGTCGCGCAGCGTATCGGCAAACGGTGTTCGTGCGCGCTCTGCGATGGCGCTGCCAATGTGGCGCAAAAGCTGACTGTAGTTGCTCTCATCCCGGTGCAGTAGTTCCACACTCGAGTGAATGTCCGCAGCATCGGCCGGCATCGCCAGGAACACATCCAGCTCAGCCCTCAAGGCCTGCAACTGTTGTAGGAAGGCGTCGAGATCCGCCCCCAGCAGACCGTCCACGACAATGGCCTGTAACAGACCATCACTGGCCGCACAGTCCAGTACCGACTCAGCACTGTTGTGAGCAATAAAGGTCAATGTGCTACCGCCCTGCCCCGCGGGATCACTTTGCGCGGCACTGTTGAGCCCTTCGACCCAGGCTCCGAGAAAAGCCGGATCGGCACTGACAACGGCTACGTGGCTAGAGGGTATCGGCATTATTGTGAGTCCCTTGGGTTCTGACGCTCAGGCCCCTAGTGTACGAAGGCACCATGTCATATTGAATATTCATAATGCCGGATTGATAATTCATAATCGTCAATATGACGGAACTATCAGCATAATGAAAAATCTGGATACTACAGACCGCGCACTAATCAGCGCGCTGCGCAGCAATAGTCGCACCAGCACCAGTGCACTGGGACGAACTCTGGGCCTATCGCGCACTACCGTGCAGGACCGCATTAATCGACTGGAGCGCGAGGGTGTCATCGAGGCTTACACCATCCGCTTTCGCGAAGACTATGCCGACCGGCAGATAGCCGCTCACGTCATGATTCAGGTGAGTCCCAAACAACAGGCGCGCATCGTAGACGCGCTGATGGGCATTGAGGCAGTTACGACCCTGCAGACGGTCAGCGGGCTTTACGACCTGGTCACGCAGGTAGAGGCAGCCACCACCGGCGATATGGACGCTGTGCTGGATCGTATTGGGGAAATCGAAGGCGTTGAGAAGACCACGACGTCTATCGTGCTGAGCACCAAACTGCGTCGTTAGCGCCTTCTCATGGGCCTACGCTCAGGTGTAGGCCGCTGGGTCCAGCCGGCGCATTTCTGCCTCGATCCAGGTTTCTATTTCCCGCATCAGCTCGTCCGGCTCTCTGCCCGCGGCGTGAATGGGCTCACCGATAGATACGTCAATCACACCGGGAATGAACCAAAATGAGCGGCGCGGCCAGCATTGTCCGGAAGTGAGGGCAATAGGTATCACCCAGGCCTCCGTCAGCACAGCTAACCGAGTGGCACCGCTCTTGTAAGCCCCCTTGCTACCCCGCTCTGTCCGGGTTCCCTCCGGGAACATAATCACCCACTTGCCACTGTCCATGAGCGGCCCACCCATGTCCGCCACCTTAGCCCAGGCTTCGGCACGCTTGCGGCGATCGATATGGATCATATCCAGACTACCAATCGCCCACCCGAATACGGGGATGCGCAGGAGTTCTTTCTTGAACACGTAGGCCAGAGGATGCGAGGTCATGCTAGGGAAGAAGAACGTCTCCCAGGTAGATTGGTGCTTGGGGCACAGAATCACACGGCGCCCATCTTCTTTGTCTGGCAAGTTTTCCTCGCCATGCAGTCGCCACCGGACGCCGCCAACGACTTTGGCCATCCAAATGACGGAGCGCAACCAGGGAACCGCGAACCACCACCACAGACGGTCGGAGGACAGGAAAAGAGAGCACGCCACCAAGGCTATGCCCTGGGGAATCACCGAAATGACTATCCAGCAAAAAACAATCAGGGAGCGAATCGCGTTCACGGGTGCGCTCCCGCTTCGGCAGGCGCCAGTGCATCGATAAAGACGGCGATCTTGGCAAAGGCATCTTCCGCCTCGGGCAGCTCAGGGCTGAAGATCTGCCACACATGGACCATGTGTGGCCAGGTTTGCAGCTGCACATTGGAACCAGCAGCCTTGGCCTTGGCAGCGTAGCGACGTGCATCGTCAAATAACATCTCGGCTTCACTGGCCTGAATAAGTATAGGCGGCAAGCCTGCAAGGTCTCCGCGCAAGGGCGATACTCGGGGGTCGCTGGGCGGAATGCGGTTGGTTATCCAACTGCCCCACCACAGTAATACCGGCGGCACTTTAAGCAACTTGCCAAAGCCCGGCCCCAGCATTGGGTCGGTGCTCACGTTCGAGCGCAGACTCGGGGAAGTCATCGTGACATCGGTAGAGGGGGAGAACGCTACTGCCGCGTCAGCGGCACGCAATCCCTGATCACGCGCCCAGGCTACCGTGGCCAGTGTGAGGCTGCCGCCAGCCGAATCGCCGGCAACCATCAGGAAATCCAGTTCAGCCTCCCCCTCAGGTCCTGTCTCCAAAATCCAACGGTATGCTGCATAGCAATCATCGATACCCTGAGCTCGCGTATGTTCAGGCAGTAGTCGATAGTTCAGCGAGAACACTGACGCGTTGCACAGTCTGGCCAGGCGGTCTGTAATAATCCGATGGCTTTTGGGGCTTCCTGCCAGCCAGGCGCCGCCGTGGATATAGAGAATACGGCGCTTTGGATCGCTCTCGGGCGCTATCACCCACTCACCTTTAACCGGTGAGCTCTGGGCTGAGAACTTACTGGCGAATTCGCGGTCATCACCAATAGAGTCCATATAGTTGCGGATGGCCTGCAGCCGCTCCTTGCGTCCCAGCCCCTGCGACTGACTGGCAAACTCACCCATGCTGGCAACAACGTCCGCATGCTGAGGGCTGGGTTCACCGGTGGGGGCCGGCACACTACCACTGTCGAGGTAGTCGAGATTTTCCCCGCGCAGGTAAATGAAACTGAACGCAACCAACACAGCAAGCGTAACAAGCAAAGCAAACATGCAAGATTTCCTGAACAATTCTTGCGGGCATTAAACCAGAGTCCCGGAACAGCGCAACAAGCAAAGATCATTGGCTAATCATTGAGGCATGGATTACACAGACAATGACAGTGACTTCAGAAAGAAACCGTGGACCCGAGAGCGGACAATGTCGCACATAAGATGTCGCTGGCTTGCTATTGCCCTGCTATGCCTACCGCCCTGCGCACCGTCAGCCGCCAACACGGTGGAGATAGACCGGAATGGCCAAGTACTGGAGCTGCAGATTTATGCGGCGGATGCGCAGGCATCTATACGCCGATGGGCTGACCATGTTGCAGATGCACTGACCCTGGTTTATGGCCACTGGCCCCGGGATCGCTGGCGCATGCGTGTTTATACCATCGGCACTGCCGATGCTCGGGAGCTCGACAGCAGTCGCGATGTCATTCCCTGGGCGCAGGTGAACAGAGGCACCGTGGATACCGTCACCTTCTACGTGCTGGCCGGCGCCTCCACCGAGCAACTTAATGCAAACTGGACGGGGTATCACGAGCTCGCCCACCTGCTTATCCCCTACCGTGGCTGGGGAGATATGTGGTTTAGCGAAGGGCTGGCGTCGTACTACCAGAACCTGTTGCAAGTCCGTGCCGGCCAGCTCTCCGAGCAACAGATGTGGCAGAAGCTGTATGAGGGATTTGAGCGTGGCTTGGCGGACACCGCTTTTGATGGCATACCGCTGTCCCGCGTCAGTCGCAACCTGCGACAAAATGGCGGCTATATGCGGGTTTATTGGAGCGGCGTTCGTTACTTCCTCGACATCGATCACCGGCTGCGACAGGAATCCGGCGGGGCCCAGTCACTGGATACCTCGCTCACGGATTTGAATGCCTGTTGTGCTGACAAATCGATGAGCGTACCGCAAATGGTCGAGCGCCTTGATGCACTCACAAACACCACGGTTTTTTCCGCTGAGTATCAGAGGTATCGATCATCAACCACCCTGCCAGACTACCGAGCGCTTTTTGTATCGCTGGGCTTGATTATCCTCGACGGAAAAATAGAACTCGCCGATAACACTCCCGGCGCACGCCTGCGCTCCGGCTTTGCCATAGCGCCCTGAACGGGGAGGCAGGCCTACCTGTTTACTGCCGACCAAGTGGGTATACTCGTCCTGTTGCAATCAACCGACACCGCAGATTCGTGAAGAAGCCCACCAGCAAGGAAGACATACGCGCCCAGCTAGAGCGCGAGACTGAACGGTTTTTGCGCGGCGGCGGCGAGGTTGAGAACGTACCCCGCGGTCTGGGCGCCGAGGATGCCCTGGCGCCGGGAAATGGCGCATCAAAACGCTTGTTTCTGGAACCCCCTGCCAAGCGCACTTTCGTTCCCGAGGTCGTTGCCGCCATTGAAGAACGGCGCAAGGCACTACTGAAACGCACGCCGCAACGGAAACGCAGCCGCCTGCCCCGACCTAGACGCAAAACGATCTACGACGATTTTGGCGAGCCCCTGCGCAAAGTCTGGATAGACGAGTAGGCGCCCATAAAAAAAGGGGCCGAAGCCCCTTTGGCATGTCGTAAGCGTCTTAGCTCAGACGACGACGCAGACCTGTCAGCAGACCACCAAGAGCCAGGAAGGCACCACCAGCCAGTCCAAACAGGAACAGCGGGCTCGCAGTAGTTGGCATTTCAACCACTTCTTCCTCGATCATCATGATGTCAGCTTCGTCCGGACCATCTGCATCGGCTATTGCCAGTGCGAAACGGTCTTCCGGCAGGTAGACGTTCAGCTGCTGACCACGCATCAGATCGCTTGCGCGGTACTGACGGCCACCGATCTCCGCACGCCAATCATTGGCAAGTGACACGCCGCGGCTGTCGCCCTTTGTGCCATCGGTGTGCATGGGGCGGAACGTCATACGGTTACCGCGAACGCGAACCACTTCAATAGTGACCTTCGCATACAGACTGCCATCCTTCTCGAAAACACCCTGGCAGCTTTCAGCGATATCCGGATTCATCGCCAGCACCTCGGCAGACCAGTTCAGGTCAGCGCAGGTGGGAGATGTGTCCGCAGCCATGTCAGCGGTTGCTGCATTCTGAGCCATCACCGAACCTGTTGACAGGGCCAGCGCCATACCCATTGCTACTACCATCTTCTTTTTCATGTCAATTCCTCCTTTATTGTTGATTGACATTCGTGGTGTCGAGTGACGCAGTAACGATATACCGCTGCGGCGCGTGCCCGACGAAGTAAAACGGATAACAGGTGACCAGCGTGACAGTCTGGTCGTCAGTATCTTCCAAAACATCGGTGTCTTCGATTTCAACAACGCGGATGTTGTCGATACGAAACTGTTTGGGGCCTTCGAGGGTCTCCAAGGTAAGCGCGTCGCCCACCTTCACATCCTTGAGAACCCGGAAGTAGCCATCGCGATGCCCTGCAATACCGATATTACCGCCCTCATGCGGGTAGGCCATGCCATCAATGATGCCGGCACCACGATCCATGGCGAGTTCGGAATCAGTCGGGTATAGCGGAACAGACAACCCCACGCTGGGCAGTTCCAGCACACCAATCACCGGCGGCAAGTCGGCCTTTAAACTGGCCTGATAATCT
>SPKZ01010007.1_pt1 | contig 25126 bp, 18 predicted proteins | sample 2456571 | NCBI WGS metagenome assembly SPKZ01 (sample SAMN11192286, study PRJNA482655) | marine metagenome | biome: ENVO:00000447; feature: ENVO:00000244|ENVO:00000211|ENVO:00000569|ENVO:00002023; material: ENVO:00002151; isolation source: ocean water from marine abyssalpelagic zone ... | reverse complement strand
GGTCAACAGGGTCCACAAGAGCACGCCGACGCCGTAGATGTCGGCGGCCTCTCCCAGCACTTCGCCGCGGACTTGCTCAGGAGCTATGAAGCACGCCTTGCCGTATTCCAATTCGTGGGCGGTGTACGGCAGCTGGGCGGTGATGCGCGCCGTGCCGAAATCCGAGAGTACGAGTCGCCCCTCGTGAGTGAGCATGATGCTGGATGCACTGAGGTTGCCGTGCACCAAGGACAGCGGCGCGCCGCCCTCCTGCAGCTTGTTGGAGGCGGACAGGGCGTCGAGTAGGTTCAGGCACAAGCGAGCGGCGACCGCGGGCGATGGAGCGGTGACGTTGAGCAGTGCGTTGAGATTGCTGCCGTCGATCCACTCCTGGCTGAGGGCATGAGTGCCATCAAACTCAGCGAGCTCATGCAGACGCATGGCGTGAGGCTGACCGAGCCCCGCGGCGATGCGGTATTCTGCGTAGAAGGCGCTGACCGCTGCCGGACTGTTCGCCAACTCATCGGAGAGTTGGCGCAGGGCGACCACCGGCCCTTGATTGTCACGGTAGGCAAGCCAAAGGGGGCCGAGAATGCCGCTCCCCAGTTTTCCGATAATGCGGAATGGACCGATGTGCCCGGGCGGCTCGGCTGTCTGGGAGCCGGGGCTCGATTCGCGTGGCTCATCGGGCCGCTTTGGGGATAGACGCAGCGGGATCGGAGATGGCGCTGAGCGCCGTCCGCCATCGGGTGATTCGATCTGGCTGGTAGCGCGCTGGGGCACTGGGCGTCCGGAAGGACCTGGCTGCTCGGAGATGGCTGGATCCCCGCTCACGGTGGGACGCCCGGAGGGCGGAGCCCCGGACACTAGGGGCGCTGGGACGTTCGACGATCGCCCGCTGGATTTGTCGACCAGATCCGCTGCGGGTTCGCCCACGATGGTGGCCCGATCAAATACCCCGTCGCCCTCGTCGGTAGAGTCGTCGGTGGGGTTGTCTGCTGTGGTTGCAGTCCCGCCCATAGAGGCGGCTTCCGGCTGGTCTCCAGGCTGTGTAATCCGTTCGAACACCCCTTCGCTGTCCATCTTTTCCCGTCCAGCGAGTGTCGGTCGACCCGAAGGACGTTCGTGGTCGTCTGGTTCCTCCGGCCGATACGAGACGGTGGGGCTGGTCGGGCTGTCGTCCTCGTCGGGCTCGGGGGGCTTGCCTGTAACCGCCGGGCTGGTGACCGCCATCGAGCGGGTCGTCAGGCGCGTGAGCAGGCCGCCTGCAAAAAACTCAGAGAGAGCTAGTTGGGCCTCGTTATTGGGCAATTCGCTGGCCGTCAGAATGTCCTGCAGAGTGCGTTTGCCGTCCACCAAGGCCAGTAAGCTTTGGTGTGGCCCGTCCAGATCGTCACGAAGCAGTACCAATCGCTTGGGATCCACTCGAACCACTTCATCAAGTGGCGGGAGCTCAGGGGAGGACGCGGTCACAATGTATATGATGCATGACTTGAGGCGCGGCGGCATAGTAGTGGGGATCGGCTGGCCGTCCTTCACTAGCCGCCCTTCGGCCTGAAATGACCGAGGCCCCACAGCTCAGTGCTACAGGGCCTCGGTTGGGGCGGTTCCCCGGGGTCGTCGGGAACGGACTACAGGATGGCGCCCTTGACCTTGAGGTCCATGAGCTTGTCCATGTCCAAACCGAACTCTTGGAGGACCTCGTCCGTGTGCTCGCCCATTTCTGGGGCGCGCTGGAGGGGCGAGGGTGCATTGTCAAACTGAATCGGATTGCTTACGAGTGTCAGATCTCCGTGCTCGCCGGTGTCAACGGTTTGCAGGTACCCGTTGGGCGCAACCTGGCAATCGTCGTGCACCGTGGTGGGGGTTTGCATGGCGCCCCAGGGAGTTTCCATGGTGGAGAATCGGTCGGTCCACTGAGCGAGAGTGCGCTCGCCGATGGTCTTGCTGAGCTCGGCGATGCAAGCTTCGCGATTCATGTAGCGCTGCATGCCGTCCTTGAAGCGCTCGTCCTTCTCTAGCTCCGGTCGCTCCAAGCGCTCACACACCTCGGGCCAGTAGCGGTCAGGCTGCAGGGCGAGCAGAATGAACCACTTGCCATCCTTGGTCTTGTAGGTGTTGGTGATCGGGTTGGGAGACGAGGTGCGAGGGTGGCTGGGAATGCCGCCGTCCAAAATTTTGCTCGCCACGATGTCGGGCGCCATCGTCCACATGGCGGTGTTGAGCAGAGAAACGTCCACCTCGGAACCTCTGTTCTCACGCTCCTTGCGGAACAAGCCACCCATCACGCCCTGGGCCACTGCCAAGGCACCGATGGAGTCGCCGAAAGCAGCACGCTGCATGACCGGCGCGTCGGCGCCTTCTGGAGTGATGCCGCCGCCAACTCCGCCGCGCATCCAGAATGCGGTGGCATCGTAGCCGCCCTTTTCCTTGTCGGGACCGCGAGCGCCCTGACCATGTCCGCGCACGTAGACGATCTTGTCGTTGTGTTTCTTGATGTCCTCGTACTCGATTTTGAGCTTCTGGCGCGCGTCCGGCAGGAAGTTCGTTAGGAAAACGTCGCACTCCGCGGCCATCTTGTAGATGAGCTCGAGACCTTCGGGTGTGCCGATGTCGATGCCGACGCTGCGCTTGTTGCGATTGGATTGCTGCATCAAGAAGTCCGGGCCGGGCTGGCCCATCATGAGGCCTACAGTGAGCCCGCGTTGGGCGTCGCCGCGCACAGGGTGCTCGACCTTGATGACGTCTGCGCCCCAGTCCGCGAGGATGGCTCCTGCTGCAGGCACAAACCAAAATTGTGCGACCTCGAGAACCTTGATGCCTTTAAGTACGTCTGTCATGTGCTCATCTCCGTTGGCTTTCGCGCCTCCCAGGGATTGTAACAACAGAGCCATATTTGTCCTATTGTTATATTGAGGAGGCTGTCGGCGCGGAGTTGAGCACGCCCGGCGGGCGTGGACCAGGGCATCTCGGCGGGCGTGAGCGGGTGTACAGTCTCTGGGCTGCTGGGCGCTGAAAAGCGGGGGCTGACCGGGCATCGAGGGGGCGCTCACCGGGCCTCGAAAGGGTGTAGTTGTCTTGGTTGGCGGGCGCTAAATGCCCATTTTGTGGTGTGTCATCGGGACCTCACATACGCGTTTGCGCTGGTTATTCCTTCTCCGCTGGGTTGTGTATTTCGGAATCGATCTGGTCGGCAACGTTGGCGAGCCAAGTGGCTCCGGAGTTCAAGAAACTCTCTCCGATTCGGACGAAGCCGATCGCGGTGGTGGTGCCGAGCTGCAGGAGGGAGCCTGCGAGGCGAAGGGCGGGTGCTGCCGATGCCGTTTGCTTAGTGGGTGTCATAGGGCGACTTTCACGTTCGGGGAGGGCAGGGGTCGGGGTCGTGTTGCCCGAGGATGTCGAGCTCGCTGGTGATTTGTTCGAGGATCCGGGCGCTAGCCTCCGAATTGGTATCGGGGCTGGCGCCGAAAAGACTGTCTGCGAAGCGTTGCAGGGCGTTGGGTTTGTTTTGAGTCATGGCGGGTTTTCCTAGGCTGCGTTGCTGCACTCAGTTGCGGAGCTTCAGTTCCTTGGCGACGACAGTGTCGATCTCGTGGGCCACCTGACCGAGGATCGTCGCGCTTGAGGTCAGCAATGTCTGTCCAAGTCGAAGCAGCTCGCCGGTGGTGTTCGTGCCGACGTCGATGAAGGCGTTGATGATTTGAGTGGTTTCGGCGTTGAGGCGGATTTCGGTGTTGTTCTTCATGATTTGATTCTCCGTTGATGCCGGCTTGATACCGACTGTGTGTGTCACGCCAGGGAATATGTGTCACGGGGTGACACTTGTCAACGAAGATTGTGTCACGTATGCGGCGGCGTTGCATAAGTGTTAGTAATTAAACATAAAAAAGCGTGACTCATTTTGCGGAGCCCTCACCTGCACGGTCTTCACGGAAGCAAACTGGCCATTTGAACGTGTCACGCTATTTTGGCTAGAGCGCCGTCCGGACAGTTACTGTCGGACTGTCAGCGAAGCCCATGTGGGCAACTGTGCGATATTGCGAATGTTCCTTGTTTGCACAGAATGCGAAGTTTTCGTGCAGTGCCGCTGTGGGTTGGGTGCCGGCAGATATTGTCCGGCAACAAGGTTGGCAAGCCGCCACCGGGATGGGGCGCTTCCGCCGCGGTGGCGTCCCATCGGAGGGCTGGGTGTCGGAGCAAGAGTGCCCGACGGCGCCGACGGAGTCGGAGTTGTGCTCGGCCTAATTACGTCGGCGACCAGCCAGGTCTTCCCGCCTCGCCTCGATTTTGCGGCTCTTCGTGTGGCATCCATGTCACAGCGGAGTGTGCCAATGCTCAACATCGGTGGCTCAACGGATCGCTGAGCGACGGGGACGTTTCGTTTCGGTTCGGCGCTTAGTGACAGCGGCAAGCGGCTCTTCCGCGATATTTCCATGAGTGCTGTCGGGAGAAGTACGGACAAGGGCGGGAAATGACGCGGCGTGTTTCGCGCTGAACTCTGTCCGGCCGACTCTCCCTGCAGTGGCGTTAAACATCTGGCACTGCCCGTGCATAGTTGTCTGTTGTCCTCTCGGACAAACCACTGATTCTCCCATGCTTTCGAATCTTCTTTTTTGCTTCTCTCCGCTTTCCCAAGAAAACAGGGACCGGCAGGGGGTGCCGACAATGACACTCCCTAGTTCGCTCGACCTCGCGGTATTCCGTATGTCGACGTCGAGCTTCGTGGTCCCCCGCAAGTCCTAGTCTCCGTTTTTTGGGAGTTTCCCGATCTGACGAAGTGGTGGCGCCACTCTCTCATCCCCCCGATCCCCACACACCTAACGCTTGAGGTTCCCCATGTCCGACCAACTTAGCAGTCGCCAGTCACATGCCCGACTCAGGATCCCGAACGAAATCGCGAACCTGTCCACCGCTCCCGCGCGCAACGAGCTCACGCGTCTGCGATTGCTCGCCCGTGAAGCCGATTCCGATGCCTTGGGCGAGGGAGCGTGCATGCGTTCCGTGTGGCAAGACGTGTTGAAGCAACGGCTCAGCATCGCTACCACCTTCTCCGATGCGACTCGACACTATGTGGTGTTGCGCGAGGGGGCGCCCGTGATCGCTGAGCCGCTCAGTCAGCGTGAGTGCGATATTCTTTCTCGGGTCCTGTTGGGCCGCACCGGCAAGAGCATCGCCCAAGAGATTGGTCTCGCGGGATCCACCGTTGCCACCTACGGCACCACGGGATTGCGCAAGCTCGGCATGCAGTGCCGGGAACACGCTGTGCCCCTGGCACTCTTGATGCGCGTCGAGTACCAGCTAGCGGCAGGCCGTACCACTGAGTACATGATGGATGGCGCGATTTACGTCGTTGTGAGCGTGGCTCTGAGTGATTTTTGCCTTAACTCGGAACTCACCGCTGCCCAGAGCCGGGTGCTACGTCTGCTCTTGTCTGGCGCGTCCAACGCAGACATCGCGGTGGATCGCAGGACCTGTCTGCACACAGCGGAGAATCAGGTAGCCGCCGTATTCGGCAAGTTCTCGGTGAGCAACCGCTTCCGTTTGCTAGATCCGGTTCTTGAGGCAGGACAGCCCGTCAGCGCCGCGCTCGCCGTCTCCTAGCAGGGTGGCTGCAGGCCTTTGAACAGCGACCGTTACTGTCGCGGTTGCCCGAGCCACGCCTCGCAGTCGCTGTGGCTTCAGAGCTGTGGCTTCAGAGCTAGCGGATTCAGAGTGGGTCGTGACGATGCAAGATGGTGCCGTTCTGCCCGCCGGTCCAGACGTGACCATCGCCGGAGCTCCACACATCATTGAGGGAGTTCTGGGTGCCCGCCGACTCTGCTTGCCAGCTGACGCCATCATATCGCAGGATGGTACCTCCCGTGCCGACGGCGAAGACGTTGTCTGCGGCGTTGGCCCACACTCCGTTCAACGAGTAGGTCTCACTGTCCTGGGCCGTGGTCCACGATTGGCCATCGTATTCGAGGATCAGTCCGCCGCCACCGACGGCCCAAACGTGACTTTCGTCTATGCCATGAACGGCGCGGATGGACGCGGTGACGCCGCCCCCGGGGCCGCTGGGTACGGGGATCCAGACCGCGCCGTTGTAGTGCAGGATGGTGCCGCCTTCGCCGACGGCCCAGACGTCGTCCGGGCTCGTGCCCCACACGTCGAGCAGATCCGTAGTGAAGCTGGAGGGCACACTCACCCAGTTAGAGCCGTTGAGCAGCGCGCGTTCTCCGCCGCCGCCTACGAACCAGCCGTTTTGCCCGTTGGTCCAGACCCCTCGTAGCCATGCGGTGGTTGAGGCCGGCATAGAGAGCCAATCCGTGCCATCGAAGTGCAGGGCGTTGCCCCCCGTGCCGACGGCGTAAGCATTGTCGGCACTCAGTGTGGTGACCGCGTATAGAGCACGGTCGGTGCCGCTCGCTTCTTCGGTCCAAGCCTGCCCGTCGAAGTGCAGGCTTCGATCGCCGACCGCCCAGATATCGTCGGCGCTACTCCCCGAGATGGCCAATACATTGTCGAGAGTGCCACGCGCCACGACCGTTCGCGCCGGACCCGTCCAGAGCATCATGCTGCCGCGCTCACCGACGGCGAAGAGCGACTCGCTATCGCCCCAAGCTCCCAAAAAGTCGTCTGTATGTCCGGCGGGGTTCGGCGACCAATCCGGGGCGACCGTGGGACAAGATCCCCCGTTGATGCCTCCGTCCAAGGGCAGGGCATTGCCGCCGCCGACCTCCGCGCAGCGGATGACGCCATCCCAGGTGAACACCACGCCGTCCAAGCCGACGACCTGCGCTCGGTCGGGACCGCTCACCACAATGCGGCGAAATTCGCCCACAGCGTCGACGCTATCTCCGGTGGCCATGTTACTCCAGCTATCGCCATCGAAGCGGCGAACAACGGAACGCTCGCCGGCGATCCAAACGTTGTCGGTGGAGCTGCCGTGCACGCTATAGAGATCCCGGCGGGTGCCTGGATTGATATCGATCCACTCGATGCCGTCCCAGTGCACGGCGGTGCCGTTATTGCCGACTGCCCAAATCTCGATCCCGCTGGACCAGACGCCCCGCAGATCGTTGACGGTCGGACTGGCCAAGGAGGTGATGTTGCCGCCAGCTATTTCGTAAATGACACCGCCGCTGCCGACGGCCCAGACCGTGCTGCCGTCGGACCAAAGCCCCAAGAGATCGGGCAGAGCACCTGCTCCGGCGTCGCCTATGCTCGGCAATAGGTGTTGGGTCCAGCTATCCCCCGTGCGCTGCCACAGCTGTCCGGCATTGCCCGCCACCCATACGTCTCCGCTGCTATCGGTCCAAACTGCGTTGAGACGTTCCGTGGTGGGCGCGGGGGCTGAGTTCCAGCGGGTGCCGTCGTGCCACAGCGCGGTGCCGATTTCACCGACCACCCAGATGTTTTCCGTACTGGTGCCCCAAGCGGCCAGCAGAGTGTTGCCCTGAGGTAACGGGGTTTCCCAACACCAGTTGTCTTCGCTGCAGATGCCGAAGTAGTCGTCGGGCACAGCGCTGTCAGCGGAGGAGGAGTCGGCTCCGGGGGAGGAGGAGTCGGCGCAGAGTGTACTGCCGCAGAGTGTGCTGCCGCCAGCCTCAGTGAGCAGCCGACCCGGAGGGGCTTGCCCGCTGGTGCACGCGAGAGCTGCTATCAGGCCGGAGGGCAGGAGTAGTGATACGGACGTGAGACGAATAAAAGGGTCCACAGCGGGGCTCCTCCAAAGAATGGGATGCGGGCTAAGAATCAGTTAGTCGGGCAAGGGTCGCAAGTCACGCCGTTGCCGCAGCCGTCGGGACCGCTGTAACCACAGTTTATTGCGCAATTTAGTGGTGTGCAGCAGGAGCCCGAGACGCAGTATTGGCTATTGGGGCAGCCGCCGCAGTCGACATCCTGCCCGCAGCCGTTGCTGATGGACCCGCAGGCGGTGCCCGGGCCTGAATTACATTCTGGGGGCGCACAACACTGTCCGCCGTCGCAGAGCTCGTTGCCGGGGCAATTGCCACAATTCAGAGGCGTGCCGCAGCCGTCGCCGCTGAAGCCGCACTCAACGCCGCGATCTTCGCAGCTTTCCGGAGAGCAGCAGCTGTTGAAGCGGCAGACGTCGTCGTCAGGACAAGATCCGCAGGGTATCGTACCGCCGCAGCCGTCCGGCGCATCCCCGCATTCACCGTCGCCGCATGCTGCGACCTCCCGCGGTGTGCACAAGGAGCAAACGTTGGCGGTGCCGGTTGTACCACCGCCGCCCCCGCAGACTTCGCCGTTGATGCAGGGGGAGTTGCCGCAGTCGGCTTGCCCACCGCACTCGTTCGATACGCTTCCGCAGTTGAGACCGCCGGGGCAGGCAACGGGGCTGCAGCAGTAGCCGCGCTGGCAGACGTCTTCGTTGCCCGGACAGTCGCCGCAGGAGGGGGAGCCGCCGCAGCCGTCGGCGATGCTGCCGCATTCTCGGTCCCCGCACGTTCGGGGCTGACAGACCTCGCAGACGTTGGCGGTGCCGTTGCCCCCGCAGGTCTCGCCGTTGACGTTACAGTCGCCGCAGTCGAGCGTGTCACCGCAACCATCGCCGATGGCGCCACATTGCGCCCCGAGTTCGTCACAGGAGCGAGGCGTGCAGCACTGGTTGTTGTTGCAGACACCTTGTTGGTCAGGGCAGCTGCCGCAAGGGATCGTACCGCCGCACCCGTCGCTGCCGGAACCACACTCCAGTCCGCGTTCCTCGCAGGACTCTGGCACACAGGCGCGACACACATCGTCGACGCAGATCTCACCCGGCAAGCAGCTGCCGCACTCGACGTTTTCGTCGGTGCAGCTGCTCTGAACTTGGCTGCAGTTGGCGCTCTGGTTGGTGCACTCGATCGGTATCGGAGGCGGCAGGCACTGATTGCCGATACAGCTGAGGCCGGAGGGGCAGGAGTCGCCACAGTTGATGCTGTCCCCGCAGCCGTCGCTGATAGAGCCGCACTCAAAGCCTTGGAGCTCACAATTGGTCGGTACGCAGCCGCCGCACTGGCTGCTCATGAGATCGCAGACGTCGTCGTCTTCGCAACCGCCGCAATCCGTGGTGTCGCCGCAGCCATCCGAAAACGTACCGCAACTGCCACTCGCACAGGCCGCGGGTACGCAGCTACCGCATTGACCTGTGTTGCCGTCACAGACCTCGCCGGCATCACAGGTGCCGCAATAGATGGCCTCTCCGCAGGCATCCCGGATGATGCCACAGGCCACCCCGGCGGAGTCGCAGGCTTCCGTTTGGGAAACGCATTCCCGGAGGGTTTCGCCACACAGCTGTCCGTCGCCGCAGGTACCGCACAACAGCGTTCCGCCGCAGTTGTCACTGATGGCGCCGCAGTGCACGGATTCGTCTTCGCAGGTGGTCGGCACGCAGCCGTTGCCACCGAGAGGCCCGTTGCCGGGAGTGCCGGTAGCTCCTGTGCCATTGCCACCGAAAGCGAAGCCGCCCCCGGCTCCGTTGCTGCCGCCGCTGCCACTCGCGCCGCTGCCGCTCCCGTTGTTGTCAGCGTCGCTGTTTCCGTCCAGCAAGCCGCCGTCACCAGTGCCACCGCCTCCCGTGCCTGCATCATCCGTGCTGGAGCAGGAGGCGCTGAAACCGCTGCTCACCAACAGGGCAAAAACGATGCTGGTCCAGCGAACTTGACGCGAATATTCCATATCTAAAGCATAGCTTCCGCCCCACCCGAGGGCGCGGTATTTGGCCGAAGAGGTGGGGGATCTGCCTACCCGGTCATGGGGGGCCAGGACGGCTGCTTGGGGTTTTTCAGTAGATGACGGATTGGGTGATGCCTTCGAGATCCATGCCGCCGGGATAAAGATAACTTGTGTAGGTTCCGTAACCGTACACCACGATCCCAAAGGTTTCGTCGGCGCTGATGCGATGGGTCTCTTGAGCGCGGTTCAGCTGGTGGCGCGCGACCGAGTAGCCGCTGTCGCCGATCGCCTCGAATTCGGAGAATTCAAGAAACTGACCGTCCAATTCAACGGCAGAGCCGCTCGGCGCGATGACGTTCACGAAGTTATCGCGGTAGCTGTTCGACGCGACGAACAGATAATCGGTGCGAAACTGAGCGGTCGGAACGGCGAAGGCCATGCTCGGATCCCCCGTACGGTTTTCGACGACGCTCTCTTCGCCCTGCAGATAGTGCGCGACCAGAATTGCCTGGTCCGAGGTGATCTCGATGTCTTGGGTGACCGAGCCCAACTCTAAGATAGGGTTTTCCGCGGTCAGCGTGATGGGTTCCATCGCACCGGGCACAGGAGGATTGACGGTGACCGTCGTGTTGTCCTCGACAGTGGCGATACGTACGACATGCGGGGCGCGGGCCGCAGGAACAGCGGGGAAGGTGACGAGATAGGACGTGCCGAGGGTTTCGATGGGAAACACGACGTGTTCGATGTGGTCGCAAGCGTTGGTGGTCGCCTCCGGAATATTGGCACAACTGTTCCCGGCGATCACTTGAATGGGTGCGCTGGAGACCACTCGGGTACCGCTGATGTCACTGCCATAGCCACCGCTGGACTCCCCGCTTGCCAGAAGCTGCAGCACGTCGCCCTGTTGGAGACGGACGCTGCCTTCTCCCGTGGTCGTGATGCCGGCACCGGCGATGAAGCTGCCACGCCCGAATAGTTCAACGTCCGTGTTGTCTTCGGTTGCGGTGATGGTGAGAAAGCCGGTCTTGTCTTGGGTCGAGGGCCAACCCAAGGACGTGTAGCTACGGCCGAGGGTGGTACTGGGGAGAAGCAGGGACGCGTCGTTGGAGTAGGACAGACAGCGGTCGTTGTTCAAGTTGGCAGTGTTGTAGCCGGGGCACTGGTTACCCAGGGGGCAGCCATCGGGGATTGGATCCTGCTCGAAACGCAAGGGGCTCAACTGGTATACGGTGATCGGTTGGTCACTGCGCAGGTGGTAGGCCCCGCCTGGGACGATGCCGGTACCGCCTGGGGCCGGCGCCACCTGGCAAGCGTTGACCTCTCCGCCCTTGAGCTCGTCGACCCAGGGCAGTTCGATGGTCTTGAGCTCGCCGGGTGCCAGATCGTACGTCTCGGTAAACAGGCTCCCACGGTCGAGGGTAATGACAGTAGGCAGATCGCCCGCGTTGGCGACCGCTACGGCGAAGCGGAAGCCGTTCCACACAGGATTTGGCGTGATGGTCGGGTAATAATCACAGCCCAGGTAGCTGGATTCAAGCTCGCCGGGGGAGCAAGCGCCTCGGCAACCGAGTGCCTCACACACCATGCCCTGGGTGGTGTCGCAGACAAAATCTCGAAAGCCCCCGCCGTTGGGTACGCAGCGGGTGGCGATACCGTTCTCGCAGCTTTCGGTGCCAGGTATGCACGCAATACAGCCCAGAATTGGCGAACAGATTTTGTTCGAAGCGGAACAGTCCTCCGCGTCTACGATGTTGCCGTTGCCGTCACAGCTTCGCGCCATGTCGCCGTCGCAGCTGAACTCCCCGACGGCACAATTGAACAGAGCGCCGCCCCCCGCGCCGGAGTCGCCGTTCGGCGAGGAGCCCGCATCGCCGCTGGTCGCACAGCTCGCGAAGGCGATGCCGCTTATCGCGGCGATACTCCCGGTCCCCCGTAGCAATGCAGAACGGATGGGGGAATGGGCACGGCGAGCCAGCGAGAAGGTCATTGCCTTGAGCATAGCCTGGTCTGCGGCTGCGGCTGCGGGCCGCTGAGGGGCGTCTCCGAGACCCGCCGCTCAGCGGCTGTGCTGGTTTAGAGCGGCCGGTTCAGAGCTGCCAGCTCCCGGTAGCCAGCGGACCGGCACCCAGCAGCCAGTAATGACCGCGGCGAGCGCCGGCAGCATGCGGGCTATTTTATGTTGAAATCGGCAGATCTTCCGGCCGTCTGATGTATATTTGGCCTTGGCCTTGGCCTTAGGCAATTGGGTCAGAGTTATGGCGCGACGACCTCCCCAACCCACGGCACGAATGGCGCCGGTCATCGTGATCCTAGTTGTGGGTGGCACCCCCGAGCTAATGGCGATTTGTCAGCGAGCCGCTGTACTCTCGGCAGGGGATGCGGTGCTACCGGCAGCAGTGGACAGGCTTGCCACGATCGCGGCCCAGTGCCGGCCCGCGGTGATGGTCATCCCCGAGGAGCATTTCAAGCAGGACGAGGAGGAGCTCATCGCGTTGGCCCGCGACGTGAAAGGCCGAATTGTCGTGGTGCCCGAAGGCGTAAGCGACGAGGTGTTGCTCGCTCCCGTCTTCAAGCGAGAGTTCACGGAAGCCGCTGCTGCCCGCAACCAGGGCTAGTGGCTTCCCGTCCTACCTGGCGCGGGCGGGCCGGCGCGGGCGGGTCAGCTTACAGTTCGAATCCGTAGAGCTTCGCGGCATTGCCACCGAAGATCTTGGCTTTGTTTTCGGCGCTGATGCCTTGGGACATGCTGTTGATCAGATAGCGCGAGTGGGGCCAATCGGTGATGTGATGCGGAAAATCGCTGAACCACATCATGGTGTCCACGCCTACGGCATCGCAATTCTGCACGCCGAATTGATCGCTCACGAGGCCGACCATGCAGTTGCGGTCGTAGTAGTCGCTGGGCAGCATGGAGAGGTTGACGTTGCACCAGTAGCGGTTGCGGCGGTAACGGTCATCTAGCTCTTGCTTGAAGAAGGGAACCCAGCCGGAGCCGACCTCACCGCCGACGACCTTGAGCTTGGGGAAGCGCTCGAAGACACCGTTAAAGATGAACTCAGCGAAGAGTGTCGGCATGCGACTCATGGTTGTTGAGAAACCCACGAGCTGCGGGGGGCCGCCTTTCTTGGCTCCGATGCGCATCGTCTTGTACTGGGGCGGCGTCAGTCCGACGTGTACCTGAATCGGCAGGTTCAGCTCCTCGGCGACTGCCCAGAATTTGTCGTCTGCCTCGGACAAGATGAACTCGCCGCTGGGCCACGTGGCGAGACCCAGGCCGACGGCTCCCGCCTCCTTGGCGCGGCGTGCCTCGGCGATGGCATCTTCGATACCGGTGGCGGGCATTTGCCATACGGCTTTCAGACGCGTTGGAGCGGTCTTGCAAAAATCGCTGATGAAGTTGTTGTAGGCCTTCATCGCCTCAAACGAGAACTCCTTGTCCTCTTGGAACATGAAGTAGATCATCGTGCGTTGCGGGGGGAAGAACACCGCGCCGTGCACGCCGTCCTGATCCATGAGCTCGAGGCGCCCCTTGGGCTGGTAAATGCCTGGGTGCATCTCGTCGTATTTGGTACCGGTCCACTTGAGGGTTTTTGGCGTTTGATTCATCGCCGCCACTAGGCCCAGGCCTTCGGCGTGTTTGCCTAGCTGCCAGGCGTCGCCGCCGTCTTCGTCTTTGACCAACTTGGGCGCCATGTCTTGGAACTTGGCGGGCATCCATTTTTCCCAGATGTCCGGGGCTTCGATGACGTGTTGGTCACAGTCGATGATCTTAAAGTCGCTCATAGCGGTATTCTTTCTTGTCGGCGGGGGCTCGGGGGGCGTGCCCGATCAGCTGCGTTTCGGTGCAGCATCGTTTCGGCACAGCATCGGCCGGCACAGCATCGGCCGGCGAAGCCCAAGGCTGCCCACTTTGGGGGGTCGAGCCTTGTCCGTCTAGCGGGATCGGGCGAATCTCTTACGATTGTTCCAGCTTGAAGCTTCGAACTGTTAGTGCGGGGTCGCCTTGTATGTAGTGACCGACATGAAAACTAACAATCATATGTGAGACCGAATCAGTGCAGTTCGCGGTTCGGAAAAAGGCCGGGATTTCTACCGCCGCAAGATGCTTCCATGAGCTCGGAGGATCGCGTCCGTGCTTTTCGTGTTGATGACGGACCAACAGACTCTGCGGTGGTGTTGGGTTGGATATACTGGGGAGCCGGGCGGTTCGGAGCTGGCTGTGAACGAGCCAGTAAGCTGAGCAGACAGCGGCGATTGGATGGGGCTTAGGTCCGGCTCTGGGTCCAAAGAGGCAATTCTGGCACCGATCGGCGAATCTACGGCGGATCTACGGCGGATCTACGCACACTCTTTCGAGGCTGTGACTTCGGCCTGACACAACCGTGACGGGCGCTAGCTATATCCAGAGCATGAGCAGCTCCCCCTCAGTACGGGCCCCGCGTGGTTCCGCGGATGGTGATCGCATTGCTTGGGGCCTTTCGGCTCCCTTCTTCGTGCTTCACCTGTCGCCGCTATTGTTGATCTGGGTGGATCTAGAAGCTCGCCACATTTGGTTGGCGGTGGGTCTCTACTTTGCCCGCATCTTTTTTATCACGGCGGGTTTCCATCGCTACTTCTCGCATCGCTCTTACAAGATGAATCGCGGCATGCAGTTCGCGATGGCCTTCCTAGGTCAGACTTGCATTCAGAAGGGCACCCTCTGGTGGGCGAGCCATCACCGTCTGCATCACAAACATTCTGATGAGATCGCGGATGCCCACTCTCCCAAGGATGGGTTCTGGTGGTCTCACGTCGGTTGGATCTTGTGTCACAAATACCAAGGCACTGAGTGGGACCGCATTCGCGACTTTGCAAAATTTCCCGAGCTGGTCTGGCTCAACAAGTGGCATGCTTTTCCTGGCATCGTCGCCATGGTTGTGTGTTTTCTAGTGGGTGGCTTGCCCGCACTGACCGCGTTCTTGCTCTCTACGATCGCAGTTTATCACGGCACATTCACAATCAACTCGGTCGCCCATGTGTTCGGCAGCCGGCGATACGTCACCAAAGACACCAGCCGTAACTCGTTGATCTTTGCGCTGCTCACCCTCGGTGAAGGCTGGCACAATAACCATCACTATTATCAATCCGCCGCTCGGCAGGGATTCTTTTGGTGGGAGATCGACATCACCTGGTACTTGCTGAAGCTGATGAGCTGGCTCGGCTTGGTGCGCGACTTGCGTCAGCCATCCCAAGAAGTGCTCGCGCGCAATCGCGTCAAAGACAACGTGGACGTGGGTATGCTCGCCCCTACTGCCGAAGCGAGCTAAGACTGACGTGAGTCTTCCGGGCGCGCGCTAAGCACTGACGGTTGTGCGGACACACCCGCAGGGCGCTGTGTAGGTGGACGCTCTTTTGGCCGTGCCGGCCTGTCTACCCTGAACCGGCCATTGGGTTGGCGGCAAGCATTGGGCTTGTCTGTGAATTCGGTGTCATACTGTGAGCGGTACACATGGGTCTTCGGCGAGGATATCAGTGGTTCGGCATCGGACCCTTGCTTCTGTGGATAGTGAACTGCTCGGTGGGTGATTCCTTCACGCCGCAGCCATCCGGTTTGCAATTTTTGGACGGAAGTTCGGCGGGTGGTGCGACCTCTACGGGCGGCGCGAATTCGGTAGGCGGGGCACTGGCCGACGTCAGCGCGGGCGGCATTGGTGGGGGAGCGGGCGACGGCGGTATCACGGACAGCGGCCCCAGCGATGTGAGCCGGCGGGAAGTCGCTCCACCGGTTACGGGCTTTTTGGATGGCGAAGCGGGCCCCCCTGAGGACGTGGGCGCGCCGGACGCAGGCAATCCCTGCCCGGTGATCAGCGGCCAGTGTTCGCTGTTCTGCGGCGTCATCATGGCGGACAGCGCGGCGTGTTCGTTGTTCAGCGATCAGGCGGATTGCGAGTGCAGCTGCGAGACCGATTACCGGACGCCGGAGTGCCAAGTCGGTTTCGATGATTTCGCCCTCTGCACAATCGAAAATTCGAGCGAGTGCTCGGGGTCGAGTTTTACGACGGATCTAGTGTGCGAAAGCGATCTGAGCGCGTTCCTGGCCTGTGGGGCGATGTCCGACGCAGGGGCGGTTTGTGCCGATGTGGCGGGCTGTGAGGCCTATTGCGAATTGGTCGTGCCCCAGGGTTGCGAAGACCAAGGGGAAACGGTTGCTGAGTGCATGTGTCAATGCGACCAGCAGCTGCGCGGTTGCGAGGCGGAACTCGACACTTTCGTCAGCTGCGGCAATGGTGATGGCGGCGTGTTGCTGAGCTGCCAGAACGATGAACTGACCGTGCCCGAAACCTGCAACACGGAATTCGTGGCGATGCAGAACTGTTTCGGTCCCGACGCTTCTCAATAACGCGGCTCGCTGCACGGGAATCTCTACATTGGGCGTTAGCGGGGCGAGTTCGGCGTGCACGTTACTGCTGAGGCGCGCACTGGAAAGTGATGTCCCAGCCGCTGACAGTGGGACCATCGTCGCCGACCGGGACCAGATCGATCTTGATCTCGAAAAAGTCTTTTCGCGTATTCACTCCGCTGCCGAGGGCGGTGAGCAAATTGACTGGGCAGAGAGGGCCCGGACCGGCTTGCCCGCAGGAGGAGTTTCCGTTGGCCGTGCTGGCGGTGGCGAGAACGATCCAGGGTTCCGCGGCGAGTCCCGCTTCGGACTCGGCGGTGCGGGCGCTAAAGTTGACGCTGGAGGCTCCCGGCGTGCTGGACTCATAGGTCAGCCATGACCACTCCGGATTGCTGGCGTTAGGGATGGTCGAACAATCTGACTGGTAGGACTCGGTGTAGCTAGTGGCCACGGGCGGCGGATCGCCTGGATCCACGTACGGGTTGGGCGGGGGGGGAGCTGTGGGCAGACAGCCGACCTCGATGGACAATCGAGCAGTGACGTCGCGCTGAACCCGGGTGCAGGCCGTGGGGCACATGCGGATTTCCGCCGGGTTGCTATTGTCGTCGTAGTACCACTCGTCGTCGTTGGCGACGTTGCAGCCGCTGACGTCCGTCACCTGATTGAGAATGCCGCCTGCGGGCACCACCGGCGGTACGGCGATTTTCGGTCCCTCGCAGACGATGGGGTAGGTGAAGGCACAGGCGGTGTCGGTCCAAGTCCCGCTGGTCGTAATGACCATACAGTCCGAGCTGGCCCCGTTGGGCTCGCCCCCGGCCCAGGCGTTGAAGCCGACAGGTACGGTGAGAGCGACAGTGTCCATATCGCCCTTGCACACCGAACGCCTGTCGAGGCTGCAGTAGCGATCGCTCCAGCGCTCGGACGAGCTGTAGGTTCGCATGCAGTCCGAATTGTCCGAATCGTTGGGCTCGCTGCCGCCGTACCAATTGGTGTAGGTACCAGCATCGGGTTGAGGCGAGCCGCTGCCGGTGCCCGACCAAAACAAAGTGCCGTCGGGCCAGCGCCATTGACCCTCCACTGCGCGATCGTTTCCGCCCAGCCAGATTTCCGAGCTGGTGAAACTGACAACGAAGGTGTGCTCCTCCGCGCTGAGCACGGAGGTCAGATCCCAGCTGGCGCCCAGGCTTTGGCAGGCGTTCTGGGCATCGCTCCAGTTGTTGGTGCTGGAGTTGTAGTAGTAGCAATTGGTGCCGAACTCGGAGCCGATAGAACAGCCGGAGCCGGTTCCAGGAATTCCGAAGTTCGTTCCGTCGTGCCAGTCCCAGGTGCCCTCGCTGGCGATGTCGTCACCGCCGAGCCAGGTCGATTCAGTGATGAACTCGTCGATCTGTGAGTTCTCGGCGGCAGAAGTGACGATGGCTGCATCCCAGCCGGCGCCATAGGCCTGGCAGGCCGCCCGCGCATTGGCGTAGGTGTCAGACGGCAGCACGGCGTAGCAGTTGCCATCGGGGGCTTCGAATTCGCCGGTGCGGCAGGTGAGGGAGCCGTACTCTGGCCCTTCGCAAATGTAGTCGCGCCTATTGCTGCAGGAGTAGTCATTCCAGTCGCCGCTGGGCTCCAACTCCGCGCAGTCGCCGCTGCCGCTCGGCTCGCTAGCGCCCCAGTTCTCAAAGGCGAAGGCTTCGCCGTTGGTCCAGGCCCAGCTCGAGTTATCCTTGAGCCCGATGAAGGCGTCGCTATTGTAGGAGCTGACATTCAACGTAGTGAGGAAGTCGTTTTCGACGGAATCAGTGATGGACGCGAGCTCCCAGCCCGGCCCGAGCACGCGGCAGTTGGCCTTCGCCTTGTTTTGGGAGACGCTGACCGGATCGATGTAATAACAATGGCCGTCTGACTCGGTCTGGTCGTTCAGGCAGTAGTCTGGCTCGGTGGAGGCGGGGCGAGGGATGTAGTTAACCACTGCCAACTCGTCGTCCAGGTTCTGCGGGTTGCGCAGGGTGAAATTGCAGTCGATGACGTCTTCAGCGATGGTCTTCAGCGAGTCGATGATCTGATCGGTCACGTTGCCGTTGCTCGATGAGATAAAGAAAGCCGAGCCGCCGCCGGCCGTCGCGATGTTTTCGATGGTGGTCTTGCTCACGCCTTCGATACCGATGACGTAGGTGGGGACACCCGTGGCGGTGTAGGCGGCGCCCGCGACGTTGGCGACGTCGGTGGCGTTCCCGCAGTCGTTGGGCTCGCCGTCGGTGACCAGCACCACCGCGTGGATATCGTCTGTGAAAATGGTCTGTCGGTTGGCGCCCCAGACGAGAGCGCCCTCAAGGGCGACCCGCATAGGCGTGTAGCCACCCGGGGATTCAGCGCTGAGTGCCGCCATCATGGCCGTCTCTTGCACGTCGATGGCTCCTGTTTGGGGCTTGAGCTGCCTGACGTCCACTTGGGGAATCGAGCACGTGGCTACGCTGCAGGTGCTGCCGTTGCACTGGGTAGCGACATTGTCGTCGGGGAAGAAGCGGAGCCCTACGGCAAGGCCAGCGGAGGCCGGATCGCTGACGAAGGACTTCATCGCGCCCATCGTGGACGCCCAGCGGGTCGGGGTGTCGTCGTCCATGGACCCCGAACGGTCGATGACGAACATGATGTTGACGGACTTGATGGTGGCCCGATCGCTGGTGCCGGAACAGATGGGCGTGCCGCAACTATTGGAAAAGTAGAGGCCCCAGTTGTCGCCGGTTTCGCACTCGTCCGGCAGCTCGGTGCCGTCGAGGGGGTTGACGATCATTTCCGCGCCGTCAGGGATGCCCGCACAAGGTGAGTTGATGCACCAGCCCGGAGGCACCGCTTCACTGGTCGTGCAGCTACCGAGGGAGAGTCCCATGTCCGGCGGGTTAGAGCGAAACTCGCCGCTATCTTCTGGGAAGTAGGCGACTTTGACCCCGGGCGGTGCCCACGCGTTGCCGTGGTTACACACGGTGACAAACTCATTGGTGCCGTCGTCGCAGGCCATGCCGAGGCTCAGATCGTAGTCGTCGCAGGAGTTCTGATCGCCGGCGAACCACATCACACAGGCGCCAGACGCTGGCGTGGGACTGCCGTCCTCGCAGTAGGCCCCGCAGACGCTTTCCACCATGTCGACACAGCTCTGCGTCCACCCCGTGTTGGTGGGCCCGACGCCTCCGCTCAGAGTTGGGCTGCCGGGACCCTGGCAGATGGATTGGTTGCTAGCTTCACAACCTTCGTCGTTCCAGTCGGCGCCGTCCCAGTATTCCCCACAATCCTGGCCGTTGTAGTTGTTGGGCTGTCCCGATCGCCAATCGTCGTAGCCGACGGAGCTGCTGTCGCTCGCCCACACCCAATTGCCCTCGCTGGAGCGGTCGTTGGCGCCGATCCAGTAATCGTCGTTGTCAAGCACGGCCAAGATGGCGTTGTTGTCGGTGGAGTTATCGATCTTGGCGAGATCCCAGCCAGCTCCGTACAGAGTCGCGCAGTCGCCGCGGGAGTCCACCCAGTCATCGCTAGTAGAGGTGATGGCGAAACAGCTCGTGCCGTCGTTGGATTCTATTTGGTTCTCGCCGCAGACATCGCAGCTGGCGGGAGTGGTGTTGGGGGGCTGACACTCTGTCGCGATGGCGTCGATGCACGCCTGATCCCACGTGGTGTCGCAGCAACTGGGCATGGTGTCGCAGATAGCGAAAACGCAGCCATTGCAGTCCTCGTTCAAGGCGGCGCCTGTGACGCACGCGTCGTGAGTGCATGCGGTGCTGGCGGTGTCGCAGCAAGAAGCGTCCAGGTTACAAATCTCCGTGACGCAGGAGTTGCAGTCGTCCGTCAGGGCGATGCCGGTTTCACACAGGGAGTGTTCGCAGCTCTGGAATGTGGGTGAATTGCAGTAACTATTCTGCTGGCAGTCCTCCGCCATCACGCAGGGTTCATTGAATAGATCGAACAGCGAATTCGTCGGGAAGTTGTTGAAGGTCCCGCTGGCCCAATCGAATTCCACAGTGGGGCCCACAACATCGGGTCCAGCATCGAACACCGGCACTACGACATCGGGGGCCGCGTCCTGGAAGATGGGAACCAAGCCGCCGTCCGGCGATTCTACGAACTGCGAGCAGTAGGGGTTGCAGGGGTTGTTCTCACAGGGCCCGGGACTGCTGAGCGCCAACAGCCGACTGCTCGAGCCCGGATCGTTGCCGCTCAACGACAACTTGTACTGGCGGGTAATGCTGCAGTTCGACCACTGGCCGTTCTCACAGCTCTGGCTGCCGGAGGCGCAACTCAACGCGTCACTGCTGATAGCGGAGGTTAAATGGCAGGTCTTGGTCTGGCCTTCGGAGCCGCAGGGCCCACTGAGGTTGTCAGAGGCTTCACTCGCCGACAGCGGGTCGCCGTCGTCGAGAACCGAACAAGAGGCTTGGGCGAGCAGCCCAACGGTGACGCACAAATAAAGAAAGGGGAGTCGGAAGAACCGTCTCGTAACAGGGGACTCGATCATCTACGGGAAGGCGCCTCCAGGGCGCGGCGCAGGGGGCGACTGCAACTAAGGGTCAACATCAAGCATACAACAAGCCGAAGGCCTTGGCGCAGCTGTTGGTCGAGCGCGGGGCTCAATAACCCGAACATCGTGTGCCCATGTGACCGCATTCGCCCAGGAAATACTGGCGCTTAAACCCTTAGATAACCCTCGGCGCTTAACAGCCGAATACGGATTTTTTGTTGATCCCCCGTCAGGACGCGGGGGCTCGCCGGTGGACGGGCGCGTCGTACGATGTGGGTGCGGGCCTCTCAGGGGCTGAGGCCTCAGTCAGCGTCTGCGCTGTCAGCCGTTAAAGCGGCCAGGGGCGGAAGGCACCGAACTGATACGTTCGTCGACGTCGACGTCGACGTCGTCTTCAGTGCTCATTGTCACGCTGAGATCTGAGCTGGATCGGGCGAGGCTCTGGTGCACCAGAGCGCTTCCGGTGCCGTCGTTGTCGCGGGTGTCCCAGGCGCTGGGTCCAAACAGGGCGATCGGGTTTGGCTTTCCGAGATCCACCACGGATTGAGCGACACTCACGGCGTCGTTTTGTTTGCTGAAGCGTATGGCGTCTAGGTGAGCCCAGGCAACGGAGGTCGCGTCCCGTGCAGCGAACAACAACTGACCGCCTGGATCTGTGACGTAAATATCCAGATCCGTCCACAGCTGGTTTTTGATCATGTTCCGGACGAGGATCCAGCTGAGCAGCTCGAAGTAAGGGTCGTAGTAATAGTAGTAGTAAGCGTCCGCGAGTTTGCCGGTACGACGGTGCAGGGGGACGGGCCGATAACTGGGAGGGGTCACAGCTGGACCAAATAACACGTAACGAAGACCGGCGAGCTGGGCCTCGGTGGGCTGCATGAGCTTGATTGCCGGGGGGATGCACCGGGCTTTGATGCCCGGTAGGCGCGAGCTGAGCGCGCTGGCAATACGTTCGGTGAGTGAGCTCTGCACGCTGGCGAATCCTGTCAGTCCGCCCTTCTGACGCATGAATTTACCGACCCGAGAGCTGTACTGAAAGGACGATTCGTTGCCCGCGAACAGATCGCTGAGCCTGCTCGACAGTGTGATCTGCATCTCTTCCTTGCCGACGCTGACCTTGCTTTTGACACACACGTCGATGAGCGTGTGCAGCCCTGGTTGTTTGTGATCGAAGACAATGTGCATCTCTTCGAAGTCAGCACCGAAGGCCTCGGATTTTTCTGCCGTGCGGCGCATGACGCCCGCGTCGTTGTCGCGATCGTCGAGATCGATAAAAATCATCGTCTCATCAACGATGAGGGATACGGCGTTATTGATGTTAACGCTGCCGAGGGCCGCAACGACCCCGTCCAGCACCGCGACCGCTGTGACCGTGAGGGATTCAGTACCGGTTTGTAAATCGGGCTTCTTGCCGAACAGCGCGCCGAGGCGCTCGAGCGGGCTCACCGCCCGCTCGGTGACTGCGCTGGGCAGATCCACCATGATCCGGCTCGTAATCATGCCCCACAGAGTAGCGACTCTAGAAAGCCACGCCCACAAAGTGCCGAATTACGGCGCAATATCGACCCCTGGGGGCGGCAAGCGGGCATGGGGCCCGGCTCCAGGCGACCCCAATATGGGAGCCTCACGGCCAAAACCCAGCAACCGCTGGGGAAACTTGGCGCCCCCGGATCCCTGGACTAAGGCAAGGCGGTGAGCGCCCGTAGCTCAGCTGGATAGAGCGACGGCCTTCTAAGCCGTTGGTCCCCCGTTCGAATCGGGGCGGGCGTGCTAATATACAAGCGTATTTGTACAGAACGGTCCCGTAGGGGGCCGTTGCTGGTACCAATGCTGGTACTAGTTGGAGGGATCTGGTCGGGAGTGCGGGGCTTTCAGCCGCACTAGAGAGCGCATCGCAAACGCTAATAACGGCCGCATCAAACTCATCGCAGCAGACGCGCGATGCCTGGCTTGTTCGATTCGAGCTTGACGCTTCTGGGCGAATCGATCGGCTGCGGCGAGTCCGAACTTCGCCAGGATTACCGGAATCATTGCCAGCATCGAATCCGGGCTCAACGATAAGCCTTACGTTGTGATTGGGAGCGGCGAACCGCCGAGCTTCAATCGTCTGCATTGCCGCCCGAAAGATCCGAGCAGGGCATTGGCGTTATCCAAGGGGCACAAGATCACGATTTGGGGGATAGGTGGCAACGAGCTCGCAGGCTCGCTTGCGCTGGAGCATTGCGACTGGTGAAACCGGCATCTTAGGCGGCGCCTTCAACTGACTTGGACGGATCACCCAGAAGCCAGCCTTGTGCACGAGTCGTTCGTCACGTGTACAGACGGCCCTCAGTTCGACTGGCAGCACCAGTTCATCTGCCTCGTTTCTGAATCGTAACCGCTCACCACAATACATACCCAGCATCAGTTTCGGTTCCAACTGAACCTGAGCCTCCGGAGCCAGTCCCACCAGTTCCAGCGTCGGGGCCAGCAGCTCCGCAGCTACAGTCACCGAATCCACTGCCGTCATCCTTGCAGGACTGCAACCCCGCGCACTGACCATCTACTAGGCAAGCTTGAGTGTCGCCGGGAACGCAGGCAGTTCCGGAGCTTTGATCTGAACTGGCAGACTCTCCACAACCAGCGGCAAGTAGTAACCCTATGAACGTGAGCGTAAGTCCTCGCATTGATGCCTCCCTAAGCATAACAGGCTGAGGGTATCACGTGAACTGGAATCGGTATCTACCGCTAGTCGGAGTGCTTGCGTTAGTTGGCTGCAAGGACACGCCCAAAAAGGCTTTCGCCGACATTCAGAAGCACGCATGTGATGCTGACGTTGGGGCTGCTCTTAAGCGAATGAACCTGGACCAGATCAGGGCTTGGGCATGGTCATGATTCCGCCGTAGGTTGTCCAGTACAGATTATCGTCGTCCATGGCGAATCCATGGGTGGTCCAAAGGTCTGACTGAATTACGTCGCCCTCTCCCTTGGCGATATCATAGCGCAGAATCGCTGTGGGGTTGCCCCCTCCACTCGTCCAGTAAAGGGTGTTCCTCGTGGCGTCATATTCGAGGAACACATTGATGCCGGAGACATCGAACTCCTGGAGTTTGTCGGGTGTGCCGCCAGTTAGAGGGAGTCGATACAACGCCTGTTTGGTTCGGCCCTCGGTCGCCACCCAGTAGACGTATTCCGTGGATACAGCGCTGCGACCGAAGCTGATGTAGTCGGCGGTGTCGCGTACTGCCGCCTGATCTGCACCCGAGACGAGCACTGAATACTCTCCGGTTGCCTTGTTGAGCCGCACCATGAGGTTATTGGTTGCGCCCGTGCAGTACACATGCGTTTCCGTTATCGTGGAATAGCTGCCTCCACCTCTCGTCGGACTGACGCTCTCGGAGATGACGGTTGTTCGAATGTCGTCGGGCCTTGCTTTCGGCACTCGCACGATTTCCGAGCAACCATAGCTGGAGACAAATAGGGCGTCGTCGTCGACGAGCAAAAAGCCGTAGAAGTAGGACGCGCCGCCGAGAGAGATCTCAATAACGTCACGACCGGCGAGGGAGACCCGCCGGATAGTTTCCGTGTTGACTGAGTAAACGTACTCGTCGTCTACGGCTTGGGCTCCGCTACCTCCGTTAATGCCTTTCGGCATTACGGCGGTGACAGGAGAGCCGCTTAGCGGCGACGTCATGATCTGAACGCCGGTGTTATTGGACTCCGTCCAATAGAGCTGGTCATCAGTCACCATCAGGTCGAACGTATGGAAGTCCTGGTCGCCCTCAGATCGGTCGATCAGCTGGCGCAGACCACTAGCAGTAGGGGCGTCATTAGCGCCGTCTTGCAGGGACCCATCGCGGGGTGACAACACTACGTTCGCGGCGTCGTTGATTGGTCGCGTTTCCGTGGTGTCGCTACACGAACTCGTGAACACAGCGTGAGAGACCAACGTCAAGACGTTTGCCCCGAGTATTGCCCCGGTGATCAGCAGCCTTCGTTTCTTCATGTCAACGGTTACCTAGCACGAGAGCCGGTTTCAGACTCTCATGAGTTTCTGAAACTCGCCTCTACTGCCGTGCTCGCCGTGTGTGGGGGGATCTACGGACACGGGAACATGGTCGTAGCGTAGCAGTTGACTCGCTGTCTGCCAGGGGCTAGTTCGCGCCCATGTTGAATGGCTATCGGAATCGCATGACTAAATTTTGGACTTCCGCAACTGCAATGTTGGTCGGACTTGGACTGTTGTCGGGAGATGCGGCAGCGTTCGATATCAACAGTAATGGTGAGCTGACGCTTAGGGTAAACATGTCGTTCCTCCCGACTCAAACTCAACTTGATCAGCTGCAGGGAGAGATGCGAAAAGCGCAGATATTGCTCTGCGATGCCACCGACACCGCCGTCAAGCTGAATAGAGTCATCGTGACGACCAGTCAGTTGGGGCAGGCGAACGCCGACATTTGGTGGCACGGACAAGATGGACGAGCCTACGCAACCTCTCAAAACTTCGTGCTGTTCGGTCCCGTCGTGGGGGGCGCGACGATTGCTCACGAACTCGGCCACACGGTGCTCGACTTGCCAGATTCGTACGCCGAAGAGTTCCGACACGCCGGGTGCGGGATGGGCGTGTCCAT